>Ga0183260_10000107_pt1 | contig 60236 bp, 49 predicted proteins | sample AntDrymUQ4972206_2_FD_129768 | JGI IMG/M metagenome (GOLD analysis project Ga0183260, IMG submission 129768) | Polar desert sand microbial communities from Dry Valleys, Antarctica - metaG UQ497 (22.06) (version 2) (version 2) | ecosystem: Environmental > Terrestrial > Soil > Desert | place...
ACTGCATTCTATGATCCGGGAAAGACTCCACGGGAAGAAGAATTACGTAAATTTTTGCGTGAGCGATGGAAAGAAAAATATAAATATTGACATCAAGTAAATTCTGATAAACATGAGTAAGCACATTATTAAATTTCTCATTTTTAGCTGCATCTTATATTTTTTTGCCGTGCAATCTGTAAGTGCAACAGAAAATGAAAGTTTGGCGGTTGTACCTACAGTAGGCCGGTAATCTATATATGAATATACTCTGGATACTTAAGCATTTCGATGAGTTGTCCGTACAACAACTGTACTCAATTTTGCAATTGCGAAACCAAGTATTTGTAGTGGAGCAGAATTGTGTGTTCCAGGATGCAGATGATAAAGACCAGGCCTGCTATCATCTTATGGGCTTTCAAAATGATCTGTTGGTTGCTTACACACGTATAGTGCCTCCGCATATTATTTATGATGAGGCATCTATCGGCAGGGTAGTGACATCAACAATTGTAAGACGAAATGGCGCAGGCAAAGCCCTGATGCAGGAAAGCATTCAACATGTATATGAATTGTTTGGCAATGTGCCTGTAAAGATTGGAGCTCAACTTTATTTACAAAGCTTTTATGAGGGCTTTGGTTTTGTTCAGGAAGGGGACATTTATATAGAAGATGGCATTGAGCATATACACATGCTCAAACCATTGACGAACTAAAATATTTGCTGGAGTGAATTAAATATCAGACTGTTCTGTTTGGTCATTTTCACCTTATTTCTTTTTCCTTTCTAAAACAATTATATTAGCTGCACTAAAACCAACTGTTATGAACCTGTTAGATCGTGTAAAAAATATTTTATTAACTCCTAAAACGGAATGGCAGGTAATAAAATCAGAAACAACTACAGTGAGCACAATGCTCACAAGCTATGTCCTTCCACTGTCCCTTATACCGGCTATCATCGCTCTCATTGCAGGCCTCAGGTTGTCTTTTACTTATGGATTAATTATGGCTGTGATAGCAATAATTAGTGCTGTCATAATCTTTTATGTGGGCACGTATGTAGCCGATGCATTAGCGCCATCTTTTTCTTCTGAAAAAAATTTAAACCGATCTGCACAGCTTATTGGGTATTCATATACCGCCAGTGCAGTGGCAAGTATTTTGGGAATTGTTCCGGTGTTGAGTATACTGGCTGCGCTTGCAGGTTTTGGCTATATGGTTTACTTATTATATCTCGGAACCCAGCCACTAAAGAGCACTCCGGAAGACAAAAGGATAGGATATACTATTGTAATTATTCTTGTGCAGATAGTGTTGTATTTTATTCTCTCCGCCGTATTTGCTTCATTGTTTTTGAGAAGTTATATGCCGTATTAGTTTTCGGTTATAAGGTTGGTGCCCCGCCAACAATGCGTCTAACCCCATTGTAAGCGTTCTTGCTCACATTCTTACAATAGTTAGAACTACTCTATTATTTTGTTGGAAGGAAGCCCAGCAAGACAGAATTTGTATTGAGAAGATCATTCTAAAAGGTGGATTGGGCTTGCAGCAAAATTAAAACCTCTTAATCCAAGAGCTGAGGCTGGCGAGTAGGGTAATTATATGCAGCTTTGCTATATTGCATTATGCCGTTATTTCAGCAATCGGTTCTAAAAAAGTATGTTTCCAACCTGGATAAAGGGTCTGTGCAACATGCCTGGATGTTATTCCAGAACCATTTCTTTAATGCCGAAATTCAGCAGAACATAAGGAACTCAAAAGAAGAAGAATACCAGGAAGGCTTTGTCCGTGATTTGTTTGTAAATGTTTTAGGGTATACATTGAATCCTCAGCCGTCTTACAATTTGGTTTTAGAGAAAAAGACTGTGGCAGATGCCACCAAAAGCGACGGAGCTATTTTACTGAATAGTGTTGTGATAGGTGTTGTGGAATTAAAGGATACCGGCACACCTGATCTTGATAAAGTAAGCAATCAGGCTTTTGGTTATAAACATAAACATAAGCTCTGCAATTATGTAATCACCAGCAACTTTGAAAAGCTGCGCCTTTATATTAATGATGCAACAGACTTTGAAGAGTTTGAACTTTTCACACTTACGCAGGAAAGGTTTGCTGTATTGTACCTCTGCCTGCAACAGCAAAACCTGCTTTCCCATCTTCCGCTGACAATAAAGCAGCAATCAGTAGTACAGGAAGAAAATGTTACAAAGAAGCTGTATCATGATTATTCTGCATTTAAAACAAAGCTGTTCCAAAATATTGCTGAGCAAAATGCGCAGCATGATAAGCTGCTGCTGTTTAAGAAAACGCAAAAACTATTAGACCGGTTTCTGTTCATATTATTTGCAGAGGACAGGCTGTTGCTTCCTCCCAATTCCATAAGAGAAATCATGAAGCAATGGGAGCAATTAAAAGAACTTGATAATTATGTTCCGCTATACGAGCGATTTAAAAAATACTTTGGCTACCTGAATGTTGGTCATTCAGGAAAGCAACATGAGATATTTCCCTACAACGGCGGGTTGTTTGAGCCGGACGAAGTGCTGGACAGCGTAATAATTGATGATACTATTCTATTTACCGGTGCTACCAGCCTTAGCAAATATGATTATGAAACAGAAGTTGATGTAAACATTCTCGGACACATATTCGAGCACAGCCTTACAGAAATAGAAGAGCTGCAAATGGAACTAGAAGGAAAGCCTGTTGAAAAAAGCAAAACAAAGAGAAAGAAAGAAGGAGTTTTTTATACGCCACGATACATTACCAAATACATTGTTGAGAATACTGTAGGTGCACTTTGCACACAGAAAAAAGAAGAGCTGCAGATAAATGAAGAAACTTTTTCCCCTCAAAAAAGAAAGGATAACAGGAAAGCATTGCTGGAGATAATAGAAGCGTACCGGAACTGGCTGCTGCAGCTTACTATTTGCGATCCTGCCTGCGGAAGCGGAGCCTTTTTAAATGCTGCACTGGAATATTTAAAATCGGAGCATAAAACATTGGATGAATTAACTGCAAAAGTGCATGGCTCGTTAATGGTTTTCCCGGAATTGAATAACCAGATTTTAGAGAACAACCTTTATGGTGTTGATATAAATGAAGATGCAATAGAGATTGCAAAGCTTAGCCTGTGGCTGCATACTGCAAAAAAAGGCAGAAAGCTCAGCAACCTAAGTAACAACATTAAATGTGGCAACAGTTTAATTGATGACCCTGCAGTTGCAGGTGAAAAAGCATTTAAGTGGAAAGAAGAATTTCCGCAGGTGTTTAAAGAAAAGGATAAGAAAGCTTTTCATATTACAACAGCTACGCATGATAGCCGTACGTCAGATAGAATGATACAGTATAAAGTGCGTGAAAAAAGAGATAATGGAACCAGGCCGAAAGCAGATCCGGTACGGCTGGATAATGATGAAGAATTGCTTATCACTAAAACAGTAGCAGAAATAGTTAAGGAAGATCAATTAAATGTATTAGCTTATAATATTTGCAGTGATCACATGCATATTATTTTGGTATGCGAAGAAGAAGAGGTGGCGCCTGTAATGCAAAAAATAAAATCTAAAACCGCAAGGGCAGTAAATATACACAGAGGTGTTACCATACCAGGCCAGGATGCCGGGGAAAAAAGAGGAATAACGCAACATAGCTTATGGACGCAAAAATTTGGTTCTAAAGAAATTACTGATGAAAAACAGTTATGGAATACTATTGAATATGTAAAGACCAACAGGGAAAAGCATGAACTACCGGCCATAGAACAAGGGAGCATGCTCCCTTGTCTCTACCAGGACTACGATTACGTTTTTCGAAAAGAGTATAAAGGAGGCTTTGATGTTGTGATCGGTAATCCGCCGTATATTCCTGCAGAATATATTTCCACAAATGAAAAAGAATTTTTTGACAAAGCCTTTTATTCAGCTTTTGGACGTATTAATTTATACCCACTTTTTTATGAGAAAGCTATAATGCTTACCAGAGATAAAGGAATGATTGGATTAATCACTCCTTATACACTACTTAAAAATCAATATTATATTTCTGCAAGAAAATTTATTTTAGATAAAACACAGATAGAAAATTTAATAGATTTTACTGGATACACTGTTTTTAAAGATGCAGCAGTCGATTCTATTATTCTCATTTTGACGAATTCTCAAGGGATAGATAATGAATTTGAAATAATTCATTCTGTACAAGACTTTCCATCCGAAAAGTTCACCGTTTCTAAAGGCAATCAACAGCTTATTTTTCAAAAAGCTGATTTAGCTTTTGATGTTAAAACAAATATTATTACGACTAATAAATTAATTGATAACACAATTAAACTAAATGAAGTAATAGATTTTAATCAAGGAGTTATAACAGGTAATAATAAAGAATTTATTAGATACAAATACGAAGAAGGATTTAAGCCATTAATCACAGGAAGTCACTTTAATAGGTATAACTTACAGTTTAAAGGTGTGTACCTAGTTTATGATGAAGAAAGACTTCATAGACCAAGAAAGAAAAAGTTATTTGAAGCTGATGAAAAGCTGTTGATACGGCAAACAGGAAGTTATCCCATTTGCAGTTATGATAATCAGCAATTTTATACATTAGATACCGTTCATAATGGTATAATAATAAACAGAGTTTTTACAATTAAATATTTACTCTGCTTACTTAATAGCAGATTTTTTAAATATCTCTACAACACTTCTATCAATGAAGAAGGAAAAATATTTGCGCAGGTAAAAATCATTTATTTGAACCCTTTGCCTGTTAAAATAATTACAGATAAAGAACAACAGGTTTTCAAAGAAAAAGCAGACATAATGCTTGAAAAAAATAAAGAGTCAAATGAACTATCAGAAAGCTTTACTCAGTTTCTGCAAACAAAGTTCCCTTCAATAAACATCAATAATAAATTACAGCAGTGGCATACATTAATAGGCACAGATTTTTTTAAAGAACTAACCAAACAAAAAATAAAACTTTCACTTTCCGAACAACAGGAATGGCTGCACTATTTTGAAGAACAAAGAGCAAAAGCAAACAACATTCAGCAAATCATTAAACAAACAGATTCAGAAATTGATGCAATGGTGTACCAACTGTATGGCTTAACTGACGAGGACATTAAAACAGTTAGAGGAGCTACTACCGAACGCCAACAACAGAAAGCCGGAGAATAGTGCAAAAACAATATGTGTTAACCGCTTCTCTTTTGTCTTTCTTACCGGAGTCAACTCAGGAATACCTGTAAAAAGGAAAGCGATTTTGTTATTACATTGATGATTTACTATTTCTTAATTCCTCTTTGAGAAACCGTGCAGTAAAACTTGTTTTCACTTTTGTGAGATTTTCAGGTGTGCCTTCGAAAAGTATTTTTCCGCCACCGCCTCCTCCTTCAGGGCCGAGATCAATAATGTGATCAGCGACTTTTATCACATCAAGATTATGCTCGATCACCAATACGGTATTGCCCCTTTCCACAAGCTTATTTAATACTTCCAAAAGGTGGTGAATATCCTCAAAATGTAAACCCGTTGTTGGTTCATCCAGAATGTAAAAAGTTTTACCTGTATCTCTTTTGGAAAGTTCGGTTCCCAGTTTCACCCTTTGAGCTTCCCCACCACTCAGAGTCACAGCAGATTGGCCCAAAGTAATGTATCCAAGACCCACATCCTGCAACACTTTTATCTTTCTATAAATGAATGGAATGTTTTGAAAAAATTCAACAGCTTCTTCTACTGTTAAATCCAACACATCGGAAATTGATTTACCCTTATAACGGATTTCGAGTGTTTCCCGGTTATACCTTTTGCCATTACATTTTTCACAATGCACATATACATCAGGTAAAAAATTCATTTCGATTACTCGCATGCCTCCACCTTCGCATACTTCACAACGTCCGTTTTTTACATTAAAAGAAAATCTCCCAGCAGTATAACCTCTGATTTTTGCTTCGGGTATGTTTGAAAATAAAGTTCTGATATCTGTAAAAAATCCGCAATAAGTTGCAGGATTGCTGCGGGGTGTACGACCTATAGGGCTTTGGTCAATTTCAATTACTTTATCTATATTTTCCAAACCACTGATTGATTTGTAAGACATAGGTACTGTCTTCGAATGGTAACAATGTTGTGACAACAGAGGATATAATGTGTCGTTGATCAATGTGGACTTTCCACTACCGCTTACCCCCGTCACTACTATCATTTTACCTAATGGAAATTTAGCAGTAAGATTTTTTAAATTGTTGCCGGTAGCTCCTTTTAATACAATCTCTTTATCGTTTCCTTTCCTCCTTTCAATAGGAATTTTTATTTGTCGCCTTCCATTTAAGAAATCAGCGGTTAGCGAGTCTATCTGAAGTAAGTCAGCCGGGTCTCCTGCTGCTATTACTCTTCCTCCATGATAACCTGCTTTAGGACCAATGTCTATAAGATGATCTGCAGCAAGCATTATGTCTTTGTCATGTTCCACCACTATCACACTATTGCCGATATCTCTGAGATTTTTTAATGCCAGGATCAATCGCTGATTGTCTCTCTGGTGCAACCCTATAGAGGGTTCGTCGAGAATATATGTGATGCCTTGTAGTTGCGAACCAATTTGAGTAGCTAAACGAATGCGTTGAGATTCACCCCCACTCAAACTCCTGGTTGCCCTGTTTAGTGTAAGATAAGTCAATCCCACATCCAGCAAAAACTGAAGCCTGTCCCTTATTTCTTTTACCAGTTCCTTTGCTATGAGCCCTTGTTTGTTATTCAAACGGTCTTCGATGCCTGTAAACCATTGCATCAGATCAGTAAGATCAAGTTGGCTTAATTCTGAAATGTTGTTATTGTCAATTTTAAACCACAAGCTATCTTTCTTAAGCCGCGATCCTTTACAGTTCTGACAGGTAGTTAATTCCATAAAACCCTCCGCCCATCTTTGTATAGCCTCGCTTGTAGATGTGGCGAACCATCTTTTTATCTGGTTGATCACCCCTTCGAATTCACTGCTATACACATTGCCATCCATGTTTTCATCCGTGTATTGCAACTCTTCTGTGGCAACTTCTTCTTCTTTGCCATAAAGTATCAGGTTCAATGCTTTTGGAGGCAAGTCTTTGATAGGCTTATCAAGGCTAATTTTACTTTTCCGGGATAATGCCTGCACTTGCCGAAAAATATATGCTTCCCGCTCTCCGCCTAAAGGAGCTATGCCTCCTTCATTGATGCTTAACTTATCGTCTGGAATCACGGACTGCATACTAACACGGTACACCTGTCCTAATCCTTTGCATATAGCACAAGCTCCATAAGGCGAATTGAATGAAAAAGAATTTGGTGAAGGTTCTTCATAACTCAGACCTGTGTCTTCACACATTAAAGCGCGGGAGTAAACGGCAGCCCCACCACCCCCCGAAGGGGGATTGTCCATCACACCCTCATCGCTTTTCGAAGTACCTGATTTTTTTGTGGTTTTTTTTTGATTTATATTCTGGGGGGGTGGGGGGGCCGCATCAATAAACATCAAATCCTTTCCCAACTTTAGCGCCTGTTGTACACTCTGACTTATGCGTGTACGTAATTCTTTTGTAACCTGCAAACGATCTATTACCAATTCTATATTGTGGATCTTATAACGGTCAAGCTGCATCTTAGGTGTGATGTCGCTGACTACGCCATCTATTCTTACTTTAAGGAAACCTTTCTTTCGCATTTCTTCAAAGAGCTCACGATAATGTCCTTTTCTTCCTCTTACTAAAGGGGAAAGAAGTGTAACGTTGAAACCTTCATATTTTTTTAAAATATTATTTACGATCTCATCTTCACTCCACTTCACCATTTTTTTTCCTGTGTTGTAAGAGTAGGCCTCGCCTGCACGGGCAAATAAAAGTCGCAGGAAATCATATACCTCGGTTACTGTCCCTACTGTTGAACGTGGGTTTTTGTTTGTGGTTTTTTGCTCTATTGAAATAACCGGTGATAGTCCGAGAATCTTATCTACATCAGGTCGTTCCATTTCACCAATAAACTGGCGTGCATAAGCGCCAAAAGTTTCCATATAGCGTCTTTGACCTTCTGCATAGATTGTATCGAAAGCCAGTGAAGATTTACCACTTCCGCTTATGCCCGTGATGACTACAAGCTTATTTTTGGGAATGGAAATATCAATGTTTTTCAAATTGTGCTCTCTTGCACCATACACTTCTATAAAGTCGCTACCCAGCTTTCCTTCCGGTAAATATTCTGCAATTTCCTCCATGTTAATCCCAAAAAATTTAGTAAGCGAAGATAGCATACCGTGTTACTTTATCGGGTTATCTAATTATTTTCTAAAATATAAGTTGGATAATAAGCCTATTGAAATTTGGCACAGTTTTCCGTAAGGAGGGCAAACCTTTTCCCATCTAAAAATCCTCGAAAATGAAAAACATATTTTTTTCGGCAACAACTTTTCTTTTAATGTCACTGGCTGCTACAGCCCAGACGACTCCTGCAAAACCACAAACTCCGGTAGATACTGTAAAACCGGTAAAGGTTGATAAATACAACACCCATAGTCCAGCTGTACTTCAGAAATCAGATGATAATCTTCCCGCTCATTTGAAAGGCGCCACAAGCAGTTCTATTCAGCCTAAGCATTTTTTGCCTGTGCTTGGGATTTATGGAGCTCCTGTTATTGCTGATACCGTTATGATGAATACAACTGAAGTAGCACCTGTAAAAGCTAAAACGGTATTTCAACCTATACCTGCAGAACCGGTGACTATAGTAGTTGATGAAAAAAATGTTGGCTTCGTATGGATCGAAGGTTTACCTCAGGGTCGCATAAAAGCCATAATGAAAAAAGGTCCGGCTACTTATAAAATTCCGGCTCAGAAAACGTCCACAGGAAAATCTATAACTGAAGGGACATTGATTTATGACAAAGAAACTAATCTCCTTTGGATAGCCATAGGAGCAACTTATAACGATGAAAAACCAACCACCCCCTTCACTACTAAGACCAAAGCTAAAGTCTGGCAACTTTCTAAAGTAGAAACAGAAGTGGCTGTAGAAAATCCTGCTAACCAACAATAAAATTTTTGTTGTTTTTTTTGAATGGGGCTGCATTGTAGCCCTATTTGTTTTTTAGTTTAGCAAAAAGATTAAATTATCAAAGAGTGGAGTACCTAAAAATAAACATGCAACACATGATTCCGAATGATTAGCTTTTTAAATCAAAGACCGCTCATTTGGTAGCTTTTTATATTTGCTGAAAATTATTTCATTGAGTAAAGCAAATCCACATTCTTATTTCAGAACGGCAGTTGCGGTAACCTTAGGGCTGTTTATACTCGTAATCATAGTCCTGCTCATATTTGGAAAGCGAAATTCATTTCTTATTATCAATGGCAATTACAATGAACCCCTTGATTATTTTTTTCAATACGTCACGCTACTCGGAGATGGATTAATCTATATTCCAATTGTAATCTATTCGCTTTTCTTTAATCGCTCTTTCCTCGTGCCACTGATTGCCAGCATTATTATTTGCACCTTCATTACACATTTTTTAAAAAGGGTGGTATTCCCAAATGAATTACGTCCTTTAAGCCTTGAGATTGAAAAAATTATCATACACAAAATTGAAGGTGTACCCATCAGGCGATTGCATAGTTTTCCATCAGGCCACACGAGTACAGCATTTACCATGGCTCTTTTGCTTTCATCGGTGATGAAAAAAAAATTCTGGGCTTTTATCTTACCCATTATTGCTTTTTTAGTCGGGTATTCCAGGGTATATCTGGCTCAGCATTTTGTTGCTGATGTGTGTGCAGGCATGGCAATCGGCATTGTATCTTCTTATTTTTCCTTACTTATATACGATCGTTACCGGGAGCGCAAAGCTTTAAAAACTGCATCACTTACTTAAGTATCCAATAAAACCTGATTTTAAAGATGACCACCCTGTTAGTCCTATAACCGGGGACAAAGGGCTCAATTAAAAAGTATAGAATTTAGCTTCATCCTGTAGCTTTCATTTGTGCGGCTGAAAACTTATCTTAGGATTGTATGCTGCGTCCGTTTGGCCTTTACTGATTTACCGGAAGCTAGTTTTATGAGCCAGCTATAGAAGCCCAACTCGTCAATTATATATTAATAATTTTTATAAAGACTTAGACAGTGCTATTTGGGTTCTTACTTTTTATAACGGGATTTATCAATACAGCAATGGAAAATTCATAAATCATTTACCACTCCCTACCGATCTTTCTTTAGTTCGGAATACAGTGTTTAACATGTTGCAATATGATATCTGATTTTTTAGATATTCCTCCTTTCTTAAGCTGCTTTCTTCAGTCATAACATCAGGACCGACAGGTCCATTTTTCGTGCCTAAAAATAAGAAGTCCTATAATCAAAAAAAGTAAAGCTTACTTATGAATAGGTGAAGGTTTCCCCGCACCCGTAGTAAAAGACTTATTAATAACCTACATTATTGACTGTCACATTCAAATAGTTGAGATTTCATATATCAACACCATTTAAATGTTGTCTCGAAAAGATCATACTTCCATTAAATTTTTGGTTAAAAATAAATCTTTATTTTTGCTCCCCTTTCAAAAGAGGTGAGGTGGATGAGTGGCTGAAATCAGTAGTTTGCTAAACTGCCGTACGGGTTAAACTGTACCGCGGGTTCGAATCCCGCCCTCACCGCAGTATTTATTTTAGAATGGTTGACGAGTTGATTAAATTTACCAACTATTTTACTTTCGGGAAGTAGCGCAGGCCGGTAGCGCACCTGGTTTGGGACCAGGGGGTCGCAGGTTCGAATCCTGTCTTCCCGACTTGAGAGGACAAATTGGAACTATTTCCATTTTGTCCTTTTTTATTTTCGCTTAAGTTGCTGTTTATTATATAGATGTATTTAACAGCTTCATTCACTCTGCCAGTTCGAAGTGAACTATTTTCAAAATGCAATTTTTCTGGGAACATCGAACTAATGACTTCACGTTTCTTATCAATATCTGCATTTTCATAAATATAATCCAGCCCTAAAAGATTGTCTATCCCTTTATCCAAAAGGCTTTTAATGTTTACATTGTCATTATTGCAGCCGCTTAGCTTGGCTTCTAGCTTTTCAACCATGCTGGTGTAATCGGACTTCATTTCGCGAAAATCTTCGGGTTCAATCTGTTTTGAAGATAGAAGTTCTCTGATATAGGATAGTTTATCTTCCAGCTCTTTTATCTGCTTTAAAAGTTGTTTCCGGTCGTCCTGTAAATGGGAAGTTTGACTATACCAAGCCTTCTGTAGTACCATTTTGTATAGTTCCGCCATTTCAGGACGAGGCATATACTTTTTTAATTCATAGGTGAACTGATTGTTAATGTCATCGGCTCTATGCCGAAAGTTACAGCCAGCGAAGCAGTGATAGTACGAATAATGCTTAGTGTGTCCTTTAGATGCACTTCCAGTTAGTATTTTTCCGCATTTTGGGCAGAGCAGAAAGCCCCTTAACGGTAAGGAAGCATTAGATATCACTTTTAGACGGTAATGCCTTTTTCTTCCGTCTAAGACATCCTGCACCTGATAATACAGGTCTTCAGATATTAAAGGTTCATGAGAGCCCTTTATAAAACGGCTTTCATCTTCTTTGTATTTTGGAATAAATATCTTTCCACAATAAACAGGGTTACGAATAGCAAACCAGAAAAGGCTTTTAGTACCTTTAAAGCCTTTTTCTTTAGCCATATGATAGACTTGCTCAGTATTATATACTCCTTTTGAAATTTCTTCAAATGCCCTCCGTAAAATACCAGCTTGTGGCTCTTGGATAGCTATAAATTTTCTTCCTGCTTCATCTGTTTTATTTACGTAGCCAATAGGAGCCAGCCCCATGTAACGACCTTCTTTTCTTGCCCTACGCATACCATGAATAACATTCAAAGCGCGCCGGTCATTTTCCACTTCCGGAGCGGCTAAATAAAAAGCGAGCATCATTTTATTTTCAGGAATGGATAAATCCAAAGGTTGTTCAATGGCTTGCGGCTCTACACCTAATTTCCGTAAGGTATTAATCATCTGATAGGCATCCCCCGCATTACGGCTGAAACGATCCCATTTCAGAAACAAGACCAGCTCACTTTTCCCTTTTTGTTTCCGTAATTCTAACAAGTAGGCTTTCCATTCAGGACGCATAAAAGTTTTAGCTGAATGATCCTCAAACATTACTTTGCGTATGGAAATATTGTTGATGTCACAATACTTGCGTAACAGTTCTTCCTGACTGCGTTGCGAATATCCTTTATCGGCTTGTTCATCAGTGCTTACACGGATGTATAGATCTGCTATTTTCATAATTACTTTTGTTATTGTAAAATGTAAAAACCATATAAATTATACATGAAAACGCTTACTGAGCAAGCACTTTATTGAAATTGAAAGATAGCTAATAATTTTAGCATCTTATTGATAAAAAGTCAATTTAATTTGATTTTTTTCAAATATTGAGCCACCGATATATCAGCTAATTTGTATAAAAATTCGAGTATAAGTTTTGCTTGTTCAAGCGTTACATTCATGCCACCTTTTTTGAGTATTTCAGCAGCTTTTTCAGGAGTGATTTTATCATCCTCACTTGTTTCCATCACACACCTCCTTTATTATAGCAAAAGCCCTTGAAGGGCTTTAAGATGCTATGTTCAAAAATTTATTTTTGCTTTTTATTCAGCTGTATTGAAATACACTTTACTTCCTTTGTTTCGTTTGTATGAAGGTTCATATCTTATATAACCATATCTACTCAAATCCAGGATCGTTTTATGGTAGGTTGAGCTTGCCGATATTTTTGCAAGCCTCATTATCTCATAACTAAAAACATGAATGGGGCTTTCAAAATAATGCTCACTCCAGTACTGCAACAAAGCCGCATATATATTTCAAACGTACATCAATGAACATGCTCTCACATAAGATAATCGTTAATTGCTCGTCTTCACTGAGCAGGTTGAATTGAGTCAGAGTCATAATGACGGAACAAAATAATTATTCCTGCTTCATTATCAAATAGGATAAAATTTTTTTTAAGTTTTATTATATTTTCTACTAAATGTTGCTGATATCGTTTAGGTGTTTATGAAGTTGTGGTATTTCAAAAACCTCAGCTTCAATTAACCACAAAAGCAAAATAGCATATTTAGCTTAAGGCTTAATTTCCAACTAAAATTTTAAACACTCGGTTACCAGCACTTTTATTTGCTCGCTCGAATTTTCTCTTTCCAATCCATTTTGCGGCTTTATAAATAAGGGAAACTATGGTTATTATTAAACCAATAAATCCTAAATAGACTTTTATTTTGTCAATCCAAGTAGAACTATCATTAGTGAGAAAAGAATTTGGAAAGAATTTGCTTCTAAACTTTTGAGCTTTAAAGTACAAGAGAATAAAGTTCCTTTTCAGCTGCAAGCTTATGTAAGAGTGATGTATGCATACAGTCCCCTCGGAGAAAGGCGAAGAAAATGAATTGAAAATAATTGCTAGGATTTCGCTCTTTATATCCAAAATTAGCGCAAGAAGAATGCGCTGATTTTGATATGCGGCTGATGTAAATCATACGTAAAAACACTGTACAAATTACCGTAAAAATCCGGTTGGCTTAAAATACAGAATATGTAATTTTAATTTTCTTTGACCAATCATCTTTTTGATTCCCCTTGTTCTTATTTGCACTAGGACATAACTTTTTAAATATGTATAACAAAACATTAAAGCTATTATTCATCCCATTTTTTTTACTTATGGCAGAAAATATCAATGCCCAGTCTAGCAACGGCAAATCAAACGAAGAAAAAGAACTAGAAAAGCAAGTTGTCATAGCTGAACTTCAAAAGAAGATTGCACAGGCAGAATATGAGGCAGCCAAGGCAAAGAAAGATGCAGCTGCTCTAACCGAACCTCAAAGCGATAAGGAAAAAGCACAACTGGAAAAAGAAATTGCTGAGGCAAATAAAGCAGCAATTCTGGCAAAAAGAGAGATTTTAAAAGGCCCAGAAATAAAGGTTCTTGATGGGAAGATCACTTCTGAAGGAGTTTTTATAGAAAGTCGAATATTGGCTAATAAGACCTTAACTTCTGCTTTTAATGGTTTTTTTAAAGATTTGGTGAAGAAGGATCTCTTCAAAAAGGACAAGGTGACTTTTGTTATTTACAATCCTTCGGATTTCCCGGCTATGGAACTTTATGCTACAATGCTGGATCAACTCAATGCAATGAAAGAGGTCTATGAAACCACAATACAATCAGCGGATATAGCACTGAAAAAGCAATTGGAGCTTACCGCTTCGGCAAGCGTAAGGCTTGCCGATCCATTAACTCTAGGTTATGCTGCAGCAGGAATGCTGCGTACAACAGCTGATATTGTTTCCCTTTTTAGGACAAATACGATTTTCAATAATTTTGACTTGGCCGTTGATGAAACAGCCTTGATCGCTAATTTTACCAAAGAAATCGTTAATGCCGAAAAACATAATTGGATAGTTTTCCACCCTTCATTATATCCTATCAATACAATAAAACCAGCCAATAACAGCAATTCAAAATTTATAACAGCATTAAATGAATTGAAAGCATTTAGCAATATGGCTACAGCAAAAATTAAAGAAATCGAAAAAAAAGTAGTTGAGTTTAAAGATCAGATTGTAGCAGAGAATGATGAAATAAAAAAAGGTAAAATCCTTGAACATATAAATATGTTTTCTCCTATTATAGCAGAACTTCAAAATCTAAATTCCACTTTTACCCAGCTTGAGAAAATGCTATCAGCAACAGACACCACTACTAAAATTACTGCGCAGGCAATGATTATGAGAGCGGAAAGAACGGTAAATAAACTCAATGAGGACGATGTTTATATTATAAAAATATCCGCGATTTCAAAAGGAAGCAACCGGATTACACAAAATCTTTTCCGCTCCAGAATTATGCATTCTGCCGGTACCGAACTCAGTTGTTTAATTTTTGCGCCCGATGGTCATATTGTTTATGCTGATAGCCGTAATAGTTATACCCCCTACGAAAAAGCTGGCGATATTCGCTAAAGCCATAATTGTGCTTTTTTTCATTTAATTTTATTTAATGGCCACATCAAAAGGACAAAAAAAAGTAGGATTAAAAAAAGAAATTTCAAAAAAATCCACACTTCAAAAAGGTACCACAAAAAAAATATCTGCGAATATACCTACTACTCCAAAAAAAAGAACTTTAACCTTAATATCTGGCCCAAAATCTTTTACTCGTAAAAAAGGGAAGTTAATTCCTCCCCTAGGAAAAATTGATCCGCCAGGAGTGATGAAGCGACCATCTTCCATTCCTAAAGACCAATGGAACCTCCCTGCAGGTTTTAAACCAGATGGATCCTTTGCAACATTGGCGGAAGTAGTTTCTAAACCTATAGCCACATTTTCACTGGAAGCAATCCCAACGGGAGACAAAAAACAACTGATTGTAGAAAGAATTAGGCGCCAGCATTCTTATCCTACACGATTTATGTTAGGTGTTGGTGAGGTGGATAAAGAACGGGCCATTACAGAAGTAGAAGCCGACACTCCAGCCGGTAAATTTATTGAGGAGTCAGAACAAAAAATAATCCAACTAATGCAGGAACAAGTAATAAAAGCAATGGCGAATGGCTAAAATAGTTTGTATTGATTCTGATTATGATGAAATTGTAAGGTTGGTAGCAGAGTGGCGCAGAGCGAATGTATATCCAGATATGCAAAACCATGGCCATGAACTTGAAATATTGAAAGATAATTTAGCAGTGAGATCTTACTTACAGCAAGCCTTGCTGGAAGATAATGTCGTTTTTTTATCAGGGAGTGGGCATGGGCTGTTTCATGAATTTCAAGGTAATGATACCAGTGGTGCATTAGAAGTAGGAAATTATAGAGCGGGTGAAGTCAAGGATAAAATCATTCACCTTCTTTCCTGCCAAACCGCTTTTAAACTGGGAGTAGATATTGTTAAAAGTGGATGCAGTGCTTTTTTTGGTTATGATTTTCCCTTTACTTATCATAAAGAATATCTTGATTATTTTATGGCGCCGGACGCATCGTTGGATAAAGCAATTTATGAAGGCAAACCAGCTTCATCAGCCCATCAAACACTAATGGAAGTATATGATAAAACGATTGCTATGCTGCAAAACCAGCGGGCTTCTTTATATGCCATTACCGATATGATGATTAACAGAGATCACTTTTGTTCGCCAGCCAAAAATAAGCGGTGGGGTGATCCCAATGCCAAAGTATAATTTCGTCAAGAAACTTAGGTGTCCACCCACCTATTCCTGTTAAACTTACCCCACTTTTTTCAATCTGACAAGCATTGATAAATACTAATGGTGTTCCCAAACCCAAATTCCTTACTTTACCTGCTCTATAATCTGGATTAAATTTTTCATTATTATTCTGGATCATGGCAGAATTATTTGGGTAAGTACTATCCTGATCACTTCCATGTCCTGTAAAGGCCCAAAGGGAAAACTTTCCACTTTCCAAATTCTTATAGTGTCTTTTTTATTGGCTTCTACTTCTGTAAGCTCAAAATTTGTTTTACTAATTGTAAGCAGCGATTTTTTTCTTTAATGGAAAATGGCAAGTTTGAAATATTAGGAACCACTATTAGTAAATAGGTTCAATTACAGTTTCAATATCGTAACAGGTTACGTACAAAGAAGCAAGCCCTCCCCTTCTAATGGATTCATCAGTAAAGTTTGCTATCAGTTAGCCGATACCACAGCAGGGTGCCAGAAGGCGAATATCTCCGGGAAGGTTATCTAAATAGTGAGGCCATGAACTGTCTAATAGGAGCAGGTGTAAAAAACTAGCCTAGAGCAGAGCGGCGTTACCATAACACCACAAGATTGGCATTTTTGTTCTATTCTGTCTTCATTGTACCCTAATAAAGCAACCTCAAAATTTACTACTTTCATGCCTGTACGCTAAATGTATAAAGCCAAGAATGTTGACCCAATCTGCAACCGATTGCTTCCACTCTGCCACCATCTTTATTTGAAAGCTCCATAAATGATAGTCACCTTTGAATTGCAAAGTGGTAAATGACAATAAGTTCTTAATGCTCCTATACAGGCATTCACCATCAGATCAGAACAAAGGCAACACTAACTTTTCGTTGCCCGGTAAGTTGAACTATCATTCTAATTCAAGATTTTATTGCAATAAACAGGAGTAGCCGAAAACCTGTATAAGAGAGTATGCCCATTTTCAATACTTAAAATTTTACAAGATGAAAAAGATTCATTTGTTTTTGACAGCACTAGCTCTTATATGCACGGTAGCTGCAACAGCATTCTCAGTGAGCCCTGAACGCAAAAGTACCGATGATCCGATGCTGCATTGGTTTGATGTCAGTGGTAATTATCTTGGTTACCACCTGCAAAGTGTTCAGGAAAACGATTGCCCGGGTACGGGTGAGCGATGCGCCAATGGTTATGCTCAAATAAATGAAGAAGAGCAACCGGTGGGTAGCATTCAAGGCTTTACTGAAAAACAATAGTAAGCACCAAAGAAGGAACAGTTACATAGCAACTGTTCCTTTTTCATTTTTCCTTTCTCAAAACGAGTACTTCTATTACCCTCTCTTCTTCGAAAAGATCCAGGCCATACTTCCGCAACGAACTTCGCATGGAAGCAATATCTTTTAACCGGATGTCCAGATCAACTTTCCCGGTAATTCTTGTTTCATCTACTACATAGTAGGGGAGCTTGTTTATGGTATTAAATACGATATCTGTTAAACCATTCCATGAAGCATTGCGAACATACTGTATACCGTCTGTCGCGTATATGTCTCTGGAACTCCCGCTTTTTGTTTTGAACTTTTCTTCCCGGGTGGTTCGTTTTAAGACCAGCACTTTTATAGTTCTTTTCTCCAGACTACTTTTTATACCAAATGATTCATCAAGATTCCTTTGCATCAAGGACATTATCCTTTGCCTCAGTGAGTCTTTAGTAAACAGTTCGTAACAATACAAGACTGCCTTTTCCTCCTTTGAAAAAGTGCCTTCCCAGATAACTCTTGAGGGATGATAAGGCTGCAATCCCACATGCGCCATTTGAAACAAACGCACCATTGTGGTATTAATCGCCTTTAGTGTTACTAATCCACTTTGTCTATTTAGGTAAGGCATTAAGCTCTTTGCCTGTACCCCATCTCGGTAGCCACCTAAAAAAGAATAGAACAAGAGATGCTTGTTCCCATTTACATCTCCTCCTTCTATCAACGGTTTATTTGAGTAGTAAACATCCGCATCTTTTGTTTCTCTTTTTACGGGCAGGTTAAGCGGCTCTTTCCTGATGAACCGGTTTAATGAAGCCTCCGTCAGTTCACTGTGCCCTGTAATGGCTTCTACCCTGTTTGATTCGTTGATCCATACAAGGTGCGGTTCCACGCGGTGTGGAAAATACCGCCTCAGTATAGTGTCTTCTATTGCAACAGGAAGGTTCACCTGGCGGATCAGTGCTTTATCATTATATGCCTTTTGCACAGCAGCTTCCTTTTCCTGTGTAACAACCACCACCTGCAGTTTGTCACCATACTTGCGCTGCACGGAATCGAGCGTTCGCAGGAAGCTGATTCCTACCGTACATGTAGTGTTCCAGAAACAAAGGAGCATGGGTTTACCGTTCATGCCAGAAAATGAAAAGAACGGGGATTTATAACGAATCATCTTTGAATGACCCACTTCCGGTAGTGCACTGTCTATTTGGAGTTCCTGACCGTAGAGAGGATAACAACAAAGAATGAAAACAATAGCAAAGACAAGGGATTGTAGCTTTTTCAAGATTTATTTTTTTAATAACCAGGATTTTGTATCAGGGAAGGATTGCGCAGTATCTCGGGCAAGGGTATCGGGAAAAGAGCAGCATCTGGCCGCCACCCTGGCTTCAGCGGTGAGAGAACGGCGTCCACACGACCTGTCCGCTTCAGATCAAACCACCGGTGTCCCCATTCTGCAAATAACTCTATGCGACGTTCTTTTTCGATCGCGGTTAACAACTGTTCACTCGTAAGCACCGTGGAGGGGGCTAAGCCTGCCCGTATGCGGATGGTATTCAGGTCAGCCTTTCCTTCGCTTATTTTATTTTGCCTAGCTCTTGCCTCTGCCCGGATCAGAAGAACCTCTGCAAAACGTAATACCATATAGTTTTCCGTAACAGGAAGATTTAGGTTGCGCACTTTGTATTTAAAAGGAAAATAAATGGTTTCAGTCCCAACTGTTTTACTGCCTACCCATGCGCTCTTACGGGTATCCACGTTTTCAAAGGCAGCGATTAATCCGGCACGCAGGGCAAAAGATGGTTTGGTGGTTCCGGTACCGAGCGGTACAAAAACTCGGGCTTCTGTTGTATTAAAACCGGGCACTACAGGTGCAAGCTGCCAGATGGCTTCATTACTGGTAGCAAGAAAAACATTCGCAGGGTTAGGTACCAGTGTAAATACACCTGATGAGACCACCTCAGTTGCTTCTCTTTCTGCTTCCGCCCAGTGCTGCCTGTATAAATGAACCCGAGCGAGTAATGCTGAAGCAGCCCATTTATTCGGACGGATGCGTCCATTGCCCGAATAGGTAGCCGGAAGGAGCCTTTTTGCATCTGCCAGGTCCGTTATGACCTGGCTGTAAATGACCTCCGGGGCCGTGCGGGGAATAGAACCACTGGTTGTATAATCTGTGGTGGTTACCAAGGGAACTGCACCGTACATGTTAGTAAGCAGGAAATAATGAAATGCACGAAGAAAGAGGGCTTCTCCTTTCAGCCGGTCTTTTACATCGGGTGAAAGAGAGGTGGAAGCAGAAAGGTTATCAATACAGGTATTCGTCTGGTAGATCATTTTATAAGCCCTCAGCCAGAAATCAGACCACAGGATACCATTCGCCGGAGAAAGTGTATTAGCCTCAAATTCAGCCTGCTCTGCAACGGTATTATTGGTGAGAAACAATTCATCTGCACTCAGTCCTGCATAGACCGTTACGCCACCTGATGAATAAAAAAGAGAGGTAGCCATCATCTGGGAGTAAATCCCATTGACAGCGGCGGCAGCCGTTTCATCATTTTGGAAGACAGTACCTGCTGTTACTTTATCAATAGGCGGGTCTACCTCAATAAATTTTTTACAGGAACTGGTGGCCAACAAGAACAAGAACAGGAGCACAAAAAGGGGAACAAAAGGCGAGCAGAAATATTTATTTTTCATGTTAGTTACTTAAAGGTTGAACTGAATACCTGCGGACAGGTTTTTTAATGGGGGAACGCCGTAGAGATTCTGGGTTTCCGGATCACTGCCTTTGTAAGAGGTGATGGTAAACAGGTTTTGTCCCTGCAGGTAAAGCTTTACGCTTTTCATCTTTAGTGCTCTTAGCCATGTAGGCGGAATATCAAAAGAAAGAGAAACCGTTTTGAGACGCGCAAAGGAAGCATCACTATAGATACCAGAAGAAGATCGAAGGCGGGTTAGTGCCGCATAGGCCGCACTGTTTGTGGTAGCAGTAAATTTTTGAACCACTGCGTCGTCACCGGGCTTTTGCCACCGGTGGAGCACATAGACCGGCTGGTTAACCATGCTGCCCGGTATATAGCCTGGTTCGATAACAGTATCAAGGTAAGAAGTGCCGGTTTGCTTTTTAAATACAAAGTAGAGATGGCATTCGAGCGGTCCCCAGCTTACTGTATTACCTATCCCCCCGAAATACTTGGGTGACCGGTGTCCTCCATAGGCATAATCTCCAGGAATTGCAATGGTTCCATCCCCGTTCCTGTCTTCAAAAGAAAACACGCCTGTAGCCGGATCAACCTCTTTGTATATTAACTTATTGATTACAGTTAGTGGCTGCCCGATCAGGTAGGTGGAAGCATAAGCCGAAGTGGATAGCCCGGGAAAAGATAATAGCCTGTTGCGGGGAATGGAAAGGTTAGCTGTTGCTGTCCACTTAAAGGATTGCATAGTACTGATCACTCCGGTAAACTCCAGCTCCCATCCCTTATTTTCAACAAGGGCAGGAAAATTATCCGTAATGCTGAAAAAACCTGTCTGGGTTGGCAGCACGTATTCTACAAGCTGATTGGAAGATCGGTTGCGGTACAGTGCTGCGGAAAACAAAAGACGGTTTTTCAGGAATCCCAAGTCAAGGGCAGCTTCCCCTTTTTTATTGATTTCCCATCCGAAAGAAGGGTTATAGAGATTGGCAGGAAATAGTGCTGTAGCGCCGCCATAGGGTTGGGCTGCATTCCATGCATCGAGGTACCGGTAATCACCGATCTGGTCATTGCCAGTGGTGCCCCAGGAAGCCCGCAGCTTTCCATAGCTAATAAAGGGCACGGCATTTTCCCACCACCCTTCGGAAGAAAATATCCATGCAGCACCCAGGGCTCCGAATAAGGCATGCTGGTTGCCTGGTCCAAAGCGGCTGCTTCCGTCTCTGCGACCGGAAAGGTTTACCAGATATTTTTCCTTCCACGAATAACCCGCCCTTCCGAAAAACGCTGCATACCGGTATTCGCCCCTACTGTTATTCCGAAAGGATATGGCAGGCGCAGCTGCCAGAGATTGCAGAAGTGCATCAGTGGTATAACCAGTAGCACCAATGGACAGTCCCTCGCTAATGTTTTCCTGCCAGCTTGCTCCTCCAAGGAGATCCAGCTTGCCTTTGTCGTAGCCCTTATTGTAGTGCAGTTGCGGCTCAAAGACCCAGCCGGTGAATGTACTCTTTCCAAACTGGGAGGCACCTTTTGGTGCAGTGGATGGGTTTTGCGAAGCAATCGGTGTTAGGAATACTTCATCTACCCCATGACGATTATAGCCAAGCGAGGCCCGTAGTATAAGACCGGGAACAACCCGGTAAGACACTTGGCTGCTTCCTATGAGGTTAGTAGTGGTAGCCGTATAAGACCTCGCTAAAAAAGCAAGGGGATTGGAAAAAGCGGCGCCTCCCTCTTCCCAGTTAAGAGCTCCAGTTGGGGTATAAAGAGCTGGAGCGTTGGGTGGTAGGGAGAGAAAAGAAGCTCCGCCGGAACCGGCTAACCGGTTGGCATCATGACCATAATTGAAACTCATTCCAACTGAGAATCTTTTGTCCGGGGAGGCGTGGTCAATACCGGTATTTACAAAAAATTTGGTGTCGCTCAGATCACCCGGGAAGATCGTTGTTTCGCGGTGCCAGGAAGCGCCTGCTGAAAAAGAAGTTCCGGAGGTACCCCCACTGAGTGTGACCCCTGCATCCGTAGTGCGGGCTGTTCCGCCCAGTAGGAGGCGGGCAAAATCAGTATAGCGGGTAGTATCCCAAAGTAGGAGGTCAGGCGCATTTGCTGCAGAGGGTGTAACACCATCATTTTTGAAAGCCTCGTGGCGTACCTGCAGGTACTCCTGCGTGGAAAGCATTTTAGGAATAGTTGTAGCCCTGCTCCACCCCGAGGAAAAACGCCCGGCAAGGGATGTTTTGCCCTCTCGTCCTTTTTTGGTAGTAATCAGCACCACCCCATTTGCACCCCGGCTACCATAAATAGCTGTGGCGTCTGCGTCTTTTAATACTTCGATGCTTTCAATATCGGAGGGGTTGATGGAATTAAAAGGGCTCAGCCCTGCGCCTACTCCAGTGAGCAGGGAGGAGAGCCGGGCGGTATTGTTGTTATTGGGAGCAAAGGGGACACCGTCAATAATAAAAAGCGGTTCGCTTCCCTGGAGAATAGAGGATTGTCCCCTGATCTGCATGGAAAGGGAAGCACCGGGCAGACCGCTTGATTGCGTAACTGTGAGTCCCGGGATTCGGCCCTCGAGCGCCATTAGCGAATTAGCTACCGGCTGGCGGGCTATATCCCCACCGGAAAGCTTCGATACGGAACCTGTCGAGCGGCGGCGGGTGGTAGTTCCATAAGCGATTACCACAACATCTTCTAGCTGACCCGATCTGCGGGTAAGCGTAACCGTTATAATGCCCCGTTCATTAAGGGGCTCTTCTACCTTGTCGTAGCCAGAGGCGGTAACTACAAGGGTATCGTCTGCAAACACGTTTTCGATGCTAAAGGTACCGGTAGCTGTAGAGGCAGTAGTAAAGCCGGTGCGCTTTAAGGTGATGCTGGCACTGGGAAGGGGTTCGCCCTGCTCTGTGATAACCAGTCCCTTTAGGGTAAGCCTTTGGCAGGCAGAAATAAAGGGCAAAAGGACGGCGAGTAGCGCCAATATACGTTTCATGTTATTGTTTTATGCTTGGGAAAGCTGTAAAAGAAGATTTAAAAAAAGTGCCTACATAGCCAGGGTTACAGGGGCAGTACGGACTAAACTATATTTAGAAAAATTAACATAGACTTCCTGTTACTGCCATGGCAATGCGCTATTTACACGGGATTTTTCGGCTTTTTGGCCATGCAAGTTTTAAGCAGGTATAGGGCAGTATTGTTGTAATTTTTCTCCATAACCGCTGTTGTTTAAGGGAGTGCGGTAAATGCGCAGGCTCCCTACCGTCACCGCGGCCCTGAGAATTGCCAGACTGCGTAGGGAGTTAGCTCCTGCGCAAAGCCAATTTTAAATTAATGGATCCAGTCATGTCGTAGTAGGAGATTCTCAGGTTCCGGTGACTAAGACTAAGGGTTAAAGATTATACATACTATTTACAGGAAGAAATTTTTTGCTTAATGTCAGTTCAAGTGAGACTTAATTTTTAATTTTCTTTCGTTTCCCAATATGACAATAATTTTATGGTTAAACATTTTGACAATAATTTTTTTGTTAGTATTTTTGACAATAAAATTATTGTCCAATGAAAAATGTAGTAGGAATACCAGCTACGGGGGAAAACTTCTTTCCCCGTGAAGTGGAAATTGAAAAAATTTTTAGTCGGATTGATGCTGGGAACAATTTACAAATAGCTGCTCCCCGGCGGGTAGGTAAAACCTCAATCCTGCACTTTCTTAAAGATAATAGTATAGGGGGCTACATCTATATTTATGTGGACACAGAAAGGGTAGCTTCGGAGCAGGAATTTTACAAAAAACTGCTGAAAACCATCGTTAAAACGGATGCGATTGCATCTTCCCGCCTGCTGGTTACGTTATTGGAGCAGGGCACCAAATTCTTCAAGAAGATAAAAAGTGTGAAGGTATTAGGACAAGGCATTGACTTTGCCGAGGAGAGTTCCGAGCCGGATTACTTCGAAGAACTCACCAATTTTTTAAGCGGCTTTGAGTTGGAGGGAGCAGAAAAGATAGTGCTGCTTATAGACGAATTTCCACAAACTATTTTAAATATTATTGATGCTAATAAGGGAGATGCCAAAGCAGCTATCCAGTTCTTGCAATCAAACAGGGAGTTACGCCTGAATCCTGATGTAATGGGCAAAGCTCTATTTGTTTACACCGGGTCCATCGGGCTAAACCATACCGTAGCTGCCATTAGTGCAACGGCATTTGTAAATGACTTAAACTCTACCGAGGTAGAGCCACTGACCGTGGCAGAAGCTTGTGAACTGACACAAACCCTTTTTGATGGGAAAGGCATCACGTCTGATGAAACAACCATTAACCACTTAATCCAAAAAATCCGTTGGCTGATCCCATTTCATATTCAGCTTGCAGTGCAGGAGATAGGCACACTGTGCAGCAAGTCTAAATTTGTAACTATCGAAACAGTAGATACTGCTTTTGATTTAATGGTAGTGAGCCGCAATCATAACCATTTTGAGCACTATTACAGCAGACTGAAAAGCCAGTTTAAAGGCAATGAATTTAACTACGCGGAAACCCTTCTGCAAAAGATTGCAACAGGCGGTGCTATCGGCACAGGTGAAATTTATGACCAGGCAGTGGCTTTTAGCGTTGAAGGCAGATATCGGCAAATCCTCGAAGTGCTTACTTATGACGGCTACATCAACAATAACAGCGATAAGCATTACTACGAGTTTAACTCGCCTGTAGTACACCTTTGGTGGCAGAAATTCATTTGTAAATAATTTATTATGACAACTTTTTTATACAACCCCGACCGCAAACCGAAGGTTAACCTTATTGGAGAATTTGTGGTGCGCACAGATATGTATGAGGAGATAATGCAGGACCTGGAAACTTCCAAAATGCGGCACCCAGAGCAACATTACCTGTTGGTGGGGCAACGGGGAGCTGGAAAGACAACCCTGCTTAACCGGATAAAGTATGCCATTGAAGATTCGGTTCTGCTGAAAGAAGACGTTATCCCTGTTCTTTTTAACGAAGAACAGTACCATATAAGCGAGCTTGTAAATCTCTGGGAAAACATTGCACAATACCTGGAGGACTATCACCACTTTGACGGACTTTATGACCAAGTGGAAGCCAACCTTGCCAAACCCAACTTTGAAGAGCTGAGTTACGACATACTGGAGAATGCCCTTAAAGCAAATAAGAAAAAGCTGGTGCTGCTGATTGACAATATAGGTGACCTGCTGAAAAAGCTGGAGAAAACCGAAGTGCACCGGCTGCGGGAGGTGCTGCAAACTAGCCCCCATATACGGCTTATTGCCGGCTCACCATTTTATTTAGAAACAGTACTGGATTACCACCAGCCTTTTTTTGAATTTTTTAAAGTGCTGCGGCTAGATGGCTTAAACCAGAAGGAAACACAGCACCTGCTTTTAAAACTAGCTGAAGTACACGGAGAGGAACAGAAAATAAAAAACATTATTGATGAAACACCAGAGCGTATAGAAACACTACGAACGCTTACAGGGGGCATGCCGCGTATCATCGGGCTTATGTTCAACATATTTGTAGAATTTAACAACAAGGACACTGTAAAAGATTTAGAAAAAATACTCGACGCAGTAACGCCGCTTTACAAGCACCGGATGGATGACCTGCCTGCCCAGCAGCAGAAGATCGTAGATGCCGTAGCAAGAAACTGGGATGGTATTAGTGTAAAAGAGTTGAAGGGGAAATTACGGATGGAAAGCAAAATAATATCTGCTCAACTACGCCAACTTGAAAAAAACCAGATTATTGAAATTATTGACACAAATACCAAAAACCATCTCTACTTTTTAAAAGAGCGTTTCTTTAATATTTGGTACCTGATGCGGTATGGCCGCAAATATGATAGGCAAAGAGTAATATGGTTAGTAAAATTTTTAGAGAGCTGGTGTACTACGAATGAAATTGAAGAACGCATAGTTGATTACGTGCAAAAAATCCAAGAGGGTAGGTTACATGGGCATTTGGTTGACTTTTATGGAGAAGTTTATACTGGCATAAAAGACCTGAGAGCAAGAAGTAAGTTCATACTAAAGGAAGGTGCACCTGATCATCTTACTCAAAGAATTGAATTAAATGATAGTGAGCTTGTAAGTATCATTCAAGAAGAAATAGAAAAGGGAAAATTTGAAAAAGTATTATCTCTCATTCAAAATATTAAAGAACCAGATGATGTATCATCTCGAATCTTGGTTTTGGGACTTTTCCATTTGATTACCGATGATTTTGAAACATTCAGTGATGCATTGAAACCAGTGCTCGAAAAACTCAAAGGGAATGAAGAAAATGAATTACAGTATTTTGAATATCTTATCCTTCTTTCTTATCTAAATTATAACTGTCTCAGCCAATTAGTTGCAGGTAATGAGGAAGCTGCACATAACGGTTTAAAAACATTAGTCTACTTAAGTAGTCAGCACTCGGGTGTGTTTGAGGCAACAGCGACTAATCTAGTCGATCTGAGCCTTTTCTTCTTTTTAATGTTTAATCAAGAAAACATAGCATTATCTATTTTTCAACAATTTACTGAATGGAAGGATAAATTAAAACCGACTTATTATACAGTACACAAACTATTAAAAAACGATAGTGAGGTAATTAAAATGACAAGTGAGATTGAAGAAAAAGTGAATGAAATGGTTGCCAGAATTATATCGGTTAGAAAAGACTATTACGAAGAGCTATCTAGGATGCGGAATGTTGAATAAGCTTATAAAGGCCCTTGCAAAAAAAGATTAGTAATTCTGACTGTGAACTGTAGTTTCATGTCGAAGATGCTAAATACAAGCACAAAAAAGAATATATTGATTTTTGAAAAAGACATGTCAAAAACAGTGTTAATCCTTTTACCTTTAGACCATTATACAAACCATTATGAACATAGGCGATAAAATCCGTAAAGTACGAGAACTAAAAGGCTACAAGCAGGAGTATGTAGCGGGTCAGCTAGGGCTTAGTGTTACTGCTTATGGGAATATAGAACGCAATGAAAGCAGTCTAAGTTTTGACCGCCTGGAGGAGATTGCAAAAGTGCTAGAAGTAACCGTTCAGGATATTTTAAATATCCCAGAGCAATTAAATATTCATTCTATTAGCAACTCGAATAATGTAGGATTTAATCACACTTTTAATGATAACAGAGTATGTACTGAAGGGGAAGCAGAAGCATATAAACAATCTATAGCGCATTTGAATAAAGAGGTTGAGCATCTGCGACAACAGAACAGTCAATTTATGGAACTACTCAATAAAAAATGATAGTATTCAGAAAGAATCAATCTTTTTCTTGCAAGCTTCTTCAACAATTTTTTGCAATTCGCGAACACGGTTAATAAGTTCTTTAAGTTCTTCCTCGGTAATTACATAATCATCTTTATAACGGGCATCAATATATCCTTTGAGTAAGAGGTTAAACAAATGTTCTTCCTGAGGTGAATTTCGCGGAAATATTTTAGCAGCTTCCTTAGAAAAACCTTTGGACATACGACACAGTTTATCAATATTGTGCGTTTTAGGTTTATAGCCTGTGAACACAAGGAGCAAACAGTTATAAGTCCTTTCAGCAGCTTGATGCAATTCAAATGCAGCTATATTATACTGTGCTCTTCTAGCGTAGAATTCTGTGCCAGCAACAAATTCAATTGCGCTATCAAACCATTTAGCAAAATCTTTTTGTGCTCTTTGCTTTATCTCTTCCGATTTCATTTCTCTTCGTTCTGCTAATAGTATTGTCCCGGCGTCATATAACAGTATTCCCTCTTTACGGATATCTGAAAAGAAGTATTGCCCCTCCCCTAACTGTTTATTCACATAGTCAATATCATGAGTAATAACATTTACAGGTGTACGAAAGCGAAGACGGTTTTCCACCTGGTCTGTAATTTCGTAATCTGCTTTTTTTTCACCAGGCTTAGTAATCACCAGAAGGTCATAATCAGAAATGTATTCATAAGTAATATGTCCTTCTGTGTACCTATCCTCTACCCAACTACCGGTTGCATGGCTGCCAAATAAAATGATCTTCTCCGGGTCTACAGTTTCTACAATAAGCTTTGTTATCCGCTGGAGTTCTTGTTGCTTGTTTTCTGGTAAATGTAAAAGGGAAGTTTTCATAAAAAATATACAAAGTCAAAAGTATTTCATTTCATTTTTTGTTCATACCTTAATTGTATGACACTTTACCAATTCAATGCACTTGATGAAATGGAACAAATAGAAGCTTTTTGGAAGGGTGTATTAATTGGCGAAGTAACGGAAGGTGAGGAGTCTACTATCGAATGCCGGCAAATTGATGGGTTCTATGTAGAGTACTTAAAAAGAAATGGTGCATATGTAGACATGCGGTCGTTTCAAAATCCCGATTTGTTGCAAAGGTATTTGGATCAAATGGGGCAAGTGCAGATCAATTGATATATACAGCAGTAATTTAGTTTTAAAAAAATTGACTATCCATGCTTTAAATGATAATACCAATACATAATAGTTGATGTTCTTATGAATCCATTAGCACATCTCAATTCTTTGTCTTTGAAAATCCTGATCCCACAAGTACACAGCCAGCCCGTATCGTTTCAGAAGATGAAAACTTTCAACTAACTGTAAAGAATAGTACTGAAACAAATGTTTGGTTTGTTAAAACCGATAAATGTTTATTTACTGATATTGTTTCAAAATGTGACTGTATTTTATTTAATGAAAAGAAAGGTTTTTTTGTAGAAATAAAAACAAGCTATTCTAGAGGACGTAATAATAAGCGACAAAAAGCTGTAGGACAACTTGCTACGACTATTAAGTTATTAAAGGATGTAGGTATAAACCTAAGTGCTTATGACGTAAAAGCAATTATCTGCTTCAAACGAGATAATAACTACCCAATACGAGCCTCTTTTAATACACAAAGGGCAGTCTTCCTAGAAGAATATAAGATTAGCTTGGATGAAGGAAATGTAATTGAGTTTTAATAATGAAAGCCTACTTTACAATTCCAACAGTCTTAATCTTAATATGATGACCAATCTTGATGATCTATTTATGAAAAATAATTATTATTTACCTTAACTTATACTTCCTTTTCTGTCAATAAATTATCAATCTGATACATATTACATGAGTGTGATGTAGTCTCCTGGTAATATTTTCTACCTAGCGTGTGAGAAAAACGAATGATTTTCTCCGGGCTCACCGTTTCAAAAATGAGTTGGGTGACTCTTTGGATTTCTGGTTGTTTGTTTGAAAGAAGCTTACAGAGAGATGTTTTCATATTAGCACTTCATAATTAATATTTCAAAAGCGATTACTTTAGAATGCAGAGATCGTGATTTGTTTTGATAAATTTGAGATAATCTGCATATTTTAAAAATGATTATAGGAGAAATAGGAAATAATTTTCCAAATACCCAACAGGTTAGCTTCAACTCTAATGACACTCTTCTTGAATACGATGCCCTAATAATTGACCTTGACTTTTTAAGCGGAAATATTTTAAATCATTCCGACAGCGGAAGGTTTTATAAAAAAAGGCTAGACGATCTAAAAGAATTCTTACACTATAAACCTATTCCTCTTATTTACATTTTACCCGTTCCCCAAAAGGCATTAATTGTATTGAACCAAACACAAATCTCTGTGGACTTTGATTTCTTTACACCGATACCTAAAATTGAAGTTATTCTTGAATCCGGCAATAAAATAAATGTTGTTCCAAATACGGTATTTACAGATTTTATTGAAAAACATAAAGACACTTTCGTTTATAGGTCTTTTTTTAATAAAAACCATGGCACTCTGATTGCCGAAACACCGCTTACGAAAAAGGTTTTAGGCTTTTATACAGACGACTGTATTTTTATACCCAAGGTTAAAGAGTTAAACACGCAGCAAGCGCAGAGTTTTTTGAAGGACCTAATAGAAGCAGCTAAAAGAGTCAGGCTTAGTAATCAACCAAATCCTTTGCCTGACTGGGCATTCGATTTTTTTCTACCAAAAGAAAAGATACTCAATTCAGAAATTAAAAGTGCTGAAGATCAAATTATTGCTTTAACTCATAAAGTGGAGCGCTTAAATTCAGAATCTCAAAGCTACCAACTTAAGAAGCGCCTTTTTACTGCCACCGGTAATGATTTGGAAAATGAAGTGGAAGCTATCTTTAAAGAACTAGGTTTAGAGGTTTTGGAAGCGGACAGAAACCGAGACGATTTGATTATCAAGTTCAAAGACAAAGTAGCAGTAGTAGAAATAAAAGGTGTTAACGGTTCCGCTGCCGAAAAGAATGCAGCGCAGCTAGAAAAGTGGACAGCCAATTATTTTGAAAAAACAGGTATAAGCCCAAAGGGTATTTTAATTGTGAATACTTTTCGCGAAATGGAACTTAGCAATAGAAACCAGCCTTCTTTTCCAGACCAGATGCTTAAATATTCCACTCAACGGGAGCATTGTTTGATCACTGCTGTGCAGCTATTAGGGCTTTATTATGAAGCTGTATCTAATCCCACTATAAAAGAAGAATTGATTGAATCTTTATTTAGCACCGTGGGGGTTTATGTTGGTTTTCAAGATTGGCAGTCTTTTATTGAAACTACCTAATTACATCAGCTTAAAGTTGGGCTAATGTAAGCTCAGAATTTGCAAATTGCTGAACCCAAAATCCATGTAGCTTACCATGCTTATAACCAGGGTGTTCTTCCTTTCGGATTAGATGAATTTTTTCCTTTGCTTTTTTAGAAAGGGACTGTAAGGCTTTTCTACGTGTATCGGCATTTATTCTAATCAAACATTTCTTTGGAATAAGATGAACCTTTAACCTATCTAGTTTTTGAGCTTTAGAAACAAAATCAGTGTCCTTTTCTGAGATAACAAACAGATCTTTTAACTCAGGTGTATCTAATACTAAAAATCCATTCTGATATGCTTTTTCACCATGAGGTATTAAAGTGTCTTCTACCAGAAGTAATTTACCTTCGGGTTTCAACAGTTGCGATATCTTTCCATTTTCGGTAAACAGCCCAAGCCAGGTTAAAGGATCAATTTCGTGTAAAACATTACACATGATAATTACATCTCATATACACTAAGCAGGTTGCTAATATCATTGAAGTATCGACTATTTGCACTCTTAAAAACCTTTTCTATTGTTTTTTCGCATATTGCTTTATCGATATCATATTCATCAAAAGCGATATAATCAATTTTGAGGCTAAACTCACTTTGAAATTCTGGCTTGTAATCAAAGACATTGGCAAGTATTCTTCCTTTACCAGCACCATAATCTAATACACGAATTTGGGTTTGTTCCAAAATAAGGTGTATCTCTTCTGCAATTTGAACGGACTGAGGATCATTAGCATTTGTAAAAACCGCTTCCGGCCTGAGTAAACTCTCAAAGGCATAACGTGAAGAGGCAAATTGTGCCGGCAAGCCTAGAAAATCTGTAATTTTTTCCACTTGCTCTTCACTACCTAATAAACTCAAAAGAACCTTTTCGGGTATAGTTCCTCCGTAACTAATTTTACTGTTTTCTACAAACCATATTTCTGAAGAATCGAAATATGCTAATAAGGGGATAGAGTGTGTTGCAATCCAAATCTGCCCATTGGGTACTAGTTTTTTAAATCTATCAAATAAATCTATTAAGGCAGACGGATGCAAATGATTTTCAGGTTCATCCATCATTAGTATTACATCACTTAATAGCTTTTCTTGACTAAAAATGGAAACACAAAGTTGTAAGACTACCTTCTGCCCATCGGATAACCGCGACTGTCCTAAGGGGAAACCAAAAATAGTTGCTTGACCATTTAAATCCCTTCCAATAGTAGTGCCTAAGAATAAACTAATAAGCTCTGTAAGTGTTTCCAGATCTTTAATAGCTTCCGACTTTTCATCTTCCGAAGCATCAGATGAATTGTATTTTGCATTTATAGCCCTGTTTTGCACATGTTGAATTTTAGCTAACGTGCTTTGGGGGGCTTTCGAAACTCCAAGTGCTTCTAAAGATTGAGCCCGGATTTCAATATCTTGGCCTGTTAATCTATAGGGGTCATCAAGGTTTAAATTCTTAGGAACAAAAAATATAGCATCATATTGAATGGAAATATCTTCTGTCTCAATGTAGTTCCAGGCCAAAAGCTGACGTTCACTATCCAACGACGGCGCAAGTGAATTTATATTCCTTTGGTGAAGTTCTCTTAACTGCTCTGACACCCCTTTATCATCAGTTATTTTTTGATTATCTATTATAGACTGTTCGAATAAAGGAATATTGATCTTTGCCTGGTTGATAGCGTTGATACCAGGCTTTTCTTTTAGAAAAGAAAGAACTTTATTCAATATTCTGGTTTTTCCCGAGCCATTTTTGCCAGCAAGAACAACAAACTGTTCTAATTTCTTCATTTCGATCGTCTGTAATCCTTCTTCAACTAGCTGTTCAGCGGGTATATTGACACTTGTTATTTTCATTATCTATGTACTTATTCAATCTATTTAAAATCAAATCAAGTTGGCTAAATCAAAGTTGTGTACACTTGGCATTTCATCATAAGTCCTTCCATTCAACTCCCTACCCATTTTCTTCTTGTTTGTGCCGCCCCATTGCTTAAAAAAGAATTTGACACCAGCCGCTTCACATTGTTGTTGTATATCCAGTACCCAATCCACATCCATCCGTCTAGGCTTACGTCCGCTTTCCCCTCCTACAATCACCCAATCAATTCCTTCTAAATTCAAATTAGGTAAGGGACCAATCAATGGTTCGCAAGAAAGGAATTTCACTCTAGCATTAGTTTGCCTTAATAGGTCAATCCGATGCATGGCTTTTTCGTTCTCCACCGAAACACCCATCCATATGTTGTGTGCCCATTTTAGTTGCGCATCATATTGTAATAATATGTCTGCCCGCTTAGTCAATACCTGATAAACGTGTTGCGTTTCATTCATAATGTGAAACACTTTTTGAATGAATTCCAAGGGTACTTCTTTATGAAAAAGATCACTCATAGAATCGACAAATACTACACGTTGCCCTTTCCATCCATAAGGTGCATTTAAGGCTGCCTCATGCGTACGTATTTTAAAGCCATCCTTATATTTTTCAATGCCCATTGCCTGTAAACGCTTTGCCATTATCTCAGCATAGCAGTGCTTACAACCCGCGGAAACCTTATCACACCCCGTTGTAGGATTCCATGTCATTTCTGTCCATTCGATACTAGTTTGTGCCATTGTTAAAGAAGTTTCAATTTGACTGTTCTCTCATCGTTTCCCAAGTAATAGCTAATTGCTGGCTTGCCATCCAAGGAAGCTAATTCTATTTGACGGTCTTTTTTAATATTATCCAATACGGCCTTAGTGTGTTTAGGCAAAAAGTTATGATTTAAACCAAAGTCAACCAGTTCGTGATTCGTAGCTCCACCATTTTGTAACAAATACTCCATAACTTTTTTATCGTAGGCTATGATTTCTGTTTCATCAAACATTTCAACCTTTACTTCATCACCCATTTTAAATTCAGAACCTTTTTTCTTGTCGATACTCCATTTGGCTTCCAGCATTTTGTGAAACCCTTTTTTATTATTGGTAAAAAAGAAAACGCAAAACCAATTGTTATCATTATCCCTTTCGATTTTGAAAGAGTCTACATATTGCACAGCTAGATAGGCTTTAAATTGCTGTTGAATTAGGTATATAAACTTCTTTTGATTCTCTATATGCGGAACCTTATCTAAACCATAAAAAAGCTTACCCATGAACTTTCGTAATGCTTCGCCACCTTTATAATCCGCATCCATTTTGGACTTATTAGCAAACCGAGACATAAAATAAGTCGGTAGAAAGAGAAGCAATTCGGTTTTACCGTTCTCCAAAAGTCCTTTCAATTCAAGTGGATCAATTTCTTTATACCCCCAAGGGTCAATAAATATTAAAGCTCTTTCATCTGATGCCAGCCTCTTTGTCCTTTCAATTACTTTAGTTATTAAATTCTTATAATCAATCTTTGAATAACCTACTCTAACATTTGGCGGAACAAAAATATCTTTAGCAAACTCTTCTACACGTTCAATCTTATATTTTTCTTTATCAATCTTCGACTTTTCAGAATCATTAAACGTAATGAATAGATTTGGACACTTTTCGCCTTTGGCATAATGATTTTTTATAGTTTCAAGCGCTGCAATTGGACTCCCCTTACCGCCATCTTCATATACGCCTTCGCCACAAAACAAATCGAATAAGTAAATGTTTTTGATTGTACTTCGGCTCAGGACATTCAGGTAAATAGCTAAGTATTTAGAGTATAATAGTACTTTGGCTTCTGAATGGTCCAGTAGATTCGTCTTAGACTCCATTATTAATTAAGATTAAAATACTAAAATTATTAGTACTGTATTAGTTGTGTTAAATATTCACAGGCTTATGCTATATTCTAATAGTCCATTCAAGGGGTCTTAGCATCACATTGAAATTGTATTTCATCACCCTCACGCAGAACCTTTTGTGATTGGACATGTTGTGCATAAACTGGGTCTATGACCATATTGCCCATATTGTCCTTTACTGACTTTATTTTTGGGAAATAATCATTAGGATTTGCACTCGAGTGATCACTTTTCTTGTCATTCATAAATAAATTTTTTAAATAGTAAACTTTGCGATGCCACTACACATTTAAACAAAATAATGCAGAGGGTGCATTTTCTTGTATCAAACTAAACCAAATTTATTCAGACAATGTTCCGTATTAATACGGATAAGAATTTTAATTTATTAACAGCTTAGTTCTTGAGAATTTGACTGCTCTATCATTGCATACTAAATCGTAGCCGTTCATGACAGCAATATCACGGACGCAAAGAATGCTGGTTTCTAAATTAAAAAAAATACTAGATATTTAAATGATTCGAATGTAAAAATTTCATACAAATAATCTTATTTGCGCAAGGAACCGGGTGTAACACCGTAGTATTTTTTAAAAGCCCGCATAAAGCTTTTCCAATGCGCATAGCCCATGTCAATGCCGATTGATTTTACCGATAAATCGGTAGTAAGAAGCAGCTCCTTTGCCTTTGCCATGCGGCTTGCTTGCAGGTGTTCAAAAAGCCCGACCCCGAATTGTTGGTGAAAGGCTTTTTTCAATTTGGTTTGATTCATATTAATGCTTTTTGCAAGTTTCTGTATCGTATAATGCTTTCTTAGATTGGTTTCAATTAAAGTTTTTGTTTGAAGGAGCTTTTCCCTTTCTCCTGCGGTTAGTTTTATGATATGCGGCGTTACGGCCATAGTGATTTACTTTTCAAGGTGATTGGGTTAATAACTTTTATAAGAATCAGGTTCTCGGTTTCAGTGAAAGCAAGGTAGAATAGCAGAGCGCATCAAACAACCGTACTAATACATACGCAGTTTGGTTCCGCTGGGGAATTTAGTCTTAATTACAATACCGTAATACTACGGTATTGCACTTGCGGTTACTACGGTTATTAAATCAATGGAAATAAAGCAATTTGGCTGCAAACAAAATTTAAACTATATGAGCCACTTTATTACGCTTGAAAAAGCAAAACAAATGACCTCTCTTTACAGGAAAGAAAAAGAAAACGTACTGAAGCCTGAGCACAAAGACAAAAACATTCTACCCATTGCAGAGACTTTTGACCGCGTGGCTTTTGATACCTTGCTGGCAAAAAAAGGTTGCACCAGTATCCGTCTTTATTACGGCATGGATGAAACTTTTAAACTACATGCCATTATAGTAGGTGCTAATGAACAAGGTCAGGATATGATCGCCGTGTCTGCAGCTTCAGGTAATACTTTAGATGGGGGTGGTGATGAAATAGTGGAAGATGGCCGCCGTTGCCCAGATGAATGTCCTACTGTATCGCCGTTATTTCCATAATTTGAAGTCTACAAATATTAAATGTCAAATTTTTGGAATGATTTATTTAGTTATTCGATTGGTATTGCAGCAGTAATAACCATTTTCAAGAGGAAAGGTTTTGACAAAAAGTTCAAACCTTTTTTTCTTTTTATTTGGATGGGGCTCTTGGCGGAAATTGTAACAACTTTTTTTATTTACAATGGATTTTCCAATGCTGTTGTTACAAATATTTATGTTTTGTTTGAAGCTTTTTTAATTACCTGGCAATTTAAAAAATGGGGTCTGTTTAACAAGGCAAATAAATGGCTTTTTACCTTTTTATTAATATTTTTATCTGTTTGGGTAATTGAAAATTTCATTATTTCAAACATAATGAAGTTTAGTTCTTATTTCAGGATAGTTTACTCATTTGCTCTTGTCTTAATGAGTATTTCAATGATTAACAGGATCATTATTACGGAAAGAAAATCACTAATCCGGAATCCTGTATTTATCATTTGCCTGGCTTTTATTATTTATTTTACCTACAAGGTTTTGCTTGAAATATTCTGGCTGTACGGACTCAACAGCAGCCGTGAGTTCAGAGTAGAAGTTTATAATATTTTTAAATACATAAATCTATTTGCTAACTTGATCTATGCATTAGCCATCTTATGGATACCCAGGAAGCGAGAATATATGCTGCCATAGTCATTTCAGCCATCGTAATTGGAATAATAATTTTTTATTTCTTCTTTTCAATTGTGCGGCAACAAAAACGAAACAGTCAATTGCAAAATACCATTATACTCTCAGAGATCTCTGCACTTGAAAAAGAAAGAGCCCGCATTGCAGCGGACCTGCACGACGAGCTCAGCCCCTTACTTTCAGTAGTGAAATTCCAGGTGGAACATACAGAAGCCGAAAATGATGAAGGGAAATTGCAACTGGCAAAAGCAGGTGCACACCTTGATGACATTTTAAAACAGGTCAGGGATATTGCAAATGATCTGATGCCCGGTACCCTGCTTCGAAAAGGATTGGTTGAAGCGGTGCAGGAATTTATCAGCAGGGTATCAGAATCCCGTCACCTCGACATCAGTTTTACTTATCCCCCAGGTCTCGAACTACCCCAACAGGTCTCTATCAATATGTACAGGGCCATACAGGAGTTGATTCACAACTGCTTCAAACATGCAAAGGCTGACCAAGTTGAAATTATAATTGAAAAGAAAAAAGATACTCTTTCACTTTTGTGCAGGGATAATGGAAAGGGTTTTGACTATGAAGAGAAACTTTTGGATAGTAAGGGTATAGGACTAACATCTCTTAAAAACAGAGCTTCACTTATGGGAGGTTCATTGATCGTAGAATCAAAAAAAGATAAGGGTTCCGCATTTTTATTTGAAATACCAATCAATTAATTTTTTATATGTACATGCCTTTAAGAGTTGTGCTTGCAGATGACCACGAAATATTCCGCAACGGGTTTAAGATCCTGTTCGAAAAGCAAGATGATATTGAATTGGTAGCAGAGGCTGAAAACGGTAAGGAGCTTTTGGAGATCACTACCCTACATCTGCCTGATGTGGTGATCACTGATATACAGATGCCTGTAATGGACGGCATTGAAGCCTGCAGGAAACTGCACGAAGGCTTTCCTGATATCCCTGTGATCGCACTATCTACTTTTAATGATGACAGCTATATCATTGATATGCTGGAAGCAGGTGCAAAAGGATATGTCTTAAAAAACACAAACCGCAATGAATTAATCCAGGCGGTGAAAAGTGTTTACGAGGGCAACAACTATTATTGCACAGCCACCTCCCGCAAACTCACGAAGCTTGTCGCGGGCAGCAGGAACAGCACCTTCAAAGAGAAAGTAATGTTTACTGAAAGAGAAATTGAAATCATTAAACTGATTTGCACTCAGAGTTCCAATAAAGAAATTGCATCTGCACTTAACATCAGCACCCGCACTGTTGAAAGCCATCGTGAACGAATCCAGGAAAAAATAGGTTCCCGTAACACTACCGGGATTGCTATTTATGCGATCAAGCATAAGATTTGTGAGATATAACCGTGATGATCAGGCTGTAAATAAGACAACTCCTGGACAATCGAAATTGGTAACCTAAATACCAGCGGGAACAGCCTTCTTGCTATAACCTTCTTTTTTACAATGTCTATATCTCGACTGCAGTTGACGGCCTCTCCTATTGAGTGCTTAGCGCCGGGAATATTACCTACCAAATATCTGTACTAATACTGTTGTTTACCACTGCGAATAAATGGAACCTTGAAATCTCAAAAATTTAAGGTTATGATTTATCGTTTTTTACTTCTGGCATTTTTGTTACTCTTCAACACTTTCTCTTTTTCCCGTCTGCCCAAAGAGACTGTTCCGCCACCCTATTTAAATGTGGCAATCTATCCATACCTTCCGCGGACTGACCAATTTAAAAGCATTCTGATTGCGGCCTGGAATTCATTGGGTACAGGAGTGCAGCTCAACTTTATAGACTATGACTGTTACGCTTCTGATCCACCTGACTCACTCGATGTATTTGTCTTTGATGGTATTTATTATCAGTATTTTATCGCACAGAATTTTATAAAACCAATTCCCATTTCCGCTGTAAACGATCGGATGGGTTTCATGAACTTCGCATGGGATGCGGTTTGGATAAACAGTACTACTGTTTATGCAATCCCATACCTTGGTTGCTCCAATGTTTACTTCTATAGAAAAAGCGATCCCATATTTGACACCTTAAGCAGAAATGGTCTTGACGCATTCTATGCCCTGATGGGAAATAGTCCCTCTCCAACTGTACCACAACCACCTTTAAGACGCGGGCTTTTGATGGATTTAAGTGGATCCACTACTGATGCCTCATTATACCTGATGACACAAATGAATTTAAGTAATAACTATTCGAAGAATCCTTACTTACCCCCGGCAAATCAGCTCGATCCAAATGTGCTTAATCACTTAAGACTGTATACCAAAATGGCGGGAATTGCTCAGGCTACGTTTATTGATCCCAACCATCAACGAATTGACTGGTTTTCGCAAGGATATGGCAGGTCCCTGGTAGGAATAACTGAAAATCTATGCTCCTTTCCTAAAGGCTACCTCGATAGTGTTGACTTTCGTTTGTTGCCTACAGCAGATACTTACTTGCCTATTACCGAAGAATTTTTTGTTGACATGGCTTCAATGAATACAAAAGTTTCTTCAGATAAATACCCCTATGCATTAATGCTATTAAACCTGATGACCAGCCATGACGTGATGTATGCTAGTATGGTAGCCAGAAATGTAAATGAAAATCCTCAGTTTCTAATTCCAGCCAGAGGAAAAGTTTTAGCCGATCTAATGGATGTACATCCGCTGTATACAAGCATGGCCACTATGCTTTTAAATTACTATCCTCAACCATTCCTGATCGGTAAGCCTTCCCGGACATGGCTGAATCAGACTAAATCCGCTATCAAACAGGCAATTTTAACGACTACAACAAACAAGCAACTCCAGGATAAAATGAAAAAAAATGATGCAGTTAAAAAAGACAAAGAAGGAAGATTCAACAGCACAAGGAATTTTTAAAAAGCATTAATTAAAATAGTTCTTTAGACTTCTATATTAATTTAATGAGTCGAGTATCTTATGATCTCTGCCAAACCTGTCTTAGTTGTCCCATAAAACGATCAAATAGCTTTCTGTCGTCGGTGATTATTTCTGCTTGTGCTGCAAGGTGATTACGAAAAAATATAGTCTTATTGTAATTAGTCCTAAGCCCCTTTGGCAGGTTAACCTTTACTAAAAAACTGTCTTTTCTGCTTGGCATATTTGAAACATAATCTATGCTCCCTATAAGGTGTCCAAATTCAGTGCTTGGATAACTTTCTACTTTTATCAAAACTTTCTGTTGCTGACTGATTTTACCCAATCCTTTTTGTGGTACCATTAGTTCTGCATAGACTTTGGTTTGATGTGGTTCAATATAGAACAACCCTTGCGACTGTGAAACCATTTCATTTTCCTGTAATGAAGACGTAAACAACAATTTACCGTTTTCAGAAGCTATCAGTACATAATGTTGTATCCATTTTTCAATTTCACTTTTTAAATTTAAAAGGGCAGAATGAAATATTTGCTTTTGATCAAGAATCTCTTTTTGCAGATCAAGGATTTCTTTTTCTTTACTGTGAGTAGCCATATCGCTATTAGTGATTTCGCTATTCATTTGCTTCAGGCTTTGCTCTTTTCCAATCAGCTTAGTTTTATATTGATTCAACTCAAGGGGTGCAATTACTTTGTCCCTGGCAAGCGATTCGTAGGCCTCAAATTCTTTTTGTTGCAGTTGCTGATCCTGCTGCAAAAGTTTTTGCTGCCGGTAAGTGTTATTTTTTAATATTGCTAAATATTGCAAATCCTTTTGCAGTCCAATTCTTTTCTTTTGGAAATAACCACTGGCTAATACCTGTTGCGTTTGTAATATTTGATTTTGACAATCCTGATAAGCAGGCTGCAGCTCTCCTAAATTTAGAAGTCGGGGTGGCTGCTTTGCCAACGCATCATATTTGTTTTCCTGTGTAACCATAATGATTTCATGTACCCAGCTTTGCAACTTCATTACTTCGCTATACTCTGCTGTGCTTTCTATATAGGCTAAGTGTTGTCCCTTGATTACCTGTTGCTCATTTTCAACAAAAAGCTTTACGAGTTTACCTTCTGCTTTTGACTCGATTAGTTTGGGGGCATTTAATGCAACAAGCCGGGCCGATGCCCGCACTATATCGGGATATTTAATAAACCAGGTAAGTGCAAGAAGAGAAAGCAGTATAACAAAAAATAAAACATTTCCTTTCCTTATTATCCAGTGCGGACGGTAACTAATAATTTCTTTTACATCATCACTTATAAGTTCATCACTGTGTTGTTGCAATCGGATAGCTGATTCAGACATGTTTATTTTTTTTCTTACTTATAAAAATTACTCCTGTAAAGCATAGAAAGCGAAAAAGAAGTAAAAGTTTTTTATGCTCCCAATTCCAATTGGTTTTTCACCAGTGTGTAATATTCACCTTTCAGGTTTACCAATTCCTGGTGAGTGCCTTTTTCTGTTATTGACCCTTTATCGAGTACTACAATTTGATCAGCATGTTTTACAGTGCTTAAACGATGCGCTACAACAATGACAGTTCTGCCACGGAAAAAAGAAGCCAGGTTTTCAATAATGACCTTCTCGTTATTGGCATCAAGGCTATTGGTAGCTTCATCAAAAAAGATAAATTCCGGATCTCTGTAAACTGCTCTTGCTATTAAAATCCGCTGTTTTTGGCCCATGCTGATGCCAGTACCTTCAGCTCCAATTTTTGTGTTGAAGCCAAGGGGTAATTCCTCAATAAAATCACGAATGTTGGCAACGTCAACTGCACGTTGCAATTTTTCCATATCAATCCTTTCTGCTGCTACCGCAATATTTCTTGCAATGGTATCCGAAAAGATAAAACTTTCCTGCATTACCACACCACAATCGCTTCGCCAGGCTTTGTGGCTGATGTTTGTAAGTGGTATATTGTCCAATTTTATTTCACCTTTCTGCGGCTCATAAAATTTCAATAACAACTTCAGGAATGTAGTTTTTCCACTTCCGCTTACTCCAACAATTGCTGTTGTTTTGCCTTTTGGAATACAAAGATTAATATCCCGTAAGACTGGCTCATTTCCTGCACCAGGATAAGTGAAGCTTACGTTTTTGAAATGTATTGAACCTTCAGCTAAAAACGACAATTTAAGTGATGAATTCAGTTCCACCGATTCATGTGTGGTCAAATTGATTAGCGAATTCATCTTGGCTGATACAGATGCACTGGTACCTGTTCCTCCAACCAACTTCTTTGCAAATGCAGAAGGAAGGTGATGAATAAATTCTCTGCTTGCAGGTTCTTCATCTTCAAGAGTATGAATTTCATTTAGCCTGTCCATGCTGATCTTCGCATTTTGCCAGCTTTGTATAAAGCCGATCATTTGTTCAATAGGACTATTTAACTGCCCAATAATGTATTGGACCGCCAACATAGAGCCTAGAGTCATTTGCCCATCAATGACAGCTTTGGCTGCAAGAAAAGTGATAAAAATATTTTTTCCTTCGTTTATAAAAAAAGCGCCGCCCAGCTCCCACTGGTTAAGAGATAGTCCTTTCATACTTAACTTGAACAATCTTGCCTGAAGCCGTTCCCACGTCCACCGCATTGGCTTTTCCACTCCATTAAGTTTTATTTCCTGCATACCCTGCACAAGCTGAATGGTAGCGCTTTGCTCTTTTGAGGCAACTTCAAAGCGTTTATAATCCAAAATTTTCCTTTTTTTAAGAAACATTATCACCCAGATTGCATATAAAATAGATGCAATAGCAAACACAATAAAAATGGACAAGTTGAAAATGGCCAGTACTACAGAAAATACAATGAGATTAACTAAAGAGAATAGAGTATTCAACGAAGAGCCAGTAAGGAAGGACTCAATGCGGCTGTGGTCGTTCATGCGCTGCAGTATGTCACCGGTTTGCTTGCTGTCGAAAAAGGAGACCGGCAGCTTCATCAGCTTAATTAGAAAATCGGTGAGGATGGAAATATTAATACGGGTGCTGATGTGAAGCAGTATCCATCCACGCACAAATTCAATGACAAGCCTGCCTGAAAATAAGGCTATTTGTGCAAGCAACACGATATAGACAAAATGAATATTGCCAGTGTTTATTCCAACATCCACTATACTTTGCGTAAGAAACGGCAAAAATAGTTGTAGCAAGCTTGCCACAACAAGACCTAGAAAAAGCTGAAAAATAAGCTTTTTGTAAGGTAGGATATAGTTAAAAATATTTTTGAATGCAAGCTTTGTTGTTTGTTGCTCAGCTTCATCAAGAACATCATTGTAAAATGATGGAGATGGCTCTAATAATAATGCAATACCTTCTTCTTGTCCATTACTTTTATCGCTAACCCAATGTTGGTTGAATTCTAATGGTGAGTAATTAATTAAACCCTTTCCAGGATCAGCAACGAACAACTTGTTGTTTTTAGCTTTATATAGAACAATAAAATGCTTTTGATCCCAATGCAGAATGGCAGGTAGCTTTGCATCTTTAATAAGTGCATTAAAATTCAGTTTGGTAGCCTGTGTTCTGAAACCTACTGCTTCTGCGGCTTCACTAATACCTAACAAGTTTACCCCCTCCTTTCCTATTTGTGTTTTTTCACGTAAATGTTGAAGTGAAATATGCCTTTTGTAATGCTTAGCTACCATGCGTATGCAAGTGGGGCCACAGTCCATTGAATCAAATTGTTTATAGAAAGGAAAAGGCTTCATTAAATGATGAGTTCTGTGGTTAATTCTTACATTTGGTTATCCAGTCTTGAGGCTTGATTTTCACCACTCTTTTACAATATATTACCACATCAAATAGTTCTTGTTTTGGATAGAAGATAGAACGGTTTTCGTCCAAACGATCTTTACCAAAAACTAGAGAGCTTTTCTCAACAGATATTGCCAAGAATTTAATTTCATTTCTGATTGATAGCCTTTCACCTAGCCATTTCGGGGGTTTATTAATATTTTTTTGTTTGGCAATGTGTGTATTTGCTGCCCAAAGCAGGGCGCCTTTTTCTAATAATATTTTCTTTTTTATCCAGAGGACATTTTCAGCCATTAGACTATCTCTGAAACCCATTCTCTGCTTAACATCTTTAATAGACAGGTATTTACATAGCCATTTTCTATTTTTAATACACTGTAATAATAACTCAGTGTTCTTATCATACTTTTCCAACTCCGAAGCTATTGTTGTATAGCTGTTTAATAAAAAATTTAATTCCGCCTCACTCATAAGCCTCTTTGAGAAATTTTCTCCTATGAAATATTCCAGTATGGAATCACATTGTTTTAAAAGATGTCCATTCTCTTGTATATAATTGTTCCTGATAAGGAAATTGGATAATTGAACGTAGCGGCAATCTTCCTGAATGTCACAACCTAAGATGTGAGGTTTTTCGCTTTTCAACTCTTCATGTTCGAAAATTTGTAACGCTTTTTGAACAGAACTCGTATTCCAATATGGATATAAAGAGCTAGTAGTACGTAGTTGTAGGGGCTCTTTATTTAAATACGAAATGATTCCAGCATTAAAAGAACTCTCAAAAATTATCGATTCAAAGGCAAACTCCTGGAATAAAAGTATTGCTATTTCAGATTTTACTTGATTGAAGGTTTCATAGCCATGGCTTTCTTCCCCCAATCCAATGATGTTAGCTCTCTCTATATCAAATTTAATTTTTGTCAACATTAAATTCGGCTTTTTTTCCTGGCAAAAAATCCCTGTCGGTAACAAAGCAGTGGAAACAACTAAAAGAAACAGGATATTACTGTGATTCATAATTTACAATATTTTTTTTTTGATTTTCCTTTACATCCATCGCTATTTTAGCCAGTTGAGATGTATAATATTTATGTAAATAGTGGTACAACACTAACTCAGTTCTCCTATGATTAGAAAGAAAAAACCTGTTGCAGAACATATGAACATAACTAGACAATAAACGATTAGCAAGTATTTGTGTGTGTTTGCTGGCTGTATCAGGCTTCAACACTCCTCGTATTAGTTTTGACCTGACCTCCAAAATGTTAGCAAGCGTTTTGTTATTCTTAAGTGTGAATGCTTCTTGTACTACTATATAATCTTTTCTGTACTGGTCATTCAAATGGTGACGTAAACTGTTACTGCCGCCGAATTCCAGGAAGAAAGATTCCTGCATAACTTTCATAATACTAGCTTTACTTTCCAAATCCTGATCAAAATCGTCGAGCAGATTGTCAATTGCGAATAAGGCAAACGGCCAACGTTGTTTTTCTTCTATTTGATATCTATTTATAAGTCTAATCATGTCCATCACTGCTATGCTATCATAAAAGAAAATCAGTTCCGACTCTTCAATAAATTCGTCAGTATATCTTTCAACTTCTCTTTTATAAGTGTCTACTTCAATTTTATTGATCCATTCGTTTTCAATAAGTAAAGAAAGTTCTTCATGAACCTTTGTGACTACAACATGCAGAAAATCCAAATTTTGAAGGTGACAGCGTAGTCGAATGTGAGGTTCCGGATCAAAATACCTGATAAAAAAGAACTTCTTTATAATGTTTTTCCCTAACAGGTCTTCAATAACGTTTCTAATCTGATCTTTAAGAATCTTTTCAGCAGTGTTTGTACCACAGAAGATTTTAAAATATAGCCATTCCTCACCTACACTAAAATGCCGCTTTACTGGACCTTTGCGAACATCTAAATTAGGGGGTGTCCATTGGCTCAAAGAGCAATTTTTATTTGTAAATGGGATTATGACTTCGTTGGTAAATAATAAATTTCTGTCTTTAGAAGAATCAATGTTTCTCACAATACATTTCTCTGGGAATTGAAGAAATTCAGATACTACCAAATTTTTTTTCTTTAGAAGATAATCAATAAGGATCTCAACCGAAAGATTACTTTCTAAATTCAGAGGCAGAAGGTTATCTGCCTCATTTATTGTAACATATTGAGGCAAGCTTAAATTTTGTAGTTCTGCACGCAAAATAGAAACTTTTGTGGCTATATCTTTTTCGGTGTTGAAGGAAAAATCACTTATTTTTATTAGCCATTGAGCTTTTTGGACTATAATATTTTTATAACGAACTCTGGGCAAATAAGGTTCAGTTCCAAGGACACCCCAGTCCCAAGTAAATCCCATATTTAGTCCTTGATATTGTATATCACATAAAAACTTGTAGACAGATAAATTTCGAATTGCATAATTATGAGCACTTGTAAGCTTAGGGATTATTCTTTTGTTCAATTTTTTACTTCTCAAGGTGACTTGATTGTCAATAATACTAACCATAATGTCATTGACACTAATTTGACAATCTGTTTTTAAACAGGATTGGCCTAAAAAAGGAATCTCGTAATTCCTCAAGACAGGTCTTAATAGAATATTACCTACCCGATCTGGTGGTAAATGGATTACCTCAGCAAAAAGGGTATCAACATATTTTTCCTGCTCCCTTCGATAAAGATCCAACACGTGCTTATGCAAAATTTCATCTCCATGGCAAAAACGTCCCATCAATTCACACGCAGAAGGTCCCATTAGATTATTAAGTATAAAGTCTGTAGTTTGCTCCCCACTAATTAAATTTCCCATTGCATAGAACTGATCAGGTATTTTAATAGTCTTACCCTTTGATAATCTAGCTATATCCTCTTGTTCGATAACTATCTCCCTCTTATTGTTCTTTATTGCATCAGCATATTTCGAAAGCTTGTAGCGCATAAATGAATTCCATTTAACATTTGGAAGCTCACTTTTTTTGATATTGATCGTTTCAAAGGGACCGACATCAGTAGTGCCAGGTACATACTCTGCATAGCCTATACCGAGTTCCGGGTCTAAAACTTCCATCAATGGAATCTCTCTATACTCATAACGTTTTAAAAACTTTTTCTTGAAATCTTCAATATCCTCTATTACGTATTCATCACTTAGGTAAAAAAGCTGAAGAATGTGATTTGTAAGATCATCAACCCAATGCCTATTTATTGTATTATGTTCACATTCTCGAAACATATCGACCTGGACCAAATCCTTTACTGAAGTATTTGGAATTAATTGATTTATTAGAGTAGCGATAATTTCATAACCTTCGACACCGTCTTCTTGCCTTGCAAGTAGCTGTTTAACTTGCTCTAACACTTTATAAATGGTCCGTGAAGGACCATAAGTTTTAAGTTTATCGACAAGTGAATTGTAGAATTCGGGGCCTGTTATAGTAGGTTCCAACTCGCTTACCAGAAGTTGATTGACGATTAATGAATTTATAAACTCAGAAGCTTCAGGAACCGATAGGTCACTATCGAACTCGATTAAATCATTTAAGAGTTCATTTACTGTTGCACCTTCTTGTACTCTTTTGATAACTCTCGCTAGATACTCGTTATCATCGACTTCGGATAAACGATATGACCTTAATTTTTTTTCTGTAAAAAATTCTGTATACCTAATTTTATTACCTGTTCTGTAAATACTATTATTCGGTTTATATACAATTATTGACTTTAGGGATGGCATACTATTTAGAGATGAGACTATTTCTGCGATATAGTTAATGTCAAGCCGCTTTTTTTTCCTCACATTTTTAAAATTGCCTACACATATACAAGTTTCATCTCCCAAAAGTCCTGTTGAACAACCTGCAAAGAGCCCATAAGGTGTGGGTCGAGTGCTCATTCTATTAATGTATTTATAAAGAGACTTAATTATTTTACTACGCTTTTTTCCATCTTTTACTTTGTTGGTTAATAAATCTCTATATTCTTTAAAAAGGTCCGGTGATGCTATGTAAATAGCTTCACAGATCAAAGGATCGTCCAAAAATTGTCGAATTGCTTGAAAAGTTTCTTCAGCAAATGCGCCCTTGTTAAATTTTAGAATAGTTTGTACTGGTAAAAGAGGTGTACGTAATAAATAAAAATTTTCCGTCTTGATATTATTAAGTGCGTTCATAAAAACATTTAAGTTAATCAAGCAACAGAAGCTTATCCCATTTTAGCTCCACATATGCAACAGCAGATAAATATGCCAAGCCAATACCTATAATTCCATCTAGCAAGCTATATGGATCAATGGTAATTTCGCTACTATCTGGTTCTAAGAATGTGTAACCGTTAAAGCATGCATATTGCAAACCATTATTAAACCAGTAGTTTACTGCTTTTACAAACTCCTGATGTCCAGTTTGTTGATAAAACTTATTATAAAAATGAAGACAACTGGTAGTTCCGTGGCATAAGCACGGATCAAATACCCCTGCCTGTTTTATTGATTTTCTGTTTAAAGTGTGTTTGGCAATTGAGAGTCCTTCATCAATTAATTCTTTTTGATCTAAAATTTTTCCCGAGGATATTAATCCTTGAGCCATACAGAAGTCACCGTAACACCATGAAAGTTTGCTGGATCTTCTACTCTCTGGGTTGATTTCTTCTAAATTTTGATTTAGGCATATGTCTATAGGGAAAAGAGAATAGCTTTCTTGTAATAAGAAGTACTTATAAGTGCTTACTGAATTTTGTAGTATAAATTTTAGTGCTTGCGTGCCTGTTCTCTTATAAAGTAATCCTATAAAATGCCATAAAGAAGGTAACCCGTGAGCTAATCCCAGGTTTACCATTGTACCTTCTTTCTTGTTTAGTGAGTCAATCCACCAATATTTGTTATTTAAAGAATAAGTTGATATTTCTATTAATGATGCGGCGACTTTATTGTCGAAGTTGTCATTTTTATATCCGCTTTCTGTAAGAGACAAATAGCCGCCAAGAGCTCCATATAGAAGGTCATAATTGCCACTCTTCAATTTCTCTAATACAAAAGTTTCAAGGTGCAAATAGAGTTCTGAAAAAAAATCCTCATCTAAATATTTACCTTTGTATAAATTGTTTACATGTTGAAGACCCCAATGTAAGCCTGCCACTCCGTTGGCAAAACTAAAATTTAAAGGAGTGCTTGCCAATTCATTGGTCACATCATCAAATAAAACGTTTAAATATTCATCTAACTTTTCATTAGGAAATATTTTAGTGTAATAAGCAAAGAAAAGGGCGTGTGCTGTCTTACCTTTGAATAACGAGGAATCCTGAATGTTATGATATTGATTCAGTAAAATGTGTGCTATTCGATGGATTTCCTCAATACATTTTTGTTCATTTGATTTCGTTAGCGCCCTTTTTTGCACTTGTAGTGCTATAGAATCTGATAACATTATGTTTTTAGGTTGAGATATTTAGGCTGCAGCAATTTATTACTGCAGCCTAATTTATTATCTGCTACATCTTGTTCCCACACAACAACTGTCACATCTTTTGCAATGTGAGCCATTTTCTGCAGTACAGGTAACAATGCTGAGAAAGGATTCTTCTTCACTTACTAACTCTTCAGCGCCACAATCCTCCGTTCCTCCAGCAATTTTTTTCATTGATTCTCTACTCAGTGCAGCCACAGTTGTTTTGTTTAAAAACAGTTTTTTTGAATTTCCCATTTTCATTTTAAAAGTTTTAAATGTTTAGCTTACTCTTTTAAAGGATTTTCAGCATAGCTCCCTTTGTTACGTAACTATTTGAAATATCTTTGCTAACATTACTTTAAAGTGTTACGTTAGACACATTTTGTCCCACTTGTTTTTAACAACTCTGATTATGGTCTCCACCACAGTAATGTTTATATGCCATTGCAGTGAGTATCACCAAAAAAAACAGATATACTTTAGAATTGTCCTATAAAGTCTTACATTAACAAATGATTTAAATCTTCAATCTTAAATACTTTTGGTAGTTGGTAGCCATTTAGAAAAAAAGTGGGAGTATTTTCAATTTCCACATCTTTACACCATTTAACCATTGCTTCTTTTTTTTTCTCCAGTCCGTCTACATCAAAATCAATGGGGTACTTTTTCGCAAACAACTCATAATTTTTTTTCCTGCTCAGGTACCACTGATTTAAAGCATCTCTAGTTCGGCTTTCATCTCCTTTTTCAGCTATAGCGATGAAATGTTTTATAATTATTGATCTATGGCCATCTTCATCACTAGAAGCTGAAAAAATTATCTGAATTTTTAAATTTCTATTTTTGACAAGTATCTGTTCAATTGCAGCATGCGTTAAGTCACACACGGTACAATAAGGATTGGATACGTTAATGATAGTATTTGTTGCTTTAGGGTTCCCTATTAAAATGCCTAAGCCGGCTGTGGAAATAGTTAGCTTTTTCTGTTTCAAGAGAATGCTATTAAAGAAATCCCTGTTATATTTAATTTGAAATAATTCTTTCCTTAGTCTTTTTGCTTCATGTGCAGTCTGATATACCTTTTTTGTGGCAATCCAAAAGAAAACCGGAAGGAGGAATGAAGTAAAAGCAAGTTGAATAGTTGATCCTTCGACAAGTTCAAGATGACTGTTGATAGAATGATAGTCGGGATTGTTCCAATGACCGAAGTAAAAGATAATTGATTCTGCTATTAACAACCCCTGCACTAACAAACACAACGGGCACCACTCCTTTGCAATTTTCCACTGATAAAAAATGGAAAAGATGGTGTAAGGAAGCGCAAAGAGATTCAACCATGCAAGAAATGACCCTTCAACCAGAACAGGATGAGAAAGCAAATACAAAAAACTTCCTGCAAAATAAAAAAACCCAATCTCACTCCAGCTAATCCAATTGAAAAGCTTAGAGGCTTTTGAGCTGAGGATTATGGTGCAGTTAATATTCTTAGTGCCGGAGCAAACCTGATTCAAAACAGCATTGTTCTTATCAATTTCAAGCCAAAGCAATAAACCGGTTACAATACAACCGGCTAACTTGACCATCATTATTAAACCATACCATAATCTGTAACTAGAAGCATTAAACAAAACATTCAGTGCAATTAATACAATGCAGGCAGAGATTATAAATGGAATTCTAAGAACATTAACTAGTTCTTTTTTACGTTTAGCTGAATAATTTTGTTCCCCAGAATTTTGGGCTGGTTCTGCAAAGAGTGCTACATTGTTCCATTGCTTTAGGAATTCTTCTTTTGTTTTTTGTTTTACCCGACCATTTTCATTCAAATATTCAACGGTGCCATTTACATTGGTCACCAAAACAAAATTGCCACCACCGTTCTTTGTATGAGCAATAAAAGGAGTAGGAAGTTCTCCAACATTTTCCGGTTCAACTTTAACGGCTACATTTTCTACCTTCCATTTATTCAAACTATCACTTATACTGTAAAGACTTGGATAATCAGGGTGATTTTCTAATTCATTAAGAACTGTGGAATTTGTAACCGGCACCTTTAACTTTTTTAGCAACTGCAGAGTAGTAGCCGATGCGTTGCTATTAGCAGATTTTTCCAGAAGCCGGGTGAAGAACATTAGTGGCGATTAGACTTGTGATCATAAAGTTCTAAGAAATATTATAAAAATGAACTATTACAAGGTTATAAATTATAACGCAAGAAGTAAGCTAAATAAAAGGATAAAGAAGCAATTTTTGAAGGGTATCCGTATTAATACGGATACGGTTTGGACAAATGATTGACTACTTTGCTTTTCTATGACAAGCCTAGTAACCTCGCCTGATACTCTTCGAAGGTTTCGAATATTCAAAGGCTTCAAGCAACAGACAGTCGCTAATAAGTTAGGGATAAGTCAACCAGCTTTTTGCAAACAGGAACAAGGTAATTATATCTCTGAAAAAAGGGTAATACAAATTCTAACCATCTTAAATAGTAATCTTGATGAACTCAAAGCATTTGAGAAGTTGATGTAAATATATTTTTAGGTACCAAAAGATTTGTAATGATTTTGGATGCTCACTTTTTGATAAATCATGCTAACCATGCTCATTTAAAAATTAAAAGTTACAGATCTGACACCAGCAATTGCAACACCGAGTAAATTATTTTATAGTGTACTCTATATATAATTTTGTAACGCTAAGATTGTTTTTAAAATCAGTAGCGCTTCTACACTTCGTTTTTGAGTGCAATGTATGATGTGAAAACAGTAAAAATATTAGAGATAAGGCAGATGTTTAAATAACCCTTTAACCTGAGAGAAGAGGAGATTGCGAACCAATGAAAAGCAATAAAATCGTTTAAAGGTGGATGAGATAATTATACGTGCAATAATTAAAAAAAACGGGTTAGCCTAATGCTTCGGTTCAAAGCAAACAAAAAGAAAATTCAAAATTCACTTTTTACTTGGTGCAAGCAATGGTTTCACACGGGATGCTACGAATTTCAATAAATGGCAAATAAAAATCGGTACAGGAAATTGAACAATATAATTTCATTCCTATCTTAAAAGTAATAATACGGTTGTTAACTTATAGAAGCACATCTCATTTACATATGACCTCGACCCAAAAAATTCTACATATACCCATATTACTTTTATTATTCTTTAATACTGCGTAGCAATACAAGTGAACTTTCCGTAATAATACTGTTGCTTTAATCAGTCGTTATTTAAAAACTTTATGTTTCTGGCTCTATGATTAAAATTTCGGCGTGTCCTTTAAAACAAACGAAGTGGAACTATAATTGACTATCAAATTTTGAACAATTCAGAGAAAATTAACGATAAAATAATGAACAATAATACTTCAATTTTTCAGACGCATGGCCAGCATCACCCATCAGATGATCTGTAAAAGATTCTCAACAAAATAAAATAAACATCATGGAAAAAAAAGAAATTAAACCGGTTATTGTTAAGGTAAAAAGCGGTAATACAGAAGATTTAAATGAGGCTTATCTTTATTTGTTCGATGATGAAGGTCAATTGATAGAATCAGTTGCTCTAAGAAACGGAGAAGCCGCACTCAGAATTAAGGCTGAAGATATTGTAGGCAATACACAAATAATCATTGGCCCGGGTTTACCTAAAGAATTTGAAAGAATAAAATTGAACCCCATTTTTATAAAAAAAATTGGAGGGTACCAGCCATCAATTCATCTAAATGCAGACAATGAAATCCACATTGTAGGAGTTCCAAAATTCCCAATACCATTTTTTGAATGGTGTTTGATTGCAGGTAGCCTTACTAAGAACTTTGATATTGACGGACAGAATAAGGAATTACCGGTATGCGATGCCCGTGTTCACATCTGCGAAGTTGACCGTATACGCTGGTGGTGGTGGCGCATTCCCCCTTTTGTAATTGAAGAATTAGGAAGAAAGCTTAAGGAAATTATTATCAACCCTGAGCTTGCTTTTCCGCATCCTATTCCAGAGCCTGATCCTAGTCCATTGGTGAGATTTGCTAATATGGGTTTTAGTTCTGAAAGGAAAATGTTCAAGAGGAGGCAAACAAAAAAATCAATTAAAACACAAGCGGAGATAAAAGTGCTTTCTAAAGCATCATTATCCATTTTGCCAGATCACGTGAAAAACGGCTTGCTCTCACCCTCATCTGCCATAGTAAGCGAAACCATTAACAATAATTTTCATTTGCTGCATCCCTACATTTGCCTGTGGCCATGGTTCTGGCCTTACTTTTATTTTTGCAATGACATTGCAACGGTCTATACCGATTGCAACGGTCGTTTCAATTTTGAATATCTTAATATTTCGCAGGATAAAGATATTTATGTATGGGTTGAAGTATGCATCAATGGTCAGTGGATAACAGTCTATCGTCCATCACTGGCATGCGGCACAAGATGGAATTACTCATGCGGAAGCGACATCAAAATCTCTATTACGGACCCTCGAGTGTTACCATGCACTTGCGTACAGCAACTACACGGCGAAATTGTATGGTTTCGTTCTATTGGCGAATCCGCCACAGCGCTTCATATTGAGCAAAACGATACCAATACAGTAAACATTCAGGGAGTAAATTTGCCAAATGTGGGCTGCACTGATGTTGTCGATGCGCATCGCGTTAGTCCTTTCGGAAGCACACTTTATTTTAAATTGCTTTTTGGGGATGGATTACCAACATCAGGGATTACGCATTATCGCTGGAGAAAAACGAACATTAAAGATGCTGCTTTAAACAATATCTTTTCACCGGAAACCACTGTTGTAAATGGATTGGTGCAGAAGACTTATTTCGTTATCACAACAGACATATTAGGGCATTTTCATTTTGAAACGAAAGCCGTGATACTTGGGGCCGAAGGAATTGGCGAGAATATTGGGTATCGAATTCCGCATTGGGATATTTACCAGGATCCCGGTATTCCGGCTGCAGATAAATTACTAACCATTCAGTGGACAAGCCCCGATTTCTGGTCGGCGATTCTTGATAGTAAATCTCTGTCAGACGGCTTATGGCGCTTCGATCTTGAATTGCTTCAGTTAGATGGTGCTAGCACATTCCAAGTAGTTGATGTACCCAAACAGGTATTCCAGGTGTCTGAGTACGGCAATTCAGGCAATTCCATTAATGCTCCTAATGATTATTTAAAACTTAATAGTGGAAATCCTTTAAAGGCATTTAATTTTAAAGTAAAAGCACGTATTGATAATGAACAGTGCAATGCTGACATACAAGATGCAAGCATTGTGGTAAATGGCGTTACGGAATATTCCGGGCCATGTGGCTTCTTGCATTACACTGATGCAGTAAATCAACCTGTGCATATCAGTTTTATTGCTACTCATCCACGCAATTTTGCCATTTTCAACTTCGGTGTTGTAAAAGGAAATAATACTACGCAGATTAGTCCAAGCATAAACCAAGATGGCTATGTAATTTCAAGTGTTGGAAACTACACATTGTCTGGAGGAATATTTTTTAATGATGTGACTGCATTGCAATTAATTGGAAGTTGTCCTCAGGCAGCCTTCTCGGAAAATCTACATGTAGTTTCATTGGCTACTGACGGCACAAGGCGGCTCAACGAATATGATGATCACGATACCAATGCTTTTGCATTAAGCAACACCTAATCATTACACCTAACAATCGCCTGTTCCTAATTTTCGGGCGATTATTAAATAATTTTAATAAAATAATAGGCGAACAACTGTGTACAAGTTTACAATGCTCAGCTTTTTTTGCATGAGCAATAAGGATTTTTAGTGGTAGTAGGTTAACGTAAATGATAGAAAAGTTCAACTGAATGATCCTTTGATTATGTTTATCTGTAATTGATATTCCGAATTGTTTATAGTCACAGAACAGGTAGTAAAATCTTTTATTGCCACTGCCTTCTTTTGCTGATCTGAAGTACTATCCTGAAAAGTTGTACGCTACACAGAGAAGATGTCTCTTCCAAATTCTGTTATTTTAATTGAATGATTTTGTTTAAGACCCTTATAAATCTCAGTAGGTTTCTGGGCAGATACTCCCCCTGAAAATCTGATGTTACTAACGCATATGCCATTGAATAAAGATCCTCATCCTCCTCATAAACATGTTCATAATTTTTTTCTGTTCAGAGCTGCCGTACAAAAATTAAAAAATAATCCCGGTACCAAAACAAAACTGAGGATAACAATGAAAAAGCTCCTGGTCATCCAGCTTAAAATGCAGAGAATACACTACAAAGGAAATAGCTTCAAAACTAAAATTCAGTCCCCGGAGAATTGGAGACAACCGGATGCGCATTTAAAATAAATTGGTGCAAAAAATATGGTCGGAGTTCCAATCTATGCAATCAAAAATGGGCTTGCAGGATAATTGTCTATCTGTAATAAAATTATTTACCCCCCTATTTCAGCCCGCTTTTAAAAGGTCTTTTATACGCATAGTAAGATCAACATGAAGATAATAAAAAGGGAACCATCTTAAACTAAATATTGGCAATTGAATAATCGATAGTGAAGATTACTTGAACGACCAGGAAGAAATTCTTTTTCCGCAAGTTTGTATTTGCAAATTCTTTAAAAATGAGAGGTTAAATTTTTCAAGTAAATTCGTTGTATCTACAAAAACCTTTGTGTCTTTCTGACTACTTCTAATTTGCATCTCAAATTCTGGATTTTTGTCAGCCAAAATAAACACAACTGAATTAGATTGATTTTTTGCACTATCAAGAATTGATTTAAGTGTTTTTTCAGTACAAACATTACATAAATTTGGTTGTAGGATGTAGATGCTATTACAATTATTAAAATTGATTTCAAATCCGGCTTTATGAACATAAGCAAAAATATTATTTACTCTTTGCGAATAATCATCTTGATGCCTCAACTGCTCTGCAATACTTTTGCTGTTATTATCGGCATCATTACAAGAACACATTAAGCTCAAAAGTGTAATACTAATTCCAGGAAAAAATCGAGAAATATGCATATTTAGGGTTTGCATTTTTTTTTGGTGCAGTGCCGACATACAGACCTTTGCGGGTTACGAACGAATAATATGGCATATAAGAAGACCCGATATTCCTTTCTTCTATAATATTAAAATTATTATCCAAAACCATTATGATAATATCCTTTTTTAATAGGTTATTATAAATTCCCTTCTCATCCTTCAAAGGAATTTCACGGAGAAAAAATCTATAATATAAATTCCGATAAGGGTCAAATAATATCTTTTTATATGCAGGGCTTACAGTCATGTGTTCGCTCAAACGATCAATACGGTTATCGGAGTTATAGAAAGAACTGTCGAAAGATATGAAATCTATCTTCTGATAGCGACTACGGCAGGGATATTTCTTTATTGAATTATTATTCCTGTTAAAAACATACAGGCTATCATCACTTTCAAAAGAAGTAATATGAAGAGGCCCGTTAACTACCCTGAATGGGAACACATTCTGCCCATAGAAAGCAAGGCGGTAACTTTCCGGAAAATGGTAATTGAGAATAGTAACCTGCCCGTTTGCAAGGTGCAATTTAGCTTCCACTCTTTTGGTATAAAAACCAGGATCTTCAAGTCCGCAGTTGCACATAATATGCAGATAAAGTTCTTTTTTGGAAGCGTCGAAATACAAGGGAAACTGATTTGAAACATCCATTAAATAGACTTCTCCGCCATCAGCATCTTTTAGTGGAAGACTTGTCTGCTTTTTATATTTAACTACACCTGTTGTATCTGTAATAAGAAGCCAATTTTCTGTTAGCAGAAAAATAGAATCAAGATTGTGAACATAAAATTGAATTAATCCGGCAACCGCCGTGTCGTTAAAAGAAATATTTAATTTCTTTCTTAGTTTATCCCTTTTTGTATCCAAATTCCAAAGCAAAAGCTCATTTGTAGAAGGATTATAACCTTGGAAAAGACTGTAGCCAGCATCATTAGACACGTTAAAATATTTACTGAAAAATCCGGTCTCAATTGATAAAGAGTCCTGAAACACGGTAAATTTGAAATCTGTTTTTACCTGTTGGCATGATAAAAATAAAATGGAAAGAAAAAAGAGAAAGAATTTCAGCATAAAAATTTTGGAAGGTATTTAGGGTAATATTAATCTCCCAAAAAAGTATCGGGGTAAAACTGTTTTTACAACAATTTATTTAAATCTCCTATTGCTTGCTCTCAAACCGCTTTTCATAAGCGCAATGGTTATTTCCTTATCTTCCTTTTTTATAAAGCCTATTTCCACTTGCTCTTCAGCATATTTTTTTGCATAGTCACTTATTTCCTTTTCAGATAATGCTCGTTCTATTTGTATGCCCGCGTTACAGGTGTGATACTTACATGTACGGCCAATAATATCACATGCCGTACCCAAAGTTGTACTGTCGCCACAGAGCCTTTCTCCCCATTTTCTTTCATCATCTTCAACAAGAGGCTGAAGTGTATTGTGATTTTTATTAGAAACAATTGTATTAGTTTTTTCAGAAGTTATATTCCCCCTGTCCCCTTTAGAACAACTTAATACAAATAGTAAGACTAAGAAAAATACAGCTGAGACGAGTGATGCTTTTTTCATAATATTATTTTTTAAAGTAAGTTCACATTTGAAAAGTTAAGTTAATAGAGAAGATAATATTAATTGACTAACGGCTGAATCGCAACCGTATTAATACGGTATGTGGATAATTAATATAAATTTTTGCTGATAGAGAAAAGTGAGTCCTTATCTACGCCTTTTAAGTCGTGTCGCAGTCTAACCTTCAGAAGAGTACATTAATTTAAGCGGAACATATTGCATTACGAAATAACCCTAAGCTATCCTTAGAGTTCCTTAAATAATAAACGACTGCTTTCCTGAGTTTGCATATCAGGACATTTTACTTTAAGGAACCTCTTTGCTTAAGTTTAGGAGGCAACAATTACTTTCATGGGTGAAGGAGGCTTTAAAATAATAAATAAACAAGCCATACACTTTATAACTTTTGCTGTAGTGGATTGGGTGGATGTATTTACAAAAAAAGTTATATTAAAATATTTTACTTGATAACCGGAGGAACAACCAGAGAGAAAACAATTTCTTTTCTTCCTCATTAAGTTCTTCTACGAGTTTTCTTTTTTCCTATTATAATTAAAAATTTTATTTCCTTTGATGCTGTTGTGTACAATCCTTTGAAAACCGCAAAAAACTACAGGCTGAAAAAAATAAATTGAATGGATAAAAAGTATTTGCCATCGCTTAAAATGCTCCAGATTAAAAACTTTTCACTTTACCGAGGTGATTTGAACTTTTTTTAAGACTTCATTGAAAGAATAAATCTAATCCTTGGAGAGAAGGGTGTTGACGAAACTACTTTTCTAAATTACCTAACTAAAACAAGTATTGAATGAACCAAATATTTTTACCGTCTTTATTGAGTATAAGTTTTTAGTTGCCTTAGATTACTCTACCATCATCCTAAAGAATGGAGAAATTATACATCACATGGCTTCTGATGCAACTTCATTCTGCCAATGGTTAACAGAAAATAATATTCCCAATATTAGAGCTGAAGAAGGATGGATAATAAAAGAATGATGAAAAAATAAAACCCATCTTGCTACCACTTCCTTTCGGTATAGGTAGCTGCGATAAATGGTATAGCCACTTGCAGGAAAATGAACATTGCTATAGACATTAAAATGGTATTTCCCTGCAACAGGCTATGAAATAATCTACTTTGTGCTTAACGCTTTAAGTTTTTCACTAAGCTCATTAAGACCTGCTTTTGTTAAACATTCATCTGCAAAAGCATCCAACTCGTGTAGTGTTTCTTGAGGAATGCTTGCCAGAAGATTGGCTGATTTGTCATCATCTTTTGCCGATAAACCACATTTAATAACACTGTTTAATAACAGCACATTTTTGCGTGAGATCCTTATATCAATCTTCACGTTTTCATTCATGCCAGGGATACTCAATATAGTATCATACACTTTGGCTACATCAGTTGTTGTAGGCATACTTTCATGTTTTAAATTATTCAATCTTTCACTCACAAAACTATTTTTATATGCCTATACTATCCTCATCAAAATATAGTGAGGATAGGTTGAACACACAACGCTTGTTTAACTTCGCATCCGTAGTATTTGAACCAGTGAAAATGAAAATGTGTGGCTATGAATTTCAGCAAACAAAGGCTTTCTATTGAAGAAGCCAGGCAAGCAGATATTGTAAAATACTTATCTCAATTAGGGTATGAACCATCAAAAATAAGAGGCGGAGATTATTGGTATTTATCACCTTTACGTGAAGAAAAGACACCATCCTTTAAGGTAAACCGAAAACTAAACCGGTGGTACGATCACGGGCTCGGCAAAGGTGGAAATGTTATTGACTTTGCCATCTTATATAATAATTGTACTGTAGGTGAATTCCTGCAACAATTAAGCAGTGGTTTTTCTTTTCAAAAGCCTTCTCTCACTCATGATAAAATAAAGCTTAACAGCAATGCAGAAAGTAGAATAAATATCCTTCATGAAAAGACAATTACTTCTCTTTCTTTATTACGTTACTTACAACAAAGAAAAATACCCATTGATTTGGCAGAAGCCTTCTGCAAGGAGGTAAAATATGAATTAAATGACAAGGAATATTTTGGTATCGGGTTTAAAAATGATGCAGGTGGTTTTGAATTACGTAACCCATATTTCAAAGCCAGCAGCTCTCCAAAAGATATTACAACGTTTAACAATGGAGCCACAGATGTAAGGGTTTTTGAAGGCTTTATGGACTTCCTTTCTTTCATGGAAATTCATAAGAATCAAACTCAAATCCTATCTGATTTTGTGATATTAAATTCGGTTGCCTTCTTTGAAAAAGCCCGCTGTTTGATGGAACAGCATGATGCCATTAGGCTTTATCTAGATCGTGATACAACCGGACAAAATTGCAGTAAGTATGCTTTATCGTTAAACAAAAAATATAAGGACGAAAGTAGTTTATACCAACATCATAATGATCTTAATGACTGGCTGGTAAATTTTGGAAAATCACAAAGGAAAAATTTAAGACAAAAGCTTTAACAATAATCACCTGCTTAAATCATTTGAAAAAATCCATTTCAAATAACACTTAACACATACTTGAAAATAAATCATAAATGACTAAGAAAAGTTTAAAGGACATTTAAAGGCTTTGAGATTGCCTCTTTCCAGCAATCGGCAAGATGTCCGGTTGTTAAACAACCGA
>Ga0183260_10000108_pt1 | contig 59748 bp, 51 predicted proteins | sample AntDrymUQ4972206_2_FD_129768 | JGI IMG/M metagenome (GOLD analysis project Ga0183260, IMG submission 129768) | Polar desert sand microbial communities from Dry Valleys, Antarctica - metaG UQ497 (22.06) (version 2) (version 2) | ecosystem: Environmental > Terrestrial > Soil > Desert | place...
GCGTCGAAGGTCTTCGTCTGGGCCACCGCTCGGGCCTCGACCAATCCCCTGTCGACGAGCATGCTCACCAGCGGTGCCATGCCGTGGTAGCGCAGCCCACCAGCGTGGATCGGCGGTGGCACAAAGTCGTGGCCCAGTGTGTGCATCTTGACCAGCGGTGCCATCTCGCCGGTGTCGCCGAAGTCGTAGCGGTACTCGCCCTGGGTAAGGCTCGGTGCCGCTTCCGACTCGACCGCAATCACGCGATAGCTCGTTTCCCCGCGTAGCTGACGCCCGAGGAACGGGAACGCCAGTCCGGCGAAGTTGGAACCGCCTCCGACGCACGCGATGACGACATCCGGCTCCTCGCCGGCCATGGCCATCTGCTCGATCGCTTCCTGCCCGATCACCGTCTGGTGGAGCAGGACGAAGTCGAAGACCGAGCCGAGCGAGTACTTGGTGCCTGGATGGGTGACCGTGTCCTCGATCGCCTCGCTGATCGCCACGCCCAGCGATCCGGGATGGCCGGTGTTCTCGCCCAGTAGCTGCTGGCCGTACCGAGTGTCCCGGCTCGGACTGGCCACCACCTTGGCGCCGTACGTCTCCATCAGAATCCGGCGATAGGGCTTCTGGTCATAGCTCGCACGGACCATGAAGACCTTCACGTCGATCCCGAACAAAGAACCAGCAAAGGCGAGGGCACTGCCCCATTGGCCGGCGCCAGTCTCGGTGGCAAGCCGGGTGACGCCCTCCTGCTGGTTGTAGAAAGCCTGGGCGATGGCGGTGTTCGGCTTGTGGCTGCCCGATGGGCTGACGCCCTCGTACTTGTAGTAGATGTGCGCCGGCGTATCGAGCACAGCTTCCAGCCGCAGCGCCCGATGCAGCGGGCTCGGCCGATAGAGGGAGTACGCCTGCCGGACGGGCTCGGGGATCTCGATCTCACGATCGCTGCTGACGACCTGCTTGATCAGCTCCATTGGGAAGAGCGGAGCCAGATCCGCGGGACCGATGGGTTGCCCGGTGCCAGGATGCAACGGTGGCGGGGGTGGCTCGGGCAGGTCGGCCGCAATGTTGTAGAAGGTGCGCGGGATGCGATCCTCGTCGAGGACGAACTTGGTGCGCTCCATTTCGGTGGTACCTCCGCTTCCTTTCGGCCTCGTTCCGGGGCCGAAAAACGTAACCGGCCTTCGTCCTGCCGGGACGAAAGGCCGGTCCTTCCGCGGTACCACCCGTTTTCGACGGCTAATTGCGTGCCGTCGCGCTCACCTGCCGATGGGCGATCGACCATGGAGGGCCGACTACCGATCGGTGCCACCTTGATAACGCTGGTGCTCTGCGCCGGAGCCTAGTTGGCCCGAAAGCCGTTCAGTCCGGGGCTCGCGGGCCCATTCACCATCGCTACCGTCCCGGCTCACACCAACCGCCGGGTCTCTGGTTCGGATCGCGAGAGTTACTTCTCCCGTTCACAGCCTCTCGTATTCGATTGGCGGGAAGTCTAGGCACGACAACCCGCGGCGGTCAAGAGTGGCTGGCCAGTTCGGCTGACACGAGCTCCTCGTAGCGAGAGCCACCTGCGTCTGTGTGGCTGCGGAAAAGCACTATCCGATCGACCGTCCACGTCAGCCGAATCGTGTCTGCCGCGCGGCGCAGGTCGGCCAAGCCCGCCTCGCTCACGCCGCGGGCGACGGTCAGGTGCGGCCGAGGTGCGCGGCTGAAGTCGAAGGTGTGGGCGCCGATCGCGTCATCCGTGTCGAAGGATAGTTGCGCGACCTCGTGCCCGCCGTCCACGATGCCCAGCCAGGCCACGCCGCCGCGATGACTACCTACCCGGCTCCCTGCCTCACCGGTGGCGACGTCGAACGCCTTATGCGCCTGAGCGACTCGCTCAACCGACGTCGAGATCTCCGCAACCCGAGCACGATCGGTCGATCCGAGGAACACGAGTGTCAGGTGCAGCTTGTTCGGCGGCAGCCAACGCACGAGCGGCTGGCGCGCCCGGACGTCGACGAGCGCCTCCCAGGCGCGCGCGGCCGCAATTTCGGGGAGTGGCGCGGCCACGAACAGACGCCAGAAGGCCGCGTCAGGCCGTGGCTGTCGCAGGCTCAGGCGTGACGGTCGGCCGCTCAATCCCCAGCAGGTCGAGCAGCCCGTACAGATCGCCGACCACTGTCAGGTCGGGATCCTCGTGCTTATCGCGCAAGCGGGCAGGATCGCCGCCGCCTCGGTCGATCAGCACGGCGTCAATTCCCACTTGTCGCGCGCCCACGATGTCGGCGGGATACGAGTCGCCGATGTGCAGCGCATGCTCGGGTGCGACGCCCAATGAATCGAGCGCGTGCTGGAAGATACCCCGGTGCGGCTTCTGGAAGCCGACCCGCGCACTCACGGTCAGCGAATCGAAGTGGCCCGCCAGATCGAGCGCGTGGATCAGTTCCGGCCCGCCCCAAACGAAGTTGCTGATCACGCCCATGCGGAAATCGGCGGCGCGCAGTGTGTCCAGCACGGGCATCACGTCAGGGAAGACGTACCAGGCGGAGCGCCGCGAGAATGCTGCCTCGATACGCCGGATGGCTCGGTCGTCGACATCGGTGAGCCCGATTCGCGCCAGGACGGCAAGGTCGAACCGCTTGATCCGCGCGTAGGAGTTCTCCTCTGTCGGCTCGAACGGGTCCTCGGTCAGCCACCAGGCACCAGCTTTGGTCTCCTCGAGCAGGGCGCGCTCCAGGTCCTCCTCGGTCGCCTCGATGCCGAACTCGAGCAGGCCCTCGCGATAGACGCCCGCCCACGACGGATGCGCACGAATGAGCGTGTCGCCGACGTCGAAGAAGATCACTTCCGGGCGCGCGATGATGACGCTTGAAGGGGCCGGGGACCTCACGCGGGCAGTCTAGCCGGGGTCGGTCAGACCCGATGTGGCCAGTGCAACTGGGAGTAGCACTACGAACGTAACTCGACCACCACAGCCCCTCAGGGCAGGCTGGGCGGGCTGACTCACGCTCGGAGGACAGCTACCTCAGGATGCGATCGGCACCGTGCGGCCCGCCTTCTTCTTGGTTAGTGCTACGTCCACTGGAATTAGCGCATACACGACATGGCGCCAGCGGCGTCAGAGCGTCGTCGTCGAGAGCCTCTGCCAGTAGCGAACCAGCGTGCGCAGGCCGCCCTCGTAGTTATCGAGGCGCATCGATTCGTTGGGAGCGTGAGCCTGGTCGTCGGGCTGCGTGAAGCCGAGCAACAGGACCGGCAATCCCAGGATATTCGCGAACGTCGCGCCGGCCGGCACTGATCCACCTTCGTACAGGTAATAGGGGCGGTCGCCGAAGACGTCCTCCAGGCAATCGGCCGCGGCCTGGACGGCGGGATGGTCGATTGGTGTCCGGCTCCACATACCGTCGTTGAGCTTGTCGATCTCGACCTTGACGCCTGGCGGAGCCATCGAAAGAACGTAGTCACGGACGAGCTGATAAGTGCGCTCCGGGTCCATGTCCGGGACCAGGCGACAGCTCATTTTGGCATGCGCGTGGGCCGGGATGATTGTCTTGGAGCCTTCGCCCTGGAAGCCGCCCCAGATTCCATTGACGTCCAGCGTTGGCCGTGCCCCACGCCGCTCCAACGGAGCGAAGCCCGACTCACCGAACAGCTCATAAAGGCCGTGGTCGCGCTTGAACGCCTCCACGTCAAGGGGCATGCGCGCGAATTCCTCGCGTTCGCGCGGCGTCAGCTCGCGCACCTGATCGTAGAAGCCCGGTACGGCCACCGAGCCATCATCGTTCTTCAGCCGCGCGACGATCGTGGCAAGCGCGTTGGCCGGGTTCTGGACGTTGCCGCCGAAGGAGCCGGAGTGCAAGTCGAGCTGAGAGCCGGTGACGTCGATCTGCGTGTATATGAGTCCGCGCAGCCCGACGGTGATCGCGGCCTTGTTACCCTCGAAGAAACCTGTATCGCTGATCATCGCCAGATCTGCGGACAGCCGGCCACGATTGGCCGCGATCCACGGATCGAAGTGATCCGACCCTGACTCCTCCTCGCCCTCGAACACGATCCGCAGGTTGACCGGCAACCGGCCCTGCGTTTCCAGCCACGCGCGCGCGGCCCAGAGGTGAAGATGGACGTGGCTCTTGTCGTCGGCCGCGCCACGGGCGTAGACACGGCCGTTCTCGACGACGGGCTCGAATGGTGGTCGCTTCCAGAGCTCGAGCGGGTCGACCGGCTGGACGTCGTAATGCGCGTAGACGAGGACAGTCGGGGCGCCATCGGCATGGAGCCAGTCGGCGTAGACGATGGGGTGCCCGCCGGTGGGCGCAATCTCGACGTTCTCGAAGCCCATGGCGGTTAACCGCTCAGCGACGAACTCTGCGGCGCGCTGGGTGTCGCCATCGTGTTTCTTGAGCGTTCCGATGCTCGGGATGCGCAGGAAGTCCAGGTAGTCAACCAGGCGCTCGTCCTTCGTGCGCCCGATGAAGGCGTCGATCTCGTCCATGGTCATATCCGCCACCCGCCGAGGTCGGCGATGATCCGGTCCGGCTCCGGGCTGCGGGTCAAGAAATGAAGATTCACGGGGCCGCTCGTCGCGTCGGGCCAGTCAGCCTTCACCTGGCGGCTCTCGATCTCCCAGCCCAGGGTGGCTGCAGAATCGAGGAATCGCTGGGCCGTCCGACGAACCGGCTCGGCCAGCCAGACGGACCCATCGGCCACCAGGAGACGTTCAATCACGTTGAGCAACGGCTCGGCGTCACGGCCCTCGTACAGGACGTCGCCGGCAATGATCAGTGGAAACCCCTCGCGGAACTCGGCCTGACCTGTGGCGGCGGTGACCTCGTCATCGTGGCGCCAGTTGAAACACGCCGCGCGCGGGGAACGGCCGGTGTTGACGAGTGAGTTCAACCGGCAGTGGGCAAGAGGCAGCGCCGAATAATCGGCCGTCACGATATGGCCGCCGTACTCCAAGACAGCGGCCGCGGTGACGCCCAGCCCAGCTCCGAGCTCCAGGACATGCTTGTCAGAAACCTCAAGCTTGCGCTCGACGACCACGTCGGCGAGGGCGACCCCACTCGGCCAGACCTTAGCCCAATAGGGCATCTGCTTGTCCGGATCGGCACGACCCTGCTCGAAAAGTCGTTCACGCGATGCTTCGTCCGGCCGATATATGTCATACGCGCGCTTGCTGATAGGAAGCACTACCTCGAGGCGCTCCATTTCCACCTGGCGGTTGATCCACGCCGCGAGACGCCGAACTCGCGACTCGTGCGCGGCGAAGTCCGCGGCAATGGCCGGTGTCCGCGTGGCCCACGAAAGCTCGTGGACTACTGATTTGATCGGCAGGCTGCTCAGCCCGCCGACTCTGAGCGAGTCCCGCCCGCCGAGTGCGATGCCAACACCAACCAACATGACCTGCGACACGGCCAGCACGCCGAGAATGGCGAATGGATCCGGGGTGGCGAAGCTTATGACGCCGAGGGCGCCGTAGATCTGGCCCACGGTCAGGGCCAGCCTTGAGAGGCGCGTAACGCGGTCGAACAGGTCATGTGGGACGAGCCGACGGATGGCGATCGCGCGCAGCGCATCCTGGGTCGCGGCCGCGACGCCGAACACGAGGAAAGCCCCAACCGCAACAGCAGCCGATTGGGTGGCGGTGACGAGAACGGCGGCCCCTGCGGTCACGACGACGGTTGCGAAGAGCAGGACCGGCGCGGGAACGCGAAGGAGCATGCGCGCTACCGGTAGCGGCCCGACGAGCATGCCCAGGGCTGCCGATGCGAGCAGCAAGCCGACGGTCGCAGCCAACAGGCCGGAACTGGTCGCACCGAGCGGCAGCGTCGCGATGACCAGGACCGCGCCGAGAGCCCCGGTCGCGAAGGCGGCCACGAGATAAACGGCTGTTCGGCGTGCGAGCACCCGTTGATCGGCGGCCTCGATGGTGACGGGCGGCCGATCAACCACCGAGATGGCTGCGCTGCGTCGCGTCATGGCCCGTCCGAGAACCGCAGCGGCGCCAAGTACGACCGCGGAGGCGACCAGGCCCGCCGGCGCCGTGAGCGCGACGAGCATCGCGCCAGCCAGCGCACCCACGAGCAGTCCTGCGCGATCGACCAGCGCGTCCGTCAGCACCGCGGCACCCAGCCTCGACAGCGGGACTGCGCCCCGGAGCATGTTTCCGCGAGTCTCGTTCGACACGGCGGTCAGGAAGCCCATCGCCGCGGCCGATCCAAGAAGGATCTCGTCGAGGCGCACGTTCAGGGCGAGTGTCAGCACCCCGACGATCAGCGCGATCGACGCCTGAAGCGATGTGACCAATGGCAGCGAGCGCAGCGGAAGCTTGCGCATCCAGCTATCGAGGAACCCCGCCACAACGAGCCGCGGGATGAAGAACGCGGCGAGCACCCAACTGGCGAGCATGACGTTGCCGGTTCTGCTCCAGGCCATAACGAGGAGCGAGACCGCGAAAGTCCACTCGCCGGCCTGTTCCGCGAAGCGTCCGAGCCAGACGGGAGCCAGCGATCGATCGCGCAGCAGGCGCAGGACGCGCCGACGCTCAGTCAGCACACAGGTCAGCCGGTGACTGGAGGCCGGCCGTCTGTGGGTTGATCAGGCCGAAGTTGGTTCAGGCGGGCTGAGGCGAAGGTTTCGGCGCGGTAGTCGGAGGAGGCGGCGTCTCCTCAGTCGGCGGCCGGCGAAGGATCGATCCGTCGAGCGGAGCCGGCGTCATCTGCGTGTCCTTCCGCGGATCCGGAATGTCGGCGAACATTGCCTCGAACGCTTCCTGCTCGATCGTCTCCTCGGCAACCAGCTGCTCGGCGAGCTGGATGAGCCGGTCCTTGTAGCGGACCAGAACGTCCATTGCCTTGGCGTAGCCGCGGTCGATGATCGCACGCACTTCCTCGTCGATCATCTTGGCGACGTCGTCCGAGTAGTTGCGCTGCTCGCCGATCTCGCGGCCCAGGAACACCAGCTCATCGCGCTTGCCGAATGAGAGCGGGCCGAGTTTCTCACTCATGCCGAACTCGGTCACCATCCGGCGCGCCAGGGTGGTCGCCTTCTCGATGTCGTTCGAGGAACCGGTGGTGGTGTCGCCGAAAATGAGCTTCTCCGAGGCATTGCCGCCGAGCATGCCGGCGATCTTGTCCTCGAACTCGCTCTTGCTCTGTAGGTACCGATCCTCTGTTGGCAGGCCCATCGTGTAGCCGAGGGCCATGCCGCGGCTGATGATGCTCACCTTTGCGACCGGGTCGGTCTTGGGCAGGATGCGCTGGACGACGGCATGGCCGCCCTCGTGGTAGGCGATGATCGCCTTCTCGGCATCGCTTATGACGCGGCTCTTGCGCTCCGGACCGGCGACGACGCGCTCCAGCGCCTCCTGGAACTCGGAAAGGCCGACCACCTTCTTGTTGCGCCGTGCGGCCAGGATCGCCGCCTCGTTCACGAGGTTGGCGAGATCTGCCCCGCTGAAACCCGGCGACGAGCGTGCGACCGTGGTCAGGTCGACTGTCTTGTCTAGCGGCTTGCCCTTGATGTGGACCTTCAGGATCTCGAGTCGACCCTTCATGTCCGGACGGTCGAGGATGACCTGGCGGTCGAAACGGCCCGGGCGCAGCAGCGCCGGGTCGAGGACGTCGGGTCGGTTGGTCGCCGCGACCACGATCACGTTGGCGTTCGTGTCGAAGCCGTCCATCTCGACCAGGATCTGATTGAGGGTCTGCTCGCGCTCGTCGTGCGAGCCGCCCAGGCCGGCACCGCGCTGGCGGCCGACCGCGTCGATCTCGTCCACGAACACGATGCATGGTGAATTGCGCTTGGCCTGGTCGAAGAGATCGCGCACGCGGCTCGCGCCGACGCCCACGAACATCTCGACGAACTCAGAACCAGAGATGCTGAAGAAGGGCACGCCCGCCTCACCGGCAACTGCCCTGGCGAGCAGGGTCTTGCCGGTCCCCGGAGGGCCAACAAGAAGGACGCCGCGCGGGATGCGCGCGCCGAGCGAGTTGAACTTCTCGGGATACTTCAGGAACTCGACGACCTCCTGGAGCTCTGTCTTTGCCTCGTCCACGCCGGCGACGTCCTGGAACGTCACCACGGTCTTGCTGCCAAGGAACATCCGGGCCCGGCTCTTGCCGAAGCTCATTGCCTGGTTGTTGGAGCCCTGGGCCTGGCGGAACATGAAGAAGAGCAGGGCTCCGATCAGGAGGATCGGCAGCAATGCGCTCAGGAGGATGCCCAGCCAGGCGCTGCCGTCGGACGCGGGCGCGCCGACGACGGCAGGTGTCTGGGGACAGGTGCTGGGAGACGCCTGACAGGCGGTCGTGACGTCCGTCTGGACGTTGGTCGCGAGCTCGCTCGGGACAAGGCTGGTCTTGATCTTGGGCTTGTTCGTGGCGTCGAGCTCTTTCGTCTCGATCTCGAGCAGCTGCCCACGCTGCGTGACCTTGGTGACCTCACCTTTCTGGACGGCCTCGAGGAATGAACCCTGGCCGCTGTAGGGGATGGGCTTCTCCCCGTCGCCGGGGAAAATGAACATGTAAAGCAGCGCGGCGGTGCCAACGACGAGCACCAGCGTCACGATGCCGTTGCGGAGAAAACGATTGTTCAAAGGGGAATGGCCTCCGGGTGACCGAGCACGCAGGGCGCGCCCCGGTCAGCCGATTATAGGCCCGAGCCGGCGGGATCCCCGTAAGGGTGCGGTTAAGGATGCGTTCGCAACCCGGAGAGCGAATCTTGAACCACCGACAAGGAGTCGGCGATCAGGACGCAGGCAGGCCCCGGCTCTGAGCTGCAGAGGCGTTCCTTATCCGGCCCCGGCCTCCGAGCTGTTGCCGGCGGCCTGTTCCTCGGCGTAGTTAATCAGGTCGAGCTCCCCGGGCGATCGGCCCTCGGCGGTGAGCAGCGCCGCCGCCTCCGCTCGGTGCTGCGTCCCGTGGTTCACGACGTGCACCAGCATCTGCCAGACGGACACCCCTTCGTGCACATGGCCGACGAAGCCGTCGGTGACGGCTGGCAGCCAGGCATCGACAGCTGCCCACTCGACTTCCCAACGTTCGCGTAACTGGTCGATCGTCGGCAGCGGTTCGCGTTCGGGCTCGGGGGACTCGCCGGTGCCCTGTGTTTGGAACGCGATGCGCCAGCGCTGCGAGGCACCGAGGTGGTGGACGAGGATGTCGCCCAGGCCCGCGCTCGTCAACGACGTGCGTCCGCGCCCACACGGTCGGGTCCAGGCCCCTCGAGGACGGACAGCACCCGGCGGGTCGCCCAGCGGTCGTACGCGAACAGGAAGCGGATCTCGTCGGCCTGCATCGGTGGTGCCTCCTTGTGCGCGCAAGCCGCGCTAGCCAGCGTCGCGGAGGAGCGCCGACGGCTCGGTGGTCGAGCCTGCAACGCGAGCCCTCCCGCCTCGGAGCCTAGCAAATGCGGACATGGCGACGTTCACCGCCGAGACACGCGCGACTTCGGCGAAATCGATCAAGCCGCTGGGTGGCTCCGTGGAGCACCATGGGGAAATGGACACCAAGTCGCCCGATACGTTCAGCAGTTTCGTCGACGCGGTCGCCGATGGCCTGGACGAGGACGGCCTTCGTTCTGACGGTCTCGCCGCCCGTGCATGCCTGTCCCGCTCGCATTTCGATCGGGTCATTCGCGCAACCCTCGGCGAGCCACCCGCAACGTTTCGCCGCCGGGTGTTGTTGGAGCGGGCCGCCTATCGGCTGGTGACAACGCAAGTCGGCATTCTCGAGATAGGCCTCGAGGCTGGATACGGGTCGCACGAGGCGTTCACGCGGGCGTTCCACAGGGCGTACCGGCGGCTGCCATCGGCCTGGCGCGCGGAGCCATTGCAGATCCAGCTGCCGACCCCCAATGGCGTCCATTTCCACCCACCCGGCGGCTTGCGGCTGCCCACACGGAAAGAGGTGAGCTCAATGGATCTCCTGGTCAGGATGGTCGAACACCACATCTGGCTTGTTGGCGAGATGGTCGACCGCGCTGCGACGCTCGAGGACGCCGTCCTCGACGGGCCCATCGAGGTTTCGGTCGAGGGCGTCGATGACGACCCCACCATCCGCTCGCTGCTGTCCCGGCTGATCGGCCAGATGGACATGTGGAACAACATCATCCACAGCCGCTCGTACGACTGGGAAGTCGAGCGCGGCGAAACGATCGCCAGCATGCGTTCGCGGTTGGCGAGCGCGGGGAGCGACTTCCTTGAGGAGGTTCGTCAGGTCGTCAATGGGGGCAGTCTCGACGAAACATTCATCGACGCCCACTGCCAGCCTGCCGAGGTCTTTACTTACGGCGGACTTATCGCGCATGTGCTGACATTTGCCGCTCACCGGCGCACTCTTGTCGTGGGCGCACTGACGACGGCCGGGATAACGGACCTTGGTTCGGGCGACCCGCGTAAGTGGGTCGCCGAGGCGGCCTAGCGGCCCGACCGGGCTTCACGCTTCGTCGCAGTGCCCTGATCAATGGCACGGCTTCAACGTCCATCCCCTTCGCGGACCACGACAGCCGCCTAGGCCCACTCCGTCTTACTTACGCTGCCCAAGGGACGACTCTGGACACCCGGCGACTGCGACACAAGGCCGTTCACGGTCGAAAAGGTTGGTAGCGGAGGGCGGATTTGAACCACCGACCAAGGGCTTATGAGTCCCCTGCTCTACCACTGAGCTACTCCGCCGCCGAGCCCTGATTTTAGCGCAGGAGCGCTCCGACTCGGACCATCCCAACCGCGTGCGGTCGCCTGGCTCGAAGTTCAGCCCGGCTTTCATAGCGCCGAGGGACCCACTTGGGCCTGCTATGCGAAATCCGCTTGTCGGTTCGGCTGCACGGGACTACGGTAGGCGGGACAGTCAGATGACGGCCGTGCGCCATCTGGCCGTCTAATCGGTCACGCCCCGCCGTGTGGAATTTGCCGTGTCACTCGAACGGAATCCGTCCGCCGTGCCGAGCGTCGAGCGCGATGGTGCGCGTCGGCGTCCGCACAAGATTCAGCTGTTCATCGTCGATGAGCACCCGCTTCAGCGCGCAGGTGTCAGGACGCTGCTCGAGAACGAGTCCGCGGTCGACGTCGTGGGTGAGGCAAATACGGTCGACGAAGCAGTCGATGCGTGCCGCCAGCAGCCCGTCGACGTGGTGCTGATGGACGTCGACGATGCGACAAGGGATGCGGTCGAGGGGATGCGCCGGCTGCGTGGCGAACTCAATGCTGATGGCGCTCTCGTCGTCCTGGCCCGCGAGAAAGACGACGAAGGGATTTATCGGGCGGTGGTTGGGGGGGCCGCCGGCCTTGTGGGTGAAGGCGCCCCCGTTGAGGAGCTGGTCGACACAATCAAGCAGGCGGCGCGGGGCCGTGAGCCGATCAGCCAGACCCTGGCCAAGCGGCCCGCCGTCGCGCGCCGCGTCCTCGAGGCGTTCGCCGCGCTTTCCGCGCGCCGCCCGGTCCGCCAAAAGGCCGAGCTTACCGAGCGCGAGTTGAGCATCCTGAACTTCGCCGCCCAGGGCCAGACCAATCTGCAGATCGGCCGATTGCTTGGCGTCAGCGAGCACACCGTGAAGAGCTCCATCTCACAGATCCTGGCGCGACTCAGCCTGCGCCATCGGACGGAGGCAGTGGTCCACGCCCTGCGCAGAGGCTGGATCACGGAGGGTCCATGACAGAAAAATCGGCCGCCGGATCATCCGACGGCCGATTCGTTGGGCCTGGTTTCTAGCTGGCGTTACGCGACGCGGCGCCGCGTCAGCATGTTGACGACAAGGACGACGATCACGGCGCCGATGACGGCGACTACGATCGACGCGATGTTGATGTCGCCTGATCCCGCGCCCGTGTTCACCCCAAAGAACTGTTGGGCGATGAATCCGCCCACCAAGGCGCCGACGATGCCGAGCACGATGTGGCCGATGACGCCCCAGCGTTCGTCACCCTTGACGAGCATGCCAGCGATGTAGCCGGCGATCGCGCCGAGCACGATCCAGGCAATAATGTTGATCATTCGAACCTCCCTGCGACTGGTTATTCCCCCGGAGTCGCAGTGTACGGTCTTCCAAACAGGTTCATGCAAGGGCCCACGCGGGCGCGCTCATTGCGATCGAGTTGCGATTCTGGGCCGTTCGCGCTCAGATCACCTCGCGCGTCAGCCCTGTCTCGACCTCGTAAATTAGCCCGTGAACGGGTACCGGCCCGATCCACGGGTGAGCCTGGATACGCTCGATCTGGCGCCGTACGTGGGCGTCCAGATCATCGAACGAGCCGAAGTGCGTCTTGGTCTCCTGCCCGGTCTGACGCTCGAGCCGTGCACGAAGGTCGTTGTCATCTAGCCCTTGGAGGCCGCACCCGGTGTGGCCCAGGACGACGATCTCGTGGGTACCCAGTATGTGCCGACTCAGGAGGAGGGACCGCAACGCGTCCAGGCTTGCCACTCCCCCAGCGTTGCGGATGATGTTCACGTCACCGGGGCGCAGGCCGAAGATGTCCTCGACGACCATGCGCGTGTCCATGCACGTCAGGATTGCCAGGCCGGCGTGCGGTGTCGCCGCCAGTCGCGATCGATCGAGCTGCTCGGCGTAGCGCTCGCTCTCGGAGAGCAGCCGCCGAAATTCGTCAGACAGTGAGCGAAGGGTCGTCGCGGCGTCCCGGCTGGTTGGCCTGGTCGCCGAACCGAGTCAGCAGCTCGCCGACGGTGAGGCCGCCATACCTGTCCGCGACTCGCTCGCGTGCGAGCCGCCACGCGGCGCGCACCGGGCGTGGCCCGCGTTGATCGAGTTCGGCGAGCGGGATGGCGAGGTGGCGCTCGATGCCCGGGATGCGGCGCATCTGGGCGGCCAACAGTGCCGCTGCCTCGCCAACGGGCATGTCGTCCGTGATGCGCGGCATCGCCGCGCCCCCATTCGTCGCGCTCTGCGTCAGTGGGGTCACTCGCGCGGCGCGGCTAACCGCCTCGGTAGCGCGGGCGATGGCGGCATCGGCCTGATCCAGGGTCTCGACGGGCTTGTTCGCGGCCTCACTCGCCGATGGCCCGGCCGAGGCCGAAGCGGGCGGCACGGGCATGTTCGGTGTTACCCGCCTGCCCGGTCGTGCGGACCCGCCGGCGTCGCCCCCGCTTGGCGCGGGACCGCGACCGCGAACACCGCCACTGGTCGCGCCGCCCATCGCGTTCGAGATCAGTGCGGGAACATCCAGGCCGGTCAGGCCCTTCACCGTAGCGGTGGCCTCGGTAACGGTCCGCGTGGTGTTGCGTACGAGTTCGCTCGCGCCGTCGTTGGACAGGACCGTCAGGTTGTCGATCGCCGACATTGGCTCGGCCGCGGCGCGGACGATCTCGGGCAGCATTCCGAGCACCGTCTGGATGACAGCCGCCTCGTTGAACTTCTGGAAAGCTTCGGCGCGCAGCGCGAGCGCCTTGGCTTCGGCCTCGCCCTTGGTGAAGGTGATGCCCGCCTCGGCGTTGCCCTCGAGGGTCACGCGCTGTGCTTCGGCCTTCGCATTCACCTCGACGACGTGTGCCTGTGCCTCGCCCTTGACCGAGATCACGGCTGCCTCGGCCTGACCGGCCAGCTTCTGACGCTCGGCTTCGGCCTGGGCTCCGGCGATCTTTGCCTGCTTGTCGCCTTCGGCGCGCCTGACAACCGCCTCCGCTTCCGCTTCGGCCGGGCGAACGGTGGACGTCAGCAGCTCCTGCTGCATCCGCGCCGCTTCTAGCTGGGCCAGCTCGGTCTGGCGCTTGGTGACTTCCTGCTGCGCCTCGGCCTGGGCCAGCGGCCCGGCCTGTCCGGCACGAGCCTGAGCGGCAGCTGTCTGCGTGAGCACGTCGGCGCGGCGCAACTCCACATCGCGCTCGGCGTCGATCTTGACCTGCGATGCCTGTGCTTCGCGGACGGCTGCGTCCTGGTCGGCGCTCGCCTTCGCCATGCGAGCATCGCGCTCGACCACGGCGATCTTCTGCTGACCGAGGAGGTCGATGTATCCCGACTCGTCGTTGATCGACTGGATGGTGAAGGCGTCGATCTGCAGCCCGGACGTCGCCAGGTCGCCCTTGGCTGAATCCTGCACCTGCTGAAGGAGCTTCTGGCGGTCCATGATCAGCTCCTCGATCGTCAGCGTGCCGACGATCGACCGGAGCGAGCCCTCCAGAACGTTCTTGACGATCGAGTCAACCTGCTCGTCCTTCGAATCGAGGAAGCGCTCGGCGGCGTTGCGGATCGATTCGACATCGCGCCCGATCTTGAACGTGGCGACGCCCTGGACGGCAACCTTTATGCCCTGGCTGGTGACCGCGTCAGGAAGTGCGACGCTGATCTGGCGAGCGGTCAGCTTCATGCGGCCGACCTTGTGGATCAGCGGAAGTACGAACGTGCCACCGCCCACCACGACCCTGATGCCCTTGTCCGCTGCAGTGGCCGTCGCGGCGGCAACCTCGCCGCGCTCGTCGCGCACCTTAGAGCCGCGCGAGCCAGCGACGATCAAGGCCTCGTTGGCATTCGCCACCCGGTAGCGGCTCGCGACGTAAAAGACGAGCAACGCGAGGACGACGATCAGCAGGATCGCGAGCAACGGGCCGGTGCCGACGAAGTTGAAGATGTCAGGCATTCGAAGTTCCTCCCTCGCTCGCCGGCTGGGTGGCGAGCGTGACGACGAGCGTGGATCCGGTGACGTCGGTGACCAGCACCGCGGTGCCGGCTGGGATGTCGGTGTCTGATGTAGCCGAAACGTCGTGGCTCGAACCGCCATAGCTCAGCAGCACTGACCCGTTCCGGCCGGCGGGAATGGAGACGGTGACTCGCCCGCGGTGCCCGACCAGATCGTCGAGGCTGAACGCAGACGGCGCCTCCGCGCGGCGCAACGCGCCGAAGACGAGCCACACGATACCGGCGCCGACGATACCGAAGAGGAGCCCGACCAACGACGCTGGCCCGGCGCCGAGGTTGAACAGTTGGGTGCCGAACAGTCCACCGACTCCGAACATTGAGACGAACCCGAGCAACAGCGGCATGAGCGTGACGCCGCCGAGATCGAAGCCCAGGTGGAGGAAGTCGAGCAGGCCGCCGAGGATGTCGTCGAGAAGGACGGTCAGGAGCAGCAGGATCCCGCCCACGGCCGCACAGAGCACGAAGATGGAGTTGGCGAGATCGATCGTGATCATCCGTGGCGAGGATACGGCAGCGGGCACGTGGGCCGGTAGCCCCAATCAGGAATGCGCGAGCGGATCTCGGTGGTCGGGCCATCCCGTCGGGACGAGATACTCCCAGCCCTCCTGCCACACAAAGGCAGCCGACACCAACGTGGATAGATCAGCGCCGCGCAGCAGATGATCGAGCGCCCATTTGTTAGCCGAATGGCCAACGAGCAACACGCGAGCCCCGTCCCAACGAGCGACCAGATCTGACAACAGATGGCGTGTTCGCCGAGCCACGGCCTCGTAGCTCTCGCCTTCCGGCCACGGAAGGTGGACGTGGAGTGAACGCTCGCGAGAGAGGACCGTGGTCGACATCCCGTTGAGGGCACCGTAATCGCACTCGCGCAGACGACTGTCGGTGACCACTGGTATCGCGCTGCCCTCGAAGGCAATCGCGACCGTCTCGAGGGCGCGGGCGAGATCAGAGACATAGATGGCCGCCAGCCCGTCGCGGCGACGCCTGCGGCCAAGCTCAGCGGCGGTCTCGCGCCCACGCTCGGATAGGACCCCGGGAAGCCAGCCCGTCGCGATGCCAGCCTCGTTGTCGGTCGTAATCGCGTGTGTCTCGCAGACGAGCTCAAGTGCCATCTAGGACCTCAGGGGCGACGGACGTAGGGAAGCAGGTTGCGTGACGCCTCGTCGAGCAGGTATCGGATCGGCCCGCCCGCGAGCACGACCGCGGCAAGGGCAATACCCACGGCCCCGCCCACGTAGGCAGCCAAGGTTCGCAGCCGGACCGCCGACCGCCAGTCGGCCGTGAGCGCCGCCCGGTCGCCCAAGCGCAGGAATGGGACTGCTGCCAGGGCGACGCAAAGGCCGTGCGGCCAGAGGATCGGGAGCCCGAGCGTGGCCGCTACGGCCACTGTCCACGGCCGATCCGTGCGCGCTCCCCAGATGACGAGGATGGCCGCGAGCGGCAGCCGGATCGGCGCCGGCGGCGGCACGCTGTAGTACTGCGGCTCGTTGACGTTGCCCACGAGAGAGTCGATCCAGTCGCGCCAGTACTGCGGGGCGGCAACTGCCGAGGCGATGGAGATGATGATTGTCACCCCGAGGGCGATGGCGAGCGAGCGCCATTCGCGCCGGACGGCAAACCAGAGCAGGCCGACTCCCGGCGTGATCTTGGTGAGGAGGACGAACGACCACGTCCAGGGGTGTCGAAAACCGAGTGCAATTGCCGCGGCGATGAGAAGGTGGACGTTGCCGTGGTACAGCTCCAATGCCACGGGAGGCAACGCAAGCAATACAAGGGCCCAGCGGCCGCCCAGCCACAAGGTCGTGCCGATCATCAGCGCTCCCCACAGCCACAGAAAGAGCCACCATGGCAGCCAGCCGAGCGGAGCGAACAGGAACGCGATCGGCGGCGCATAGCGGAAGGCGCCTAGCGCGAAATTGTTGGCCAAGGTGCGGCCGTAGAGGTCGTCGAGATCAATCGACCAGTACGAGAACGCGTCGTAAGCCAAGCTCCGACCGACGTAGCCGATGACGACCACGGTGAAGGCCGTGGCCAGGAGGCCAGAGATGATCAGGCCATCTCGGATGGCGCGCCGCCGGAGCGCTTCCCGATCCGCGGGCAGTGGTTCGAACGGCGGCGGCCGGTCCATCGCACGAGGCTAACCGACCGTACACTCCGCCGATGGACGAGATGCCTCGCGCCTCCGGGCCATCTACCCAAGGAGGCAGCGAGCCAGACTACGGGTCACCTGCGCGGGGTCAGGCGCCGGGCAGCTTCTATCCCCTGAACGTGGACCGGGTCGTGCAACTCACCATCAGCCTTTTCCGTTTCCGGTGGCGCGTCTTTCTCGGCATCGCCCTGGTCGTGCTGATTCCAATGAGCGTCGTGAGCGGTCTGCTCCAGGCATTTATAGGCGAGGCCATCGCTCGGTCGACCCGGGACATGTTGCTCGCCATGCAGCGCGGCCAGGCGACGGGCGCGTCGATGCTGGCCCTCATCCCGTGGCCGGCTCTCATCGTCAGCTGGCTCGTCTCGGTCCTGATCTCGCTCATCACGTACGTGGCGCTTGCCGCGACGATCCGCGCAACCTCCGTCGCCGTCAGCGGCGGCCGGCCCACCGTCACCCAGTCGCTGCGCGAGGCGCTTCACAGGTTTGGCGCGCTGGCCGTCGTCTACCTGGTTTCGTTCCTCGTGACCCTGGCGGTACTCCTGGTCGGCGGGGCCGTGGCTGGACTGCTGTTTCTCGCCAGCTTCTCGAATGGAGCGTTCCAGCCCGGGATCTTCGTCTTCATAGCCTTGATCGTGATGGTGGCGCTGCTTGCCCTGGTGATCTTCATCGCCGTCCGTTGGTCGTTTGCACTCGCCGCCGTGATGATCGAAGACGCCGGGGGCTTGACCGCCCTCCGGCGCAGCTGGGGGCTGGCCGTAGGATCGAGCTGGCGGATCCTCGGATACCTGCTCCTGTTCGGGCTGCTTGCTGGCCTGCCCGCGGCAGTGATCGGGTATGTCGCGATTGCCGTCCTGGGATCGGGCGTGACAGAGACCGCTACTGGACTGCTGGTCGCCAATCCCGTCGAAGCGTTCGTGAGCACCTTCTCGATCGGAGTCATCGCGGCGCTCTTCAGCCCGTTCCCGACGATCGGGTTGACGCTGCTTTACTTCGACGTCCGTTGGCGCCGCGGCGAGCCTGTGCCTCAGCCGGGGAGCGCGACTCCGCCGAGGCCTGCGACTCCGCCGATTTAGTCGCCGAAGAGCAACCTCAGCCAGGCGTCGAGCGGCGTCTGAGGCTCAGATCCAGGGCTCTCCCTGCCCAGCGGGACAACCGGCGCCGGTGACGGAGCGCCGGATTCGAGCGCGAACGCGATTTCTCCGGGTGCACCGATCGCGAAGGCACGGGCCTGGAGCGCCTGGAAGCCGTCCGTCTGGACGAGCTCGAGCTCGCGGTGCGCCGCATCGACCTGCGCCGTCAGTGCATTCGTTTCGGCGGTCAGCACGACCCGGCGATCTGTTGCAGCGTTCAGCTCCGTCATCGTCCCGGCGAATCCGAGGACGACCCAGAAGGCGATCACCACCAGCACGATCAGACCGATATGGCTGCGCCCTGGCCGAAAACGACGTCCGTAGCCGAGTTGCCGCCCGAGTGTCGTGAGCTGCGCCTCGGCCGGTGGGTTTGGCTTGTGTTGGGCAGTCAGTGCCAGGGTAGGCGACGTCAGGACAGCCACGGCAGGTCTCGCCATCTGTGACGAGCGTAAGCGGCTCGATTCCCACGTGTCAAACCAGGTGCACTTGCACATGACGCGCGCAAAGCGCTCCAGGGCGCTGCTATGCTGCCAGCGCAGAACCGAACATGCGATCTAAATAACCGCAAGCCTGTGGGGCGCGGCAGCGCACAGATAGAGCAGGGAGGGTCCATACGCATGCGCCTATACGCACCGGCGGGGACGATCGAGACGCTCGACCAGCTGCTGGCTGATCCGCACATCCGGGAATCGATGGTCGACCATCGTGTGCTCCCCGAGCGGACCGCACAGACGGCGCCCTCCCCTCCCTGGCTCGACAAGCGCCTCATTCGCGCCCTCCATTCCCGTGGCATCGAGATGCTCTACACCCATCAGGCCGAGGCGCTCGAGGCGCTGCGGGCGGGCGACGACATCGTGGTCGTGACACCGACCGCTTCCGGCAAGTCGCTCTGCTACGACCTGCCCGTCCTCCAGGCGGTGGCCGAGGACCCCGCCGCTCGTGCCCTTTACCTCTTCCCGACCAAGGCCCTCAGCCAGGATCAGCTGGCCGGCTTTCGGGACCTGGCCGCAGCAGCCGACATGGATGTCGCGGCCGGTGTCTACGACGGTGACACGCCCGGTCCGATTCGCTCCAACATCCGCTCGGCCGGGCAGGTCGTGGTGACCAACCCCGACATGCTCCATTCGGCGATCCTGCCCCATCACACGAAGTGGTTCCAGCTCTTCGAGCAGCTCCGCTACATCGTGGTCGACGAGGCACACACCTACCGCGGCATCTTCGGCAGCCACGTCGCCAACGTGCTCCGCCGGCTGCTGCGGCTGTGTGAGCACTACGGCAGCAGGCCACAGATCGTGTGCTGCTCGGCGACCATCGGCAACCCGCAGTCACTCGCCGAGACGCTGATCGGCCGGCCGGTCAGGGTGATCGATCGCAATGGCGCGCCAGCCGGTGAGAAGCACATCGTGATCCTGAATCCGCCGCCGATCGACCAACGCCAAGGAATACGACCCGGAGCGATCGGTCTCTCGCATCGCTCGGCGTTGGCGTTCCTGCGCGCCGGACGGCAGACGATCGTGTTCGGTCGTTCCCGTGTTGGCGTGGAGCTGCTGCTCACCGGGCTTCGCGAGGCGCTGCGCGAAGGCTTTGGTCCGATGAGCCGGGTGCGCGGGTATCGCGGCGGCTATCTGCCCACCGAGCGCCGAGCCATCGAGGCTGGTCTCCGCAATGGCGACGTCCTCGGCGTGGTGTCCACCAACGCCCTGGAGCTGGGGATCGACATCGGCCGACTCGACGCAGCGATCCTCGCCGGCTACCCGGGGACCATCGCCGGAACGTGGCAGCAGATGGGACGCTCCGGTCGGCGGCGCGAGGCCAGCGTCGCGATTCTCGTCGCTGGCGCCGGCGCGGTCGACCAGTTCGTCGCCAATCACCCCGAGTACCTGTTCGACTCGTCGCCCGAGGAGGCCCGCCTCGATCCGACCAACCTGCATGTCCTGCTGGCCCATGTGCGGTCGGCGGCCTTCGAGCTGCCGTTCGACTCAGGTGACTCGCTGAGCGGTGTGCCCACGGACGACCTGCTTGCCTTCCTCGCCGAAGAGGGCCACGTCCGGTTAGCCGATGATGACCGCTGGTATTGGGCGAGTGAGAACTTCCCGGCATCAGAGGTGTCGTTGCGCGTCGGTGCCCCCGAGAACGTAGTCATCATCGACACGAACGGAGCACCGCGTCCACGCGTCATTGGCGAGATCGATCTCTTCGCCGCGCCGGTACTCGTCCATGAGAAGGCGATCTACCTGCACGAGTCGCGCCAGTACCACGTCGATCGGCTCGACTGGGGCGAGCGCAAGGCGTACGTGACCCCGGTTGACGTGGACTACTACACCCAGGCGCTGCTGGCAGTGACGCTCAAGCCGCTGGAGACATTCGCCTCGGCACCAGTGGCGGCGGCCGAACGAGCCCATGGCGAAGTCATGGTCAGCAGCATCGCTACGATCTACAAGAAGCTGCGCCTGGAAACCCACGAGAACCTCGGCTGGGGGAAGATCCACCTGCCCGAGATGGAGCTCCACACCACCGCCTATTGGGTGGCGCTTGGTCCCGTGTTCAATGGATGGCGGCGCGACGAGCTCGATATCGCCCTATCCGGTGCCGGTCGGGCGATGCAGACCGTTGCGAGCGTCCTGTTGATGGCCGATCCCAGGGATCTCGGCATGGTCGCCCAGGTTCGCTCACCGCACGCCGAGAGCCCTGTCGTCTACCTGTACGACTCCGTGCCCGGAGGTGTCGGGCTTGCCGCGCGGTTGTTCGAGCGACACGCGGAGCTCGTGGCCGGCGCATTGGGGCTGGTCGAGGGCTGTCGTTGCTCGGACGGTTGCCCCGCGTGCGTCGGGCCGCGCCTAGAAGCCGGTGGCCCGGGCAAAGAGCACGCTCGGCGCTTGCTGACGACGTTGTCCGCGGCCGACGGCAGGGCCAGCATGGCGCAGGTGGCGTGACAGGCTAGCTGGCACCGGCGCGTCCGACGCTTCGTCCGAAATGGACTCCGGTGCTGTCGGGACCCTCATCGGCCGGCGGCTGGATCGCCTCAGATCCGGCGTGTCCTCCGCCGCCGTCGTCGGCAGTGGCGGGTGGCGCGGGAACCAGCACGATCAGGCACGGGCCCTGGCTGATGCGATGGGCGGCGTGGTCGTTGGCGGCGACCTCGGGTCAGTGGTGGTGCTCGAAGCGTCGTTTGAGATGCCGATTGCGATCGATCGGCTGGCAGCTCTCCCCTACCCCATCGAGCCGCGAGCGCCACTGGTGTGCCTGGACCTGGAGACGACGGGCCTGGCGACTGCGGCCGGCACGCTCGCTTTCCTCGTCGGCGTAGGCGTGTGGCGCGAGGGATCCCTGCGCCTGCACCAGCTGCTGCTGCCGGATCACTCAAGCGAGCGTGCCCTGCTCGAGGCTCTCGGGTCAATCCTGCCGGCGAAGGGCTGGCTGATCACCTACAACGGCAAATGCTTCGATTGGCCCCTGCTCACTGCGCGCTTCAGACTGCAGCGCAGGGATCCGCCCCCGTTCGCCGGCCATCTCGACCTGCTGCCGCTGGCCCGGCAGCTCTGGAAGCATCGCCTTGGAGGCGCCCGACTCGCGATCGTGGAGCAGGCGCTGTGCGGGGTAGAGCGCGACGATGATCTTCCGGGCTACCTGATCCCGGAGCGATATTTCGCATACCTGCGCTCGCGCGATGCTGACCTGTTACGTCGGATCGTCGAGCACAATCGACAGGACATCGTGTCGCTGGCGCGCTTGCTTGGCGTCTTGGCCGAGCAGGTTGCGAATCCCGATGCGTGGCCCGACGCGCACCCTGGGGACCTCTTCGGGCTTGCACGCGCCTACGCACGACGACAACGGCCCGCAGAGGCCTTGAGGGTCGTGGAGGCTGGGCTGTCGGCGCATGCCTGGTCACGCGGAGTCGAGTCCGGCGCGCAGCTCCATCGGCGGATGTCTGCCGAGCGAGCGCGGCTGCTCGCCCGACTGGGTCGCAAACAAGAGGCTCACGTGGCCTGGCTCGGAATTTGTCGGCGTAGCGGACCGGGTGCGGGTCTCGCCTGGCTTCACGTCGCCCGCTATCGCGAGCACGCTGAACGCGACATCACCGGTGCGCTGGATGCATGCCAGCAAGCGGCCATCATCGCCGGGCGCGCTCGGGCGTGGGGCGAGCCGCTGCTTGGAGTCGAGCGTGACCTGGAACGACGCCTGCCCAGGCTGAGGCGGCTTGCCTTCCGCCGTCGGCCCATCAGCCGAGGTCTCGGGCGCGCAGCCTGAAGAGCACATCACATAGATCCGCGCGTGTCGGAGTCTCGTGGATGGTCCGTCGCTCAACTGACAGACTCGCCATCGCCGCCGCGACGGCCAGTGCGCGCCAATCGTGGTCGCCGATGAGCATGCGAGTCGCCAACCAGGCCGCCACAAAGGTGTCGCCTGCCCCGGTCGTATCGATCGCCTCGCGCGGCGGGAGTGGTGGCACATAGCGAGCACGGAGAACAGTGCCGTCGAATCGAATGTGGAGCGCGCCCTTGGAGCCGTGTGTGACGAGCAGCTCCTGGCGAGGACGCAACAGCTCCCGAACCGGCGGAGCACCGCCAGAGATGTCCTCAGCGCTGATCGCTATCGCGTCGGCACGGGTCAAGATTGCATTGCGTTGGATCGGCCGCGTCTCGACGGGCTTGCCCGGGGAGAGTGCCCGGACAAGGCCCTGTGCGGCGATCACCACACAGGTCGCCTCGGGAAACGCGGCCGCCCATTCGTCGGACAGTTCGCCGGCAACGGGTCCCAGTAAGGCAGTGGTCGACGCCCGCCATGCGGGAGGTAGCGCAGCAACGGGGATCTGGTCGCTCGTCGAATGGATGAGCTGCACGCGTCTGGACGTCGTCTGCTGGTTGTCGAAGACCGGCCCTTTCGAGAGTCGAACCAGCTGGACATCGACGCCCCCATCACGGAGCACATCCAGCTCGCTGGCACTCGCGGCTACGTCGTCCACACCAACGAGCGCGCGGACGCGCAGGCCGAGGCGCGCGGCAACGAGCGACGAGTAGGAGACCGTGCCGCCGAGCCGCCATCCGCGTGGATCGTTCGCCTGGATGTCACGGGTCGCGGCACCTACCACCACCAGGGTGGGGCGGTCGTCCGCGCCTATACTCGGGCCCTCCACCAGGAATTCAGCGAGGGTCCGTGTACTTCTACGAGCTGTCCGAATCGGACGACGAAATACTTGCCAACGTCCTGCTCGCCCACGATTCCGAGTATGACGAGCAGGAGCTCCTCGAGCTCGTGCTCGAGGCGCGCGAAGCCGTGATCAAGTCTTTCGAGGAGCCCTCACTGATCGAGGGGATCGCTGCCGAGCTCGAGCGCAAGCATGGGTTCGTACAGATCGAGTCGAGCCTGCGGGCAGCCGTACGCGTGTCCGGCGAAGAGGGCGAAACGGCGATCACTACCGTCGACGAGCGCCAGGCCGTGTTGGCCGAAGAAGACGACTTCCGTTCGATGCTCGTTGAAGTCGAATCCGAGGACCGCCCCTACCGCGACAACTGAACGTCGTCTTAGAGACGCAAGGGGATTATTGGCGCCCAAACTCCGAACCGCTTCGGGCAACATTCAGCTCCCTATATCTGGTCGAATAGTTTCCCCTGCTCGTTTTCGCAGGCGCAGTTCCGCTTGTTCGCCTGTCGTCCTGGGCTGACGTCCCATCAAACCCGGACTATGTGCTCCATAAAGATGGGCCAATCCACGGCAGAATCGCCGGTGAGTCTGTCCTGATCGAGCCGCCGAACGGACCGAGCCCAGCGCTGCTGACACTCTTCGGCAAGCGGGTGCGGCAGGCACGCGCCCTCGAAGATGGCGGACTCGAAATCGAGTTTGCTGACCTAGATCGAGCAGCAGTTGATGCAGTCCGCCCGAACGTTGGGAGCGGTGGATTTGAGCCCTGGCAGCTGTGTGGCGAAGACGCTACGGATACGTTTGGGCACGGGCTGAAGGTCACCCGCGCTCAAAGCCGAAATGGCCCTATGTGCTTGAGCACATAGTTGTGATGGAACGGGAACTTGGTCGCTACCTGCTGCCCCACGAGCGGGTGCATCACCTCAACGGACAGCACAACGACAACCGTCCCCTCAAAATCTCGAACTATGGAAGATTAAGGACCCCGCCGGCGTTCGGGCAGTTGATTATCACTGCGCGGGATGCACATGTGACGGTAACCGGTTGTGTTGTTGAGTCCCTTCGCGACCTATACGGCTGGCGCGTTCGAAGCGGATTAGCCCGGCGATGCTTGTCAGACGTTGAACAGGATCTCCACGACCAGACCGTCCTTCATCGCGAAATCCTTGCCCTCTGAGCGAAGCTTGCCGCGCTTCCGGGCCTCCGCCATCGACCCTAGGACGATCAGGTCTTCGTAGGTCACGACCTCGGCGCGGATGAAGCCGCGCGCCAGGTCAGTGTGGATGGCAGCCGCAGCGTCAACGGCGGTGCCACCGTCGGGAATCGTCCAGGCGCGCGTCTCGTCCGGCCCGGCCGTGAAAAAGGAGATGAGGCCGAGAAGCCTGTAGCTCAGCCGAATAACCCGCGCTAGGCTTGACTCAGTCAGCCCCATCTCCTCGCGGAAGACTGCCGCGTCCTCTTCGTCGAGCTGGCCGATCTCCATCTCGACCTTGGCCGAAAGAACGTCGACGTGCGACTGAGAATGCTGGTATCGGCCAGCGAAGTCGCCGGAGATTTCCGCCGAACGCGGTATGTCGCCCTCACCGATGTTGAGCAGGATGAAAACGGGCTTCTCGGTCAGGAAGCGGAAGCCGCGGATCCGCGTCTTTTCGTCGTCAGCGATCTCTATGTCGCGTATCGGAAGTCCCTCGCGTAGCGAGGGGGCCAGTTTTTCGAGCACAGCCAGCTCGCGCTCGTTGGCCTCTCGCTCAGCCGGCGTGCCGTGCCGGCCTGACGTCTGGAGCTTCTCGATCCGCTTCTCCATCACCGATAGATCAGCCAGGACAAACTCGAGGTCCAGGCGCTCCACGTCGCGCCAGGCGTCGACCGAGCCATCGGGATGTGGCACGGAGGGGTCCTCGAACGCGCGGACGACGTGAAGGAGCTCGTCGGCCGTGCGCAGCCGCGCCAGCTGGTCGGCCGGGATCTCGGCGGGCTCCCGGCCGTCGGCTGAGGTCGGCGGCGCGGGTAGATCGACGTACGTGACGTCGGCGGGGACCTCGCGCTTGGGCTTGAAGACCTCGGTCAGCTTCGTCAGGCGTTCGTCAGGCACTTTCACCACGCCGACGTTGACCGTCATCCCGCCGAATCCGCCGGTCTCGGCCTCGCCGCGCGTCAGGGTGTTGAAAACCGTCGTCTTGCCCGACCGGGCAAGGCCGACTATGGCGACCTGCACGACCGATCAGCCCGCAGCGGGCTTGCGCGCGCGACCAAGCAGTCCCCGCCACCCTGAACGTTCGGGGGGCGATGCCTGCACTACCCACTCGTCGAGCGATCCGACCATGTACACGGTGGCGGCCACAACCTGACCCGCCTGAGGAAGGTCGGCGATGTCGCTCGGACGCATGCACACGTCCACCGAGAAGCCTGCGGTCGCCACACTGGCAGTCACGAAATCCGTGCCCGTTAAAGCGTTAGTGCGGCGGTGCGCATCGCGCAGCTGAGTGGCCGGCACGCCCGCGAATGACGGCATGGCGTTGTGCACCAGCTTGCCGCGCATTTCGATCGCGACACGAGCACCACTTGGGTCCTGCCACCGATAGGTTTCTGCGCCACTGTGGGCGGTTCCGAGATGAGTCGACGCCGGCAAGATCTGCTCGATCAACGATGCAATCACTTCAGTGCTGTCGCCCGGGAGACCGATGCAATCAAAGTTAGAAGGCACGAGTCTCAGTACCCGGCGTTGGGATCGACCAGGTTCATCAGTGGCTCGCCCCGACGAAAGCGCCCGAGGTTGTCGCAGAAGAGCTCGATGCTGCGGTCCAGCACCCGGCCGCTGGACCACGAGGTGTGCGGCGTGACGATGATGTTGGGCGTGGTGTACAGGTCCGACTCGGCCGGCAGCGGCTCTTCACGGAATGTGTCCAACACTGCGCCCCCGAGCCGACCGTCGCGAACGGCTCGAATGAGGGCTCGGTCGTTGACCAGCGCGCCGCGGGCGATGTTTATGAGCCATGCGCCTAGCTTGGCCTGCGCAAGCAGGTTAGCGCCGAATAGGTCTGTCGTTTCCGGCGTCAAGGGGAGCGCCAGCACGACAAAATCGCTCTGGGCCATCAGCTCGGGCAATCCCTCGGGGGGGAGCATATCGATAAAAGCTGTCAGCTCGTCCTCCGATTCGGACACGTCGGAAGCAGCCGAAACGTCGACACCGCTGTGGCGGCGAATCGCCACCACGCGGCTGCCCATGGTCAGGACCAGTTCCGCGACACGCCGCCCGATGGAGCCGAGTCCCACGACGCCGACGGTGAGGTCGCCCATCTCGCGGGCCTCGAGCGGCTGCCACGTACGTTCACGTTGGAGCTCCAGGAGAAGCGGCAACCGACGGCTGACGGCCAGGATCATCATCAGGACGTACTCAGCGATGGGGTCGCTGAAGACGCCACGGGCGTTGGTGATCGCAAGGCCACGCTCGAGAGCAGATGGCGTGAGGACTCGTTCGACGCCGGCCGTAGCGGAGTGGACCCACATCAGGCGCGGGGCGCGGGCCAGGATGCGGTCGAAGACGTTTGTGGGCATTGGCCCGCGGAGCAGAACCTCGACATCGGCAAGGTCGCTATCGGCAAGGCCCTCGAGCGACACGGTCACTAGGCGGCTGCCGGGCGCCGCAGCAGCGATGCGATCGACGTCCTTCTCTCGGTAGCGAGCCGAGAGAATCGGCGAAAGGCCAATCGCGGCCGGGACGCCGTCGGGTCCGGAGCCTGGTCCGCTGATGCGCTGAGTCGCTGGTGGAGAAACGATCACGGTGACGCCGAGGCGGTGATTGCGAATGGAGAAACCCGGCGCAGCCACGCCTGCGGATCGGCCAGCTCGGCCTCGCTGGGCAGGGCCTCGGGTCCGCTCCACAGTAGCTTGATCGCGGCGCGCCCGCCGGCAGCAGCGACCCCCGAAACGAACTGCTCGCCGCGCTTGTACTGCTCGAGCTTGAGATCGAGGCCGGTCAATCGGGCAATGAGCCGATCCACCGTCCCGCGCCGCTGGTAGCGACGCGCGTCAAAGCGCTCGCGGATGGTGGTCACGTTCGGCAGAAGCTGGACGCCCACCTCGTCCATGACCCAGTCGCTGAAGCCCTCGAGCAGGCTCATCACCCGCTGTGTCTCTTCGAAGAGTTGGCGTTGCTCCGGCCCCAGGAAACCGAGTATGGGGTTGTCCTGTGACTCGCGCAGACGCCTGATCAGCGTCCCGATCCCCTCAGCCTGAATCGACTTTGCCTGATCCAGCACACCCGTCAGCTGTCTCTCGAGGTGGTCGCGCAGGTATGGCCGCAGCCAGGAGTTGGCCTCGAACTCATAGGCGTGGGTTGTCTCATGGAGCGCGATCCAGACGCGAAACTCCTCGAGCGGCACGTTCAGTGAAGCCGCCGTGGCGCGGATGTTCTCCTCGACGAAGAGCAGCTTGCCGGGCTGCACCTCGGCCGATAGCAGGGCCACGTCGTACTGGCCCAACACGCGCGCGCCGAGATAGCCGAGGAGGAAGCCCACCTGCTGCGTGGTCAGGAAGCGATTGGCCATCTTGGCCACGCCCGACGCGAAGCCACGATCGTTGGCCGCGCTGCGGATATGGGGCTCCAGGTGGCCAATCAGATGCTGGAAGGTGACGATGTTCGCGCGCGCCCAGCCCGCTCGGTCGACGACGGCATACCGCTCAACGACACCGGGCAGCGGAACGCCAAGCTGTTGCTCGAGCAGCGGAACGACCCGCCGCATCGCCATTTCGTAGGAGCTCTCAGCCGTCCGCAGCTCACCGGCGCTGAGGGCGCCCGGCGCGCCCCGGAGGCGCGTGACGGCAATCTGTTCAGCACGCCGCCAGTCGACGAGTCCGTCAGCCGTGGCTTCGTGCGCACGACGAGCCAGGTACCGCGAAGCGAGCGCGATGCCCGCAGCTCCGACAGCCAGCCCGACCCCGATGAGTCGATCGTTTCGGCGCGATGTTGGGATGGCCCCCGCCCGACCGCTCATGCCACCCCGGCTACCGCGACCGGCTCGACTCGCGCGAAGAGGCTGCCGAACAGTCGGTCGGCGATCTGGCTGAATCGCTCGAGGTCGCCGGTCGTCAGCTGTACATGCTGGGACGGGGCTCCTTCGGGCGCCGACAGCCCGTGGATCTCGAGCAGGCCGGCGAGCGCACTTGCCGTAGCCGACGCCGAGTCGATGACGCCCATCTCCGCTCCGACCACGCGCCGGATGACAGGCCCGAGAAGCGGGTAGTGAGTGCAGCCCAGCAGAAGCGTGTCGATGTCCTGCGCTCTTTCAAGCAGCGGCTGGATCGAGGCCCGTACGACGTCCTCGACCAGCCCTCCCTCGAGGTGACCGGCTTCGACCAGGGGCACGAGGTCAGGTGTCGCGTGCTCGAGCACCTCGATGAACGGATCCTCTTCCTTTATCGCCTGGAAGTAGGCCCGGGAACGGATCGTTGCCACGGTCGCGATGACGCCGACCCTACGGTTGCGCGTGGCCAACGCAGCGGCCGACGCGCCGGGCCGAACAACGCCGAGTATCGGAACGGCGTAGCGCAGGCGGAGCATGGGCAGTGCGATCGCGCTCGACGTATTGCATGCGACCACGATTGCCTTGACGTCGCGCGCGGCAAGCTCGTCGAGGCACTCGGCCGAGAAGCGCCGTACCTCTTCGTCGCTCCGGGGCCCGTATGGAGTGCGCGCGTTATCGCCGAGGTAGACCGTCGATTCGGTCGGCAGTCGGCGCAAAACCTCGCGCAGCACGGTCAGTCCGCCGACGCCCGAGTCAAAGAAACCGATGGCGCGGCTATCGCTCACCGCGCCGCCACGGTGAGCGCCTTGATCGGCACGTCGATGTCCGCCTCGCGGATGTCCATCGCGACCCCGAAGCCGTTCATCTTGCCCTGCAGCAGCGCGTCGACGATGAGCACGTCAGGTTGGAGCTCCCGAATCTGGCGGGCCACCGTTCGGCCGTCGGGCATCCGATCCCTGGGACCCGGCCACGGCCCGACTATAGCCCTCCAGCGCGCCGAGCGACGAGCACGAGCCGGTCGCTGTCGGGGGCGAGCTCTGTCATGTCGTGATCACCGGCCACGATCTGGGCATCGAGATTGGCTCGATCGACCAGCGACAACAGCTCGCTGGCAGAAATGAAGTTGATCTCGTCGCGGCGGTGTGTTCGCCGTGGCGTCTCGGTCTGGCGCCACTCGTCGAAGAAGGTATCGACCGAAGCGGTCGCGCTGGCCGGCGAATAGCATGCGGATACCGTTTTGGCGACCCAGTTGCCAGTGTCCGGATCCTCCCGGACCCAGTCGTTGATGACCCGGCCGTCGTAAAGGGCGAGGTCCTCGGGCGGCGGCAGCCAGATGTCGATGATTGCTCGTCCGTCGGGCTCGAGTTGGGCCGCGATCGTGCGCACAACCTGTTCCTGGGCCTTTCGATCCGGAAGCAGTAACAGCCCGTTGAAGGCGAGGATGACAAGTCCGAAGCGTTCCTTCAGCGCGACCGTCGTCATGTCAGCCAGGACTAGGTCGAGCGAGCCGCCGCCGGCCTCGGTCCTGCGAGCGGACCATGCAGATCGAGCGCGGTCGAGCATTCCTGGGTTGCGATCGACGCCGGTGACGTGGTGGCCGGCGGCAGCGAGCGGCACGCAGATTCGCCCACTGCCGCACGCCAGCTCGAGGATCGGCCCATCTGACGCCGCGGCCAGTGCGAGGTACATCTCGATGTCTCCGTATTCCTCGGCCACGTCGAGGTCGTAGTAGCGAGCGAGAGCCGCGCCCACGGCGTCATCGCGCTGTCGCGAGTCAGGCAAAATCCGCCTCTCTCAGGCAACCGGTCTGTCAGCCGGCGTCGTTGTGTACCCGCGACCCGACCGCGGGCACCTTGAGCGGGACCTCGGGCTCAAAACGCACGCTCTGGCCATCCCGCTTCTTGACCGCGAGCGCGCTGATCGCCTCCATTACACAGCGGTGGGCGGCCGCGGCCGTGATCTCGGCGTGGTCGTACGGCGGCGACACCTCGACGACGTCCATCCCGGCCAGTTCGACGCGGCCCACCACGCGCCTGATCGCGCGCAGCAGCTCACGGGTCAGCATCCCGCCCGGCTCGGGAGTCCCAGTGCCCGGCGCCATGCCCGGGTCGAGTACGTCGATATCGATCGATAGGTAGATCGCATCAGGTCCGTCGAGCGCCTCGGCGATGGCGTCGTCGATGACAGCCTCTGCGCCGCGCTCCTCGATCTCTGTCATCAGGTGCCAGCGAAGTCCGTGCTCGCGCATCCACGCGAAGACATTTTGAGGGGGCCAGTAGCCGCGCAACCCGACCTGGACGAAGTTCCGACCATCGACGGCGCCCGACTCGATCAGGCGGCGCATGGGCGAGCCATGGCCGGAGAGGACGCCCCAATCATCATTTGCGGTATCGGCGTGCGCATCGAAATGGACGATTCCGATGCTCTTCGGCGCGCGCGCCTGGGCCACGGCGGTCGCCGAGGGCCAGGTGATCGAATGGTCGCCGCCAAGGACGATCGGCACGGCGCCGGTCGACACGATCTCGAGAACCTTCCGGAAGATCATCGCGTGGCCACGGTCGAGGGCAGCTGGCACGACGTTGGCGTCGCCAGCGTCGACGACGTCGAGGACCTCGAACGGCTGCACGCCGAGCTGGAGTGAGTGACCGCCGTGGTTGTAGCTGGCCTGGCGAATGGCCCGCGGGCCGAAACGTGCACCCGGTCGGTACGACACTCCGTCGTCAAGCGGCGCGCCGGCAATCACGACGTCGGGCTTGCGCGCGGCAAGCGCTTCGCGCGACTCAACGAGAGGTCGTTTGCAGAAGCTGACCATTGCGCCGCTGTACTGGGGCGCGTCCGGCGGGACATAGACGTCGTAGGGCCGATCCCAACCATTGCGTCTGGCATAGTCGGTCGGCACGTGATCGTGGCTCATCGCACGGATCCTCGCGCGAGTCGCCGCCGGTTCCATGCCGAGGTCCAGCGGGGCGCCCGTCTGAATGCTACGACCGCTGGCCCGACTACGTGCAGTGACCCCAAGGCCGGCAGCCAGGATTCACCCTCCGCAGTGGCCCTTCGGGCTCTGCTGCGCGCCTCCGGCGAGCCACCGCGAGCGCAATGCTCGCCTACGGCTCGCGACTAGGCGCGTAGCGAGAGAGTCAGCTCCACGAGCACGGCCATGGCAACGATGAACAGGGCGAGTGGCGCAGAAAACAGACCCTGGCCGCGCATCAGCACGAACAAAGTCGCGACCAGCCCGACCAGACCAGCCCGGCGCGCCGCTCGCCACCAGTCGCCGCGGAACGCGATCCGGTTCGACCTTACGAACGCGGCAAGCCAAAATAGCGGCGCCAGCGTCAGCGCGAGCGCGCCGCCAAGCAGGAGCGCGCCGGCGAGAACGGCCGGCGGTCCTTCGCTCGGGTAGTGGTTGATGAAGAGGAAGCCAAGCGCCATCCACGTCGTGACAGCGAACGCAAACAGCGCCAGGTTCGCCACTCGATCGCCGCGGTTCACTAGCAGGCCACGATACCTTGGCGGGGGCGCGCCCTGCGCGCCCTTCCGTCACGCGGCGCTGGACGGGCAGATCTGGCGAAATGGGCAGAAGCCGCATGAGATGGGACTTGGGCGCGGCTCGAAGTTGCCATTCCGGATCCCCGCCGCGGCCGAGCGCAGCTTGGCGCGGGCCTTTTCCAGGCGAGCCTCGTCAGGACGGGCGGCGCCAACGACACCGCTGTCGAGGAAATGCAGCTGCACCTCGTGAGGTAGCGAGCCCCATTCGGCCTCATGGGCGAGGGCATAGACCTGGAGTTGAAGCGAGTCGCGCGCGCGGTCGTCGGCCTTGCCCTGATCGCGGACGTCGGAAGCTTTGTAATCGACGATCACTGCCCCGTCCCTGCCTTGGTCGACGCGGTCCATTCGGCCTCGGATGCTCAGCTCGTCGAGCTTGAACACGAACGGCCGCTCGACCGCGACCACGTCCGAGGGTGTCGCCATCTGAGCCCGATGAAACCTGCGCAGCGCCTCTCGGCCGGCCGCGAAACGAGCCTCTTCGTGCTCGCGCGAGAGGAAACCGTCCGGCGACCAGCTGCGAGCAAAGACCTCGAGCAGCTCCGCTTCATTCAGCGGCTCGCCGCGGCCACGACTGAGGTGAAACGCGGCCACTGCCTGGTGCATCGCACTGCCGTATGTGAGCGCGTGGTGGGACGGTGTGGGGAGCCCGACGACGTGGCGCAGCCGGTACCGCTCGGGGCAATCGAGGTAGGCCTCCAGCTCGGAGTAGCTGAGGGCGGCCGGAACGGACTTCTCAATTTCTTTGGGTGCCAAGGAACTGGGTGGTGCCCCGAGCGCCTCAATCTGGCCGATCGCGTCCGGGCCGATTCCCGCCCGCGCCGATGGCGCGTCGAGAGCCTCGGCGATGAATGGCGACGGCCGACGCCGCCCCCGTCCCCTGTGTCCGCTGACGTGATGGGTCAGCCACAGCGCGTCGCGCGCCCGCGTCATCGCGACGTAACAGAGCCGCCGTTCCTCATCCAGCCGCTCCGTTTCCGGTGATGTGTGCCCATGGATGTCGTTCCAGGGCAGGTCCAGCGTCTGCGGCCGCGCGCGGGCGGGGAAACGGCCGTCAGTCAGCCCGGTGAGGTAGACCGTTCCAAACTCCAGGCCTTTTGCTCGGTGAATGGTAAGAACCGACACGGCGTCAACGTCCAGCGGGCCTATGTCGGCGAGCTCATCGTCTGCTTCGATCAAGGTATCCAGGTAGGGAATGAGCATCTGTACTCGGTCGTGGACCAGGAGGCGTGCCCGGGACCGCACGATCTCGAAGAACCGCGCGACAGCGTGTGCCTCGCCGGCCTCAACATCTGTCACCAGGCGCGCCAGTCGCCCGCTCCGTCGCACGTAGTCGTACAGAACCTCGGCGCTCGGGCGCTCGTGCGAGCGGGTTACACCCGCGCGGACGTGCTCGATGAGCCTCGTCACGCCACTGCGAAACGGCGCCTCCCATTCAGGTTCGCCCTCGGTCGTTGCGCCCAAAACCTGCCAGAGACTGCGGTGACGCCGCCGAGCCTGGTTGAGCAGATCCGTGAGTGGCGCGCCGCCCAGCGAGTAGGGAAAACTCGTAGCCAGGGCGTACAGCTCCAGGGTCTGATCCGGGTTTGCGATGACGCGCAGGTACGCGAGCAGCGGACGAACCGCTGGCTGAGCAAAGAAATCCGCCGGCAGGTGGGTCCGCACCGGGACGCCGCGCACGCGCAGGCTGCGCGCCATCGAATCGATCTCGGCGTTGCTGCGTGCCAGAACGGCGAAGTCTCGCGGCCGAGCCCCCGCAGCGAGTGAAACTGCGATCGCCGCCGCGATTCCGTCCGACTCTTCCTCCGGCGATCCGTACCAGATCGATCGGACTGGTTGTGCCGCGTGCTTCCGCCGATGGGCCACCTGGCGATCTGCCAAGAATGGGCGTGCCGCGACGTGACCGATCAGCCGGTGCGCGGCGTCGATAATGGGCTGTTGGGAGCGGTAGTTCCGACGCAGCACTACGCAGCGGAGGTCGGCGTGGCGGTCCTGGAAGGAATCGATGTTGTCCAATCCCGCTCCGCGGAATGTATAGATCGCCTGGTCGGGGTCACCGACGACCGTGACGTTACGCGCGGGGCCGGTGAGCGCGTGGAGCAGCTCCAACTGGGTCGAGTTCATGTCCTGGAACTCGTCCACGAGGAGATAGCGGTAGCGCCGGTTGACAGCGTCGCGGACCTGCGGCCGCTCGCGCAGTAGTCGCACCGCAAGCGACACCTGATCGCCGTGATCGATCAGGCCGCGCTCGGCGAGCAGAGGCTGGTACCGCGCGTAGGCCGCGCTGAGCTCAGCCCGAGTCTGCGCGACATCGATTTCGCCCGGTGAGGTCGCAGGCAGTGCCCGGACATGGTCAGCCAGGTTCGCGGGCGAAACGTCCTCGTCCTTGGCCCGCTGAAAGAGATCAACCAGGGCTCCGAGAAATCGCGTCGGGTCGCCCAGGGGCCGGTAGCGTTCCAGACCGAGCTCGAAGAGGTGCTCGCGCAGGAGCACGATGGCCTCGGCGCGGTTGACCAGCCGGATGTCACCGGGCAGACCAAGCTCGAACGCATACTCGCGCACAAGTCGGTCCCCGAACGCATGGAAGGTGTTGATCTGCGCGTCTGCCTGGCCGTAGGGGACAAGCACGTCGACGCGGGCCTGCATCTCTTCCGCAGCGTTATCGGTAAAGGTCAGGGCGAGGATCTCTCGCGGGCGCGCGCGCTTGGTGGCTATGAGCCAGGCAGCGCGCCGCGTGACGACCTCCGTCTTGCCGGTTCCAGGTCCGGCTATGACCAGCAATGGGCCCTCACGGTGAGTGACTGCTGTCCGCTGCTCTCGATTCAGACCATTGAGCAGGTCCGCAACCAGGCGAAGCGGTACCGGCGCTGTTCGGTCATGCGGCTGCTGCGGCGGCTGCTGCTCTCGACGAACCTTAATCTCGACTGCCATGAGTCGAGATTGCGCCCCCGGCGTGACACCTCCCATGTCACACGCCAGGATCAGCCCTCGGCGGCGCGGCGGATCGCCTCGGATTCCTCCTCGGAGAGCGCCGTCTCCGCCTTGCCGGCCGCCACAGACGATCCCGCAGTGGACGCGGAGCGCATCGGTGCGCTGACAGCCCAACTCGCGGATATCAGCCGTCGCCTTGCGGGCGTCGAGAAGCAGGGCCAGCGTGCCATACAGCGTGTGGGAGTGGTTCGCTACAACCCGTTCGCCGACACGGGGTCCAATCAAAGTTTCGTTCTCGCAATCCTCGATGTCCGGGGTGACGGCTTCGTGCTTTCGAGCATGCATTCGCGTCAGCAGACAAGGGTGTTCCTGAAGTTGCGACCGTGGTGGCCACAGGCTGGCGGTCGCCCGCTCGAACCCGCAGCAGGATAGTCAAGCTCAGAAGAAGGCTCAGGAGAGCCAGCAGGAACGCGGCGATCGCTATCAGAACAGGTACCGGTTCAGGGATCGTTCAACCCTCTGTGTGACAGGTCGCGCCGCCAATTCCAGGGCCCATCCACTGCTAGACTCGGCCGGTGAGCAAACGAATACGCGGTGCCACCAGGCCGCACCGCCGTCCCGGCGCAAGGCCGCCTTCCGAGCGCAGCGCGGTGCGTCAGCGCGAACCCAGACCGGCTCGACAGAGCGAACTTGATGTCGCGGACGTCGTAGCGGAGGACGTCCTCGAGAACCGGCCGGAGGAGTCTCGGTCCGCGCTCGAGCGGGCCGCCCCGCGAGCGGGGACCCGCGTCCATCACAAGGTCAAGGCGGGGAGCGTCCTGGCCGCACGCGCAGCGACTGAGTACGTCTACGTGGCGCAGGACATGCGCCGCATCCTGCTCGTCGCAGCGGGATTGATCGGCCTGCTTTTCGCGCTCTGGCTGCTGGTCGTCGTATTCCAGGTCATCGCTCTGCCGTTCTACTAAACGCTCAGTCCCGGCCGGACGCCTCGCGCTTCTGGCGATCTGCGAGGGACCGCTTCTTCTCCTCGCGCTGGCACATGACGTTGCCGGCGGTCCTCATGGCGTCACCCTTGCCGGCAGGCTGTGGCCCTGGCCGAGCGCCGCCATCGGCTGCCGCCGTATCTCGGGCGGATTTCCGCCCCGCCTTGCGCTCGCCGATCGTGCGTTCGTATCTCTGATCGGAGGGGTGGTAGTAGGTGCTGCCCTGGCGGGCGAGTAGATCGGGCAGGTACTGCTGCTCAACATCTGCATCCCGACCCCAAGCGAGTCGTGATGGTCGAGCACGGCGGGTACACGGACACGAGGGGGACGTTCCACCCGCCCGAGCCGCTGGCCGCGTGTCGACGAGCCTGGTTGGGCGCTCGCGATCCTCAAGAAACCCGAGGGCGCGTGACGACGGCCACGAGCCTGGTCTACGACGATGCGTCGCGCTTCTCTGTCTCTGCGATGCGCTTCCGGCTCTCCGTGTGCGCCGATAGGCCGTCGCTCATCGACGCCATCGGTTTCGGCGCACCCCTGGGCTTGCGGGCTGCTCCTTGGTCCCGGGCCGCACGGCGTTCCTCCGTTCGTGCGGCGATCGTGGCCTCGTATCCCTGATCGCCGGGCTCGTAGTAGCGGCGGCCGACAAGCCGATCGGGCAGGTATTGCTGGGGAGCGTCGTCGCCCTCGAAATCGTGCGGGTTGACGTATCCGACACCGTGCCTGAAGTCACGCTTCTCACGCCACGGCGCGCTACGGAGGTGGTTCGGCACTGGCAACGACCCGTACTTGAGCACGTCGGCCATCGCGGCGGCATACGCACGCCCGACGGAGTCTGACTTCGGAGATGTCGAAATATGGACAGTGGCCTGCGCGAGTGCGTACTGGGCCTCGGGCAGGCCGACCCACTCGAGCGCGCCTGCGGCTGCAACCGCAAGCTGGAGGGCGTGCGGATCCGCGTTCCCGACGTCCTCTGACGCACTGATGATCAGCCGCCGGGCAATGAAGCGGGGGTCCTCCCCTGCTGCGACCATGCTCGCCAGCCAGTACAGGGCCGCATCGGGGTCATTGCCGCGCAGGCTCTTGATGAACGCGCTGACTGTGTCGTAGTGGCCGTCGCCGGCGCGGTCGTATGTGAGCACGCGTTGTTGTGCGGCGGCCTCGATCTCCTCGAGGCTCGGCTGTACAACGGTTGGAGCGGCGTCAGTCGAATCGATGTCTGTGTCGATGCCGGCCATAGCCGCGGCGGACTCGAGGATATTGAGCGCCGATCGGGCGTCGCCACCGCTGATGTCCACCAGGTGGTCGAGGGCGTCCGAGCCAAGAGTCACGCGTCCGGCCAGCCCTCGCTCACTCGCCAGTGCGCGCTCGACGACGGTCTTCACCTGCTCGTCGGTCAGCGGTTCGAGGCGAAAGACGCGCAGTCGTGAGAGCAGAGCCGAGTTGACCTCGAAATAGGGGTTCTCGGTGGTGGCGCCGATCAGCGTGATCGTACCGTCCTCGACCTGCGGCAGAAGCGCATCCTGCTGCGACTTGTTGAAGCGGTGGATCTCATCGATGAACAGGACAGTCGATCGACCGCCGGAGTCGATCCATTCGCGCGCCCTGGCGATCGCCCCGCGCAAGTCGGCGACGCCCGACATGACCGCTGAGAGCGTCGCGAAGGGCGCGTCGACCGACTCGGCCAGAAGGCGAGCCAGGGTTGTCTTGCCCGACCCGGGTGGCCCCCAGAGCACCATCGACGCGAGGTGGCCACGCTCGATCATCCGGCGCAGCGCGCCGCGCTCGCCGACGAGGTGCTCCTGACCGACAAAGTCGGCCAGTGTCTGGGGTCGCATCCGCGCGGCAAGCGGCGAATGCGCACCCGAGCCAGATAGATCGAGCGCCTGCTGGGCAGCGGGTGGCTTCACCGTGCGTGGCGGCATGAGCCGGAGTCTACGGTCCCGCGCGGTCCGCGCGCGACAGGTTGCCAGAAGTGCGTCCATCGACCGGGCCGAAGGAGCGCAACCGAAATTGCCATCGAGCGACCGAGGCGGAGGCGGCCTCACTCGCTACCATCGGTAACGGCCCGTCCGTCACCCATTGGTGCGGAGCGCCGAACGTCAAGGAGTTCTGCTGTGTCCGACACGGTCCAGCTACGTATCCCCGGTCCAACTCCCCTGCCAGAGACCGTCCGAAAGGCTGGCTCGCGCCAGATGGTCAACCACCGCGGACCCGAGTTCAAGGAGCTCCTGGGCCGCGTGACGGCGAGCATGAAGAAGGCCTTCCGGACCGACGCTGAGGTGCTGATCCTCACGTCGTCCGGAACTGGGGCGCTGGAGGCGGCGGTAGTCAACACGCTTTCACCAGGCGACAGCGTTTTGTCGGTCAACATCGGGGTCTTCGGCGACAGGTTCGCGAAGATCTGTCGGGCCTACGGCGCGGATGTGACCACTCTGGCGGTCGAGCACGGCAAGGCGGCGGATCCCTCCGAGGTCGGCGCTCAGCTCCGCGTGATGGCCGAGAACGGTAAGCCGGCGACGGCTGTTTTGGTCACGTTCAACGAGACCTCAACAGGCGTGACCAATCCCCTCCAGGAGATCGCCCGTGAGATCCATCAGCAGGCGCCTGACGCGCTGCTCCTGGTGGACGCCGTGAGCGGCCTGGGAGCGATCCCGCTGGAGATGGATGCGTGGGGCCTTGACGTCGTGACCACCGGCTCGCAGAAGAGTTGGATGGTCCCTCCTGGCCTGGCCATGGTGGCCCTGTCGCCGCGTGCCTGGGCAGCCGTCGAACGATCGAAGATGCCTCGCTTCTACTTCGACCTGACATTGCACCGCGATGCCCTGGCGAAAGGCGAAACGCCGTGGACGCCGGCGATCTCGGTGGCATTCGGGCTCGACGAAGGGCTCAGGCTGATCGAAGCCGAAGGCTACCCCGCGATCTTCGCGCGGCACGCTGCCTGTGCGGCCGCCGCTCGCGCTGGCCTCCGGGCGCTCGGCATCCGCCTCCTCGCAGATCCGGAGGTTGCGTCCAACACGGTCACCAGCGCGTGGCTGCCCGTTGGTACCGAGTGGCCGGCGCTGACCAGGGCCTGCCGGGCACGCGGGCTCGTGCTGGCCGGCGGCCAGGGGCCGCTCACCGGCAAGATCTTCCGCGTGGGCCACCTCGGCTCGGTCAGCACCAATGACATGGTCCGCTGCATGGAGATTCTCGAGGACGCCATGACCGAGCTCGGCCTGCAGGTAGAGCCCGGCGCGGGTGCCAGGGCTGCTGCCGAGGCCGCCCGCAGCGCAACGAATGGCGCGACGGAGCGAGAGCCCGTCTTCGCCACGCCTGCCTGAGCGGCGGGGGTCGAGATGACCGTTCTCACCCCTTCCACCACCGGTCGGAAACGCATCCTGGTTGCCGAGCCCCTCGCCGAGGAGGGTCTCGCGATCCTGCGGACCGACCATGACGTGGAGGTCCGGACGGGGCTCGAACGGAGCGAGTTCCTGCGCATCCTTCCCGAATACGACGCGCTGATCGTGCGCAGCCAGGTCCAGGCTGACGCCGAGGCCGTGGCGGCCGGCACGCGGCTCGCGGTCATCGGCCGTGCCGGAGTCGGCGTTGACAACATCGACCTCGCGGCTGCGACCGAGGCCGGCATCGCCGTTGTCAACGCGCCCACGGGCAACACGATTGCGGCCGCGGAGCACACGCTGGCATTGCTCTTTTCCCTGGCTCGCCACGTGCCCGCCGCAGACGCGTCTCTCCGGCGTGGCGAGTGGAAGCGCTCGCTCTTCACCGGGGTCGAGCTGCGTGGCAAGACGCTGGGCATCGTCGGCCTCGGCAAGGTCGGCATGGCCATCGCCGACCGCGCTCGGGGCATGGAGATGGACATCGTGGGACACGATCCGTTTGTGACCGAGGAGGCGGCCGCGCTGCACGCCGTCCACCTGCTGCCTCTGCGCGACCTGCTCGCAAGAGCGGATGCCGTCACAGTCCACGTGCCCCTGACGCGCTCGACGCGCAACCTGATCGGTGCACCCGAGATCGCCCTGATGAAATCTGGCGCGTTTCTCGTGAACGTGGCGCGGGGTGGGGTGATCGACGAAGCCGCGCTGGCGGCCGCCCTGACGGAGGGCCGCCTTGGTGGCGCCGCCGTCGACGTCTTCACCGAAGAGCCGCCCAAGGACTCGCCGCTGCTCTCCGCGCCCAAGACCATCCTCACTCCGCATCTGGGCGCATCGACGGCCGAGGCGCAGACCAGGGTCGCCGTCGAGGCCGCCGAGCAGGTGCTCGACGTACTGGCGGGCCGGCCCGCCCGTTACGCAGTAAACGCACCCCTCCTGACACTGGAGACCGCACAGCTCGTCGCGCCGTACATGCCCCTTGCCCGAACGCTCGGTCAGCTCTACGCGCAGTTCGCCCCGGATCTTTCGGGGCTCACCCTCGAGGTGGCCGGCGAATTGGCGTCCCACGACACCTCACCCCTTGTCGCGGCCGCGCTGTCCGGGATCCTCGAGCAGGGCACCGAATCTCGCGTGAACGTCATCAACGCGCCCTCCCTGGCCCGGGCGCGCGGCATCAACATCGCCGAACGCAAGGTCGGCGAGTCCGGCCGCTACACGTCCCTGCTGAGCTTGACCGGCTCCACCGTCGTGGGCGGCACCGTGGCGGCAACAGAGCTGCGCCTCGTCCGCCTCGGCGACTACTGGCTCGACATGAGCCCGGTCACCAACATGCTCATCACCCGTCATCAGGACCTGCCCGGGACGATGGGCCGCATTGGGCAGATTCTCGGCGAGGCCGACGTGAACATCAGTGCCATGCACCTCGGGCGGAACTCGCCACGCGAGGACGCACTGATGATCCTCGCCCTCGACGACGCGGTCCCCGACAAAGTTGCGGCGCGGATTCGCGACCACGAGGCGGTGCTCGACCTGTGGCTGATCCGGCTGACCCAGTAGCCCTGCCCCGTCTAGGGCTTCCGACGCGCCTCGCGGCGACGCTGGTCCTCGTCCGCCATGGAGAGTCGACGTGGGTGGCCGAGGGCCGCTTTCAAGGCCGCCAGGATCCTCCCCTGTCCGAACTCGGCCGCCGTCAGGCGGCTCTGGTCGCGGAGAGACTCGCTGAGCGCGATGAACGGACTCCGCTGCCCATCCCGACCGGACCACCACTTGGGCTCTGGCACTCCCCGCTTCAGCGAGCGGCCGAGACGGCGCGGATCATCGCCGCGCGCCAATCCACGCCGGTTGAGCTGTACCCGAACCACGGCCTGACCGAGATCGCTCAGGGCCACTGGGAAGGCGAACACCAATCGGACGTCCGGTCGCGCTGGCCGAATGAGCTCGCGGCGTGGCGACGAACGCCCGCACGCGCCCACGCCCCCGGCGGCGAGCCGCTGATCGAGGCGACGCAGCGCGTACGTACGGGGCTTACCGAGATAGTGGCGAGGCTGCCGCCGCTGACCTCTCCGGCCGGTCCCTACGACCCAGTTCCGGGCTACGCCACGATCGCCGCTGGCGATGGGCCTCCAGAGCCCTGGGCGCTGCTTGTCGCGCACGACGGGATCTTTCGCCTGACGCTGATCAATCTGCTCGGATTGCCCCTCGAGCGGTTCTGGTCGTTTCCGTTCAATCTCGCCGCCATCACCGTTGTGACGCTGCACTCAGGAGTGGCCGCGCTCCGCGCCCACAACCTCTCGGATCACCTCGAGCCTCTCGCGGATGAGGAGCGCGCCGCGCAGGAAGCACGCGGCGAGCGCCGGGGCGCCCTCTAGCAAGGGAGGCGAAGGCACCCGCGCCCCCGGGCGGGAGACCGGCGGCCACCGCGCAGCAGCGGCCCGGAGGCCGACTGCGGAGGTCAACTCGTGGCTATCGGCAGCTAGCGGCGTGGCCGCGGTCGCAGCCCAAGTCGCGGCCGACGAAACAACAACCTGAGCAGCCCGAGACGAACCCGTCGGTACGCGGACGTCAGGCTGCGCAACTTCAGCGGAGTGGGTCGCCGCTGGGCGTACGTCGCCTCGACCTTGGCCGTGGCGATCATGGTCAGGTCACCGAGTGCCACCGGCACCAGCTCACCCAACCCTGCGGCAAACTCGTACGCGGTCTGCGCCGGACGGGGCCCGTAGCCGAGCCGCGCGGCCAGCAACGCGATGCCGCGGTAGGCGATCTCCGGCTCAGTCGAAGGTAAGCGGCGCATTGCGGCTATCCCGGCGAACAGCAGCACCCCTGCTACGAGCACGATGATGGCCAATATCGGCACCAGGTCTGACGCGGACGGAGGCGCGGCTGTCGGAGGCTCAGGGACCGGCAAGGCGCCTTCGCCGTCCGGTGGGAATGTCCCCTCGCCCTCGAGCTCGCCCTGTCCGGGGATTCCCACGCCCGGAGTCGCGTTCGGGTCGCCCGTCGGCAAGCGAGTTATTTGCTGGCCGTTCTCGAAGTTGCCGGGGGTGGGGTCGAACTCGACCCATCCGTAGCGCGGGAAATACACCTCGACCCACGAGTGCGCGGCGCCGGCCTCGACCCGCCAGGTCTTGTCGTCCTGCTCTTGCCCCTCCAGGTATCCGAGGACGTAGCGAGCCGGGACGCCGACCTCGCGCAGAAGCATCACCATGGCCGTCGCGAAGTGCTCGCAGTAGCCCTGCTTGCTCTGCAGGAAGCAGTCGACCTGCTGCGAGTTGTCCTCGCACAGACCGCGCACGTCTGTGTTGTATTGGAACCCACCCGATTGGTAGAGGTAATCTTGAACCGCCAGGGCAATCCGGTACGGGTCGCGCTGATTGGGAGGAAGACCTGTGACGATCTGGTTGGCCGTAGTGTCAGCCAGCTCGCCCGACGAGCCCGGCCGGATCACCAGGTAGCGATCAACCCAATCCGGGTAGTCGGTGCCTGCACTGATCAGGTCACTGCCGGTCAGCTGGTTCGCACCTCGCGTGCTGCGGACCATGGAGGTGACAGTGAAAGGAACATCGGGCTGGATGCCGTAGACCAGCTTCGCCGCAACGAATGGGCCGTCCGGACCGTTGACCTGGACCTCGGCCTGCTGGTCGACTGAAAGCGGGCTTTCCGGCGCGACGATCACGTCGCCGCCGTAATCGGCCGGGGTGACAGTAACCACGACCTGGTTACGCGAATCCATCGCGCCAAGGTCTTCGGCCGTGCCTGCCAGCAGCTCCGCACCGGGCTCCACCAGCCGAGGCAGACGGTCGAGCTGTTGCCAGGTGTTGCCATCGAACGAGTCGTAGGTGGCTCCACGCCAGCGATGCCCGAGGCCGTCGCTCGATGTGGCGGTGAAGACGAGCGATGAGGACGACACCCACACGCCACGGATAGTCTGGCTCGGCGTGAATAGGATGTTCGGGCCGCGCGCCGAGCCACTTACGCCGCCCAGCCAACGGTTGATGGCATAGCCCACCTCGAGCAAGTCGTCGTCCAGGCTCTGCCACGCCCGCGACAGGGGCGCCGAGCTCGCGTTGGCGGCCAGCGTCGTCGCGGCGATGATCGCGATAGCGACGAAGGCGGCGCCGTTGCGCATGAACGCGTGGGATACGTCGGCCACGTCGCGCATGCCTCGAGCGCGCCACTCGCGCGCCTGGTCGAGCAGGTTCAGGCGGATCAGCAAGACCAGGGCCGCGGCGACAAAGACGACGAGGTGGATGTATTCATCGCGGACGGTGATGCCGACGTTGACGAGCAGCATGAACCCTGTCAGCAGGACGGCCGGCAGCGGCTTGTGTCGCCGGAAGACGGCGTAGGCGGCGAACTGGCCGGCGCCCCAGACCAGCGCGCCCAGCACGATCAGGAAGATCGACGTCTCGTACGACCGCGTGCCGATGACGACAACCTCTTGCACCCACTTGGACACGGACAGGTTGAGATCGTGCAGCCGACCTTCAATGGAGGGCGCAATTGAGACCGACGTCGCCACCGCGTTGAGCAGCAAAGCCGCCCCGATGAGGGCGCCGATGAGGTGGCCGGCGTAGCGGCTGTAATGGCTCTTGGCCAGTGCGGCACCGACCAGCACGGAGAAGATGCCGAGGATCGGCAGGAAACCGGTCTGGGACGTCGACGATCTCCCGATGAAGCCTGCCCACTGCGCGTCGTCGATTGCGATCCCGAGGGTCATCAGCATCACACAGAGGCTGATGACGCTGATCCAGCCCTCACGTGGAGTCAGCGGTAAATCGGCCAGCTCCTCCGGCTCGGACGCCTGATTCTCGACCTGCGAACGCAGCGGCGAGCGTGTCGTGGAGATACTGCTCATGCGCGCACCAGCATGGGTCGTTGATTGGTTGAGACGAGATGCGCCGCGATCGGCTCACCGGGCAGGATGTTGTTCCACGTCACGTCGTGCTCGGCCAGCGCATGACGGAGCGCCCGGGCGGCGCGTTGCTCGGCCGCATCAACCTCATCGTCAGGTTCTGGCAGGCCCTTCTCGCGCCGTTCGGCGGCGGCGAATGCAAGTGCATCGAGCAGGACGATCACCGTTTCAACGCCACGCGTTCGCAGCCCACTGAGCGGCCCCACCCAATCGCGGTCGAGCGACGGCGTGACGATCACGGCGCTCATTCCGCGACGAAGACGGCCGACACCGTCGATCAGGACTTCCTCCAACGGCCGGTCGCCATTGGCCGAGACGGCGGCGAGCACCTGCATCACCTTCTGATACTGGCGCGGCCCTCTGTCGGCGGGCAGAATGCCAATGCGGGCGCCGGACGCGGTCATGCCCACATTCCGGTTCTCTGCCAACGCCCGCGCACAGATGGACGCTGCGGCGCGAACGCCGTACTCGAGCGTTGACTCGTCGCCATCGCCTGTGTGCGCATCGGCGGCGAGGTCGAGGTAGAGCCACACATCCGCCGTCTGCTCGAGGTCGAACTCCTTGACCTGGAGCTCAGCCTGGCGCGCGCTGCTCTTCCAATGGATGCGGTTGTAGGCGTCGCCTGGGGCGTAGGGACGGATACTCGTCGCATGAGGCGTCGTGTGCGGGGTCCGCACCGCCTGGGCGTGCGAGCCCTCCATCTGTGCCGCCGGAAGGCGCCAGCTGGGAAGCGTCTCGACGCGCGGGTAGACGATCACGGTCGAATGGCTGCCCACGGTCGCGTGCGACTCGAAGAGACCGAGCGGATCACCGGTTCGAAGCGCCAGCGGCTCCACGCGGAAGTGGCCGCGTCGCGCAAGCGGTACGCGGACGGACCACGAGCGCTCGCCGCGCGGCCCGAGCGAGATCGCCTGGCCGGGCAGTGGCACGGGCAGGTTGGTCGGGTTGTGCACCTCGAGCCAAAGCTTCGGCAGCCGGCTGGAGTTTCGGACGGTGTAGCTGGCGCGCAGGATGTCACCGGCCTGAGCGTGGACGCGGTCGAGGACATAGCCGGCCTCAAGATCAGCGAGCCCGAAGCGCGTCACGACGTACGAGCCGCCGACGATCAGGATCGCCAGATAGACCAGGAAGAACAGGAATGGCGCGCCCGTTGAGAGGGCGGCCACAAGAAGTACGCCGGCGAGGGCGATGAACTGGATGCGCCGCAGCATCGTGCGAGAAGAAGCCGACGCTAGGCGGGCTGGACTGTTTGCCGCTCGGACTTGCCGGCGGCTTGTGCGGTGCGTGCCTCGATCGGCACGCTCTCAAGCAGCTCACGCACGATCAATACGGCGTCAATGTCGCGCACCGTGGCGGCGGTCTTGACGATCAGCCGGTGGGCGAGCGCCGGGACAGCCAGCGCCTTGATGTCGTCGGGGATCACGTAATCGCGCCCGGAGAGCGCGGAGTAGGCCTGCCCTGCCCGGTACAGCGCGAGCGAGCCGCGCGGTGACGCGCCGAGGTAAACGTCTGGATGGGTTCGGGTCGAGTTGACCAGGCGGACGATGTAGTCGCTGATGGCCGAGTCGACGTAGATCTCGCGCACCGCGGACTGCATTTCGCGCAACTCCTCGGTCGCGACCACCTCCTCGATCTCGTCGAGCGGGTGGGTGCGCTTCTGCTCGTCGAGGATCACGATCTCCTCGAGGGGCTGGGGATAGCCGAGCTGGAGGCGGAGCATGAAGCGGTCGAGCTGCGCTTCAGGCAGCGCGAAGGTGCCCTCGTACTCGATCGGGTTCTGTGTCCCAATGACCATGAATGGGTCGGGCATCTTGTGCGTGATGCCGTCGACGGTCGCCTGGCGCTCTTCCATGCATTCGAGTAATGCCGACTGCGTCTTGGGCGTGGCCCGATTGATCTCGTCGGCCAACACGACCTGGGCCATGATCGGCCCCGATCGGAACTCGAACTCCTGGGTCTTTTGGTTGTAGATCGACAGTCCGGTAACGTCAGACGGCAGCAGGTCGGGCGTGAACTGGATCCGTCGGAACGTGCATCCGAGGCTCCGTGCGATTGCCTTCGCGAGCACTGTCTTGCCAGTCCCGGGAACGTCCTCGATCAACAGGTGTCCCTGGCACAGCAGCGCGACGAGCGCCAGGCGCACCTCTTGGTGCTTGCCGACGATCACGCGCTCGACGTTGGCGATGACCCGCTCGCTCGATTCCTGGATTTTTGCCACGGCTCAGCGTGCCTCCGGATGTGACTGTCTGCCTTCCCCTCATCCGTCTGGGCCCCGGGCGATGGCGGCGTCGCCAGATACTACGCCGCGACCCCGAATCCGGTTCGTGATGTGTAGGACGGCCAGCAACGCGGTTTCGCGCCGCTGACCGCTGGACCTAGTTGCCGGTCAGGTAGTAGCTCATCAGGTCGCCGGCCATCGGCACCGCCCGCTGGGCGCCGGCGCCGCCGCCCTCGACGATCACCGCGACGACGATCTGTGGCGCATCAGTGGGCGCAAAGCCGATGAACCAGCTGTGCGGCGCCGCATCTCCACCAAGCTGGGCGGTGCCGCTCTTGCCCGCGGTCGGAATGCCCGGCACCTTTGCCTCGCCAGCAAATTGCTCGCCGAAGGGTCCCTCGACGGCAAGCTGCATGGCGTCCCCGATGGCCACCGCCTCGAAAGGGCCGAGTACCTGGGTCCACGCCGTCGGACCAAGCGGTGTCACGCTTCCGTCGCTCGCGCGAAGCTCGTCGACGAGCTTCGGCCGCATGAGCAGGCCGTCATTGGCGATCGTCGAGGCGACGAGCGCCATCTGCAAGGGCGTCACGAGCAGCTCAGCCTGCCCATATGCCGCGTTGGCAAGTTCGACGCGATCGCGAAAACCGGCCATGGGACCGTCGCCACCGTTGACCTGGCTGGGCGAGGACGGTAGCTCGAACGGAATTGGCTGCCCGAAGCCGACTCGGCTCGCCCAGTTGGCGAGATTCTCGGCACCCGTCTCGAGCCCGGCGTGGGCGTACCAGATGTTGCTCGACACCTCGGTCGCCTCGTAGAGGTCGAGCGGGTGATCGGTCTGCACACCAGCCCGACGAGAGTCGCGGATGCGGAATCCGTCCACCAGGAAACCCGTTTCATACTCCTCCGGCTGGTTCTCGTACTTCGTCTGTGGAGTGACCGCACCAGAGCCCAGTGCAGCGATCGCGGTGACGATCTTGAACACCGAGCCCGGCACGTACAGGCCCTGCGTCGCCCGGTTGAGGAGCGGCGAGTCCTCGCGCTCGCGCAGGTCACCGACGTACCGCCGGCCATCGTCCAGGTCGACGATCCGGTTCGGGTTGAACGAAGGACTGCTCACCAGCGCCAGCACACGCCCGGTCGCCGGCTCGAGGGCGACGACTGCCCCACGCTGGTCGCCGAGCATGTCGACACCGAGGCGCTGGAGATCGATGTCGAGCGAGGTCACGAGATCGGACGGGTTGTAGGGCTGGTCGTGGAACTTGCGCAGCAGCTCGTCGCCGGGTCGAAGGGAGATCAGGCCGGTGAGCTGCGCGTCGTAGGCACGTTCCAGGCCCGCAGTACCGAAGATGCCGCTGCGATATCCGACGACCGGCGCCGCGACGAGATACGGGTAGTCGCGCTGTGGCTCGCCGTCGCCGCCCACGTTGTGCGCCAGCACGTTGCCGTTGCGGTCGTAGATCGTGCCACGCGGCGCCTGGCGGGCAGCAGACAACACCAGCGGGTTGAGCGGGTCGTTTGTCAGCCGGGAGGCCTCGACGACCTGCCAGTACACGAGCCCGGCGGCCAGCGCGCTGTAACCGATTGCCAGCGCGAGCGAGAGGCGCAGCAGGCTGCCCGCGACACGCGGGGGACCAACAGGCTTGACCCGAGGCGGGCGCTGCCACGGCAGCCTGACCCGAACGCGTGCGACACGGGCCAGGCTCATGAGCAGGGGCTATCCGGGCCGATCACGACAATGCCTCCTCGACACGGCCGCCCAAGCCCCGCGCGCGGCGGCCAAGGCGGCGCACCACGTTCGGCTTCGTTCCTGGTGGCGGCGGCTCGACACCGCGATCGCTCAGCGCGAGGAGCAGGCCGATCACCGCGCCATTGACGAGCATCGATGAGCCGCCGTAACTGATCATCGGCAGCGTGATGCCGGTCAGGGGCACCACGCGCAGGTTGCCGCCGCAGATGATCGCGGCCTGGATCACGATGACGAGCGTAAGGCCAGTCGCGAGCAGGGCACGGAAGTCGTCCGCCGCCGAGGCGGCGATCCTGAAGCCTCGCTGCGCAATGAGCGCGTAGAGGCCGAGTATGCCGAGTGCGCCAAGCATGCCCATCTCCTCGGCCAGCGCGGCGAAGACGAAGTCGGTATGGATTGCCGGTATAGAGGGGATCACGCCGACCTGCGGCAGACCGGCGCCCAGGCCCGTCCCCAGGATTCCGCCGCGGCCATACGCATACATCGCACGGATGATCTGGTAGCCGGCACCCTGCGGATCCGCGAACGGGTCGATCCAGATGTCAATCCGATCCTGCACGTGCGGGAACATGCCGTACAGCACGGCCCCTCCGCCGACGAACAGCAGCAGGCCGAGCACGACGTACGACGCGCGTCGCGTAGCCACATAGAGGAGTGCAAGAAACACGAGGAAGTACAGCAGCGCGGCCCCCAGGTCACGCTGGACGATCACGATCGCAAGCGCGATGCCCCACATGGCGAGCATCGGCAGCAGGTACGGAATGGGCGGCAGATTGAGCGGGCCCACCCGCGTGCTGCTCGCCGATAGCATCGCTCGGTTCTCGGCGAGGTAGCCGGCGAGAAAAACGACCAGGATCACCTTCAGGAGTTCCGATGGCTGCCCGGCGAGCGGCCCGATGCGCAACGTGAGGCGGGCGCCACCAGTTACTTCGCCGAACATGAAAACGAGCAGCAGCAAGCCGATTCCGGCTGCCGCCCAGGTGTACTTATAGCGGCGCAGCCAGCCGTCGCTGCGCACGAAAATGGCTGTGGCCGACAAGATCACGAATCCGGCAGCAATCCAGACCAGCTGAAGCGGACCCAGCGAGAGCTGCTGCCCTGCGATTTCCTGGCTGACCAGATCCTGCGGCAGCCTTTGCATCAAGAGCAGCGAGATCCCGGCCAGCAGCGCGGCTGTCGGAAACAGCACCTGGTCCATCCGGCGGCCGGTAATGACGAACGCCACGTGGATCACGAACACGATGACCAGATAGGTTGCGAGCAGCCCCGCTTCACCAAGCTCGAGTAGTTCGTTACGGAAAGACTGCAGACTGGCCCAGCCGGTCGCCAGCGCTGCCGCGCTTACCACCAGCAGACCGAGCTCCTGCCACCGGAAACGCGGTCTGATGCCGACTGAGTAGAGCGCTCTGGCTGCTCCCGTCCACGGCCTGACGTTGGAGCTTGTGCTCGGGCTGGAGCTCGTCATTCCTGGCGCGACCTTTCCAGTCGCAGGCGAACCTGGCCGATCTGGAGCTCGTCGCCATAACCCAGTGGGACGAGACCTTCGACGCGCTGTCCGTTGAGCCACGTCCCATTCGTGCTACCGCGGTCCTCGACGTACCAGGCACGTCCTCGGAACGTCAACATGGCGTGCTCGGCCGATACGAATGAGTCGTCAATGACGATCGCGTTGTTCACGTCGCGTCCGATCGAGTTGACCGCGTCGAGCGGAAGTGATGTGCCCGGAGCAGGCCTGCCTTCCTGGGCAGCGATCACGGCCAGCCGACCCAGCGGGCGTCCGGCGCCCGCAACCCCGGCGCGGAGGTCGTGCCACATCGCCCGCGCGACCATGAACAGAAAGAGATAGATCAGGACTACGAATCCGATCCGGAGCAGCCACAGACTGAGGGTGAAGACGTCCATCTGGACGGCCCGCGCTATGAGCCGGGCTCGATCGTGATCGTCGAGCTTCCCACTTGGAGAACATCTCCGGGGCCGAGCGCGATCTCGGTCACCGGACCGCTGTTCAGAAACGAGCCGTTGGTGCTGCCGAGGTCGGTATAGACGAGCATCCCCATTCGAACGCTTACCTGGCCGTGGCGCCGCGAGACGCGCTCATCGGCAAGGACGATGTCGTTGTCAAGCGATCGCCCGAGTCGCATCGTCCCCGGCCGAACCGTGATTCGCAAGACCGCCTGTCCGGGACACCTGACGGCCATGACGGCAATCAGCGTGCTCGGAGTAGGTGCTGAGAAGACGGCGGTCGCCTGGCTGATATCGAAAGCCGGCTCGTCTTCCGAGTTATCGACGGCCGCGTCGCTTGCGGGCGTCGGTAGGTGCTGTGGCTGGCTCTTGCGGTCCTGCTCGTTGGTGATCGGGGCCGTAGGAGCCACAGCTGGAGCCGCGAAGACCCTAATGTCGCCCTGCGGCACGACCGTGGACGGCTCGATGTCCACTCGCGGCCTCGCCGTGAGGGTGTAGCCATGTGCTCGCGCGTAAACCCGCAGCGATTCGCTGAGGTCAGTCCGAAGGGAACCGTGCTGCGAGTTGAGGGCGGCATGGTCGAGGGCATTGATCAGGACGCGGTACGCGGTCGGCGCATAGGCACGACGAGCGTGGACGGTTCGCTCAGCTTCCATGGCGCGCTCGAGGCTTCGCTGGATCTGCACGGGTTCAAGGCGCGCTTGGAACAGTCGAGCGGCCGGCCGCTCGAACAGACGCTCGAAGAACCGCTCGACAGCGGCAAGGTGACCTGCCATCCGGTCCGGGAGTCTAGCAGCAGGGTCAGTCGAGCCCCAACGGTTACCGTCGCCCGACGGTTTCCTCATGGCGCGGCCACCATCGACTTCTGCTCTGCGGCCGACGTCGCCTGTTGGCTCTTCGACGGCCAGGGCCTACAGGTCAGGCCGTGCCCTACCTGCGAGCTGGCGGTGTCGGCAATGGCACGCTTCTGCCGTCGGTGCGGGTCTGCCCAGACTCAGCTTGCGTACGGCGTCGCGGCCGCGGCGGCAATGCCGCGCCGGACCTCCCCATCGCGTCGAAGCCGCGCCCACGCCGCTCCATAGAGGAGGATCTGGTAGCTGAAGCTGAGCCAGATCAGCGCTCCGAACACGGTTGCAATGATTCCGAACGCAAGCAGGCCGCCGATCAGCCATGGAGTCAGGAAACTGAAGAGGCTCGTCAACAAGCCGATGCCAACTCCCGCGGCGATAGCAGGAAGAAGTGCGGCGCGCCAGCTGGGCGGAGCCGCGGGCACCAGCATGTAGAGCGCGAGTACCACGATGACCATCACGCTGAGGGCCGCGATCGAAAAACCCAGCTGGAGGATCCACCCGCCGCCAACCTGCTCGCTGACCAGGGCGAAGACGCTGCTCAACGCGATTACGCCGAGCATCAGTCCAACCAGTACCGCCACGGTGATGATCCCGCGCAGGCGCTGCTCGATGAACCCGCGCACGTGGTCTGCCCCGAAAATCCGGCGCATCACCTCGTCGAGCGCGGCATAGTAGCTGCTCGCGCCCCACAGGAGGCCCACGAGGCCCACGATTGAAAGCGTGCCGCGCTCGCGCACCACCCCCTCCAGCGACGTCGACATGACGTCAGCGAGAGGCGGGAAGTAACTCACCAGCTGGTCGAGCAGCGCCGAGCGCTGGACGGCATCCTGGATCAACCAGCCGAGCACGCCGGCGAACAGCAGCAGAAGTGGCACGACCGCGAACAGCGTGGTAAACGCCAGGGCGGGCGCAAAGAGCGGCGCCCCGGCCTCGTTCGCAGTATCCATCACCCTCATGGTGGTCCGCACCACCACGTTGCCCATTACCCGCTGGATCGCGTCGTCGAGAGTGCGCCGCCAGCCGGTCTGGGTCTGCGCCACAGGGGCCGGGGGTGCCTCGGCGTCGGATTCGTCTGCCCTCACGTCGTCAGTCAGTCGATGTCCCTCCCGCGGACGAACCCTCCGTGGCCGTGGAGCCAGCACTGCCTTCTGTCGACTTGGCGCTCGAGTCACCCTTGGCACTCGAGTCACCCGAGGACTCGCCCGAACTGCTCGTGGATGACTCAGTCGACTCCGACTTGCCTGCCGACACAGTCGACCTGGCTGCTGGACGTGCGTCGCGAGCGTCCTTCTTGGCCCATCCTTTTCCCTTGAAGACGATGTTGGGCGTGGACAGCAGCTTGCGCATCGGTCCGCCGCAGACCACGCACGCCGTCGGTCCGCTGTCGTTGACGCCGTGGAGAACTTCCAGGCGGTGGCCGCAGATGCGGCACTCGTAGTCGTAACTCGGCATCAGGTCAGGCTTGCGACCGTGCGCATCCCGCATTTGGGGCGGTAGTGCGCGCGGCAGTCGAGCGCCTTGAAGCTGCCAAGGAACGCAATGGGCACGACTATGGCTCCCCGAGTCTCGCGCGAAGCGCGTCTATCTGCTCCTGCAGTTCCGCCGCTCGGTGACGTACCTGCTCGACGACGTTGGCTGGCGCTCGGCTCACGAACGCATCGTCGCCCAATCGAGCTTGGGTCGACGATAGCTGGGACTCAGCTGCGCGCAGTTCCTTCTCGAGCCTCCCCCGTTCGCGGTCGCGATCCGCGTCCGAGCGCAGCAACCTGGCCTCGCCGGTGGTCGAGATGACGGCCAACCCGTCCTGTGCGTGGAGCGCGGCGCGGTCCTCGACGAGAGTTGGCCGGACACGAGCAAGCCTGCCGACAGCGGTCTCCAGTGCCGGGTAGGCGTCGCGTGCGGAACCCTCGGGCAGCCAAATGAGCGCTGGCAGCCAGTCAGAGGCCCCGATGCCGGACTCGGCTCGCGCCGCCCTTATCTCTGTGACCACCTCGATCAATTGTGTGACTCCCTCTGAGCGGCGTTCGTCGATTTCGACACCAGCATCGCCCGGCGCGGGCCAGCGCGCCACGATGAGCAGCTCGGGGTCGCTTGGCAGGTGCGGCAGCCGGCCCCAGATCTCCTCGGTCAACATGGGCATGATCGGGTGGAGCAAGCGCAGGTATCGATCGAGCACCCAGGTGAGAGTCGACCAGATCGCACGGTTTCTGGCGCCAACTGCGGCGGACCCATCAGACGCGTCATTCAAGCCAATCTTGGCGAGTTCGACGTACCAGTCGCAGTACTCACTCCACACGGCGTCATAAAGAAGCCGCGCGGCCTCACCGAAATCGAAGTCGGCATACGCCTTCTCGACCAACGCTACGGTCCGTGCGCAGCGATCGAGGATCCAATGCTCGGCCGGTCCCAGCAGGCTGGTTTCCACCAGTCCCAGGGAAGCGTCCTCCTCCAATTCGGCTGGCCGGACGTTCAGCACGAACCGCGTCGCGTTCCAGAGCTTGTTGGCGAAGTTGCGCCCGCCCTCGAGGCGGCTGGGGCCGAGGCGCGAATCGGCGCCGGCGGCAGAACCGTGGATGAGGGCGAATCGGAGGGCATCCGCGCCAGTTTCGTAGATCACTTCGAGCGGGTCGACGACATTGCCCTTCGTCTTGGACATCTTGCTGCCGTACGGGTCGCGAACCATGCCGTGCAGGTAGACGGTGTGGAAGGGCACGCGGCCGGTCAGCCACTCGCCCAGCATCATCATCCGGGCAACCCAGAAGAAGATGATGTCGTAGCCGGTCTCCATGACGGTGTTCGGGTAGTAGCGCCGGGAGTCGGGCGTGTCGTCCGGCCAGCCGAGCGTCGAGAAAGGCCACAGGCCACTCGAGAACCAGGTATCGAAGATGTCCTCTTCCTGGCGCAGCTCGGTCGCAGACCGGCCGCAGAGGGAGCAGCCGTCAGGCCCGTCGGCCTCCGCTGAAACGGTGCCATGCCCGTCCGGGCAGTACCAGGCCGGGATGCGGTGGCCCCACCACAGCTGGCGGCTCACGTTCCAGTCATGGATGTTCTCCATCCAGTCGAAGAACACCTTGGTGAAGCGCTTGGGCACGAATGTGGTCCGGCCGGCACCGACGGACGCCATGGCCCGGTCGGCCATCGGCTTGACGTTAATGAACCACTGCGTCTTCAGCCGCGGCTCGACGACATCGTCGCTCCGCTGGCAGCGGCCGAGGATCATCTCGTGCGGCTCCGCCTTCACGAGATCGTCGGCAGCCTCGAGAGCCGCCACGATCCTCGAGCGAGCCTCCTCGCGCGTAAGCCCAGCGTACGGGCCGCCGCGCTCGTTGATGTGCCCGTCGTCGGTCATCACGTCGATCATGGGCAGGCAGTGGCGTTTGCCGGTGGCGAAGTCCTCGGCGTCGTGGGCCGGGGTGATCTTCACCGCCCCGGTTCCGAAATCGCGCTTGACCACCTCGTCGGCAATGATCGGCACGATCCTTTCGACGAATGGGATGAGGACCCTGCGACCGACCAGGGGGCCATAGCGGTCGTCGTCCGGGTGAACGGCTACGCCGGTGTCGCCGAGGATCGTCTCAGGCCGTGTGGTGGCAACCGTGATGGTCTCTGTGGGCAGCGGCTTCCCGTCGTCATCAACGAGGTGGTAGCGAACGTACCAGAGCGTGCCGGTGGTCGGCCTCGCGACCACTTCCAGGTCGGACAGGCTGGTCAGATCGCCAGGGCACCAGTTGATGAGCTGCTCGGCGCGATATGCGAGGCCGTCGTCATAAAGCTTCTTGAACGCGACACGAACGGCTCGCGCAGATCCCTCGTCCATCGTGAAGCGCAGGCGGCTCCAGTCGGCAGAGATGCCGAGACGGCGCTGCTGATCGGCGATCACCTCGCGTGTTTCCGAGACAAACTTCCACATTCGTTCGAGGTAACGCTCACGCCCGAGCGATTCGCGGGTCTCTCCCTCTTGGGCGAGGATGCGATCCAGCACCACCTGGGCGGCGATCGAAGCGTGGTCCACGCCGGGCAGGAACAGGGTCTCGTGGCCCTGCATCCGTGCTCGCCTGACCATCACGTCCTCGACCGTTGAGGTCAGCGCGTGCCCGATGTGGAGCGCGCCGGTTACATTCGGGGGCGGCTGGACAATGATGAACCGCGGCCTGTCGGGGTCGGGCCGGCTGCCCGCGCCGTCGGGCGAGAACACGTCAGCTTCGAGCCATCGCTGATATATGCGCGGCTCCACTTCCGCGGGCCGATAGGCGGGCGCCATGCCCGAGGGCTGGGCCTGGCCCGTCGCCGAGTCTTCAGCTGTCGGGCGGGTCTCGGTCGCCACGACGAATTCCTCCGAAAAACAGAACGCCCCGATCGTCCAGCGGACGAACGGGGTCGTGGTACCACCTGCTGGTTCGGTTTCCGGCGGACCGCGGTCATCCCGCAGGCGTGCATCCGGAGAACCCTCTTCGCGCTTCTAACGGTCGCGAGCCGCACGACTCTCGGTTGACGTTCGCGTCGCGTTCCTGGTCCGGCTTTCAGCCGCTGGCCGGACTTCTCTGCCCAGGTCGGAGCGACGTTACTCATCCCGGTCGGTGCCGTGGCCGGCGAGTGTAGCATCCAGCGCATGTGCCACGACCTCGACGGCGTGCCTCCGATTCCGCCGGTTGCAGGGGCGGCCATCGATGGGCAAAGGATTGAGCTGGAAGCAGCAGACGGGAATCGATTCCTGGCATTCGACGCACAGGCCGACGATTCACCGACCCGGGCAGGTATGGTCATTCTCCCCGATGTCCGCGGCCTGCACCGCTTCTACGAGGAGCTCGCTCTCAGGTTTGCAGAGCGCGGGATCGACGCAGTCGCAACCGATTACTTCGGGCGGACAGCACGCTCTTCCGATCGCGGCGACCACTTCACGGCGAGGGCGCACGTCGAGCAAACCCGATACGAAACGCTCATGCTCGACGTCAACGCTGCGCGCGACCACCTCGTTGTGCGCGGCACCGAAGCTGTGTTCAGCATTGGCTTCTGCTTCGGCGGTCGACTGGCCTTCCTGACCGGGACTCGACCGGAGCTTGGTCTATCGGGCGTCATCGGGTTCTATGGGCCAGTCGTTGGGCCGGGACTTAGCGGCGCGCCCGCGCCGCTCGACGTCGTGGGCGAAATCGACGCACCTGTGCTCGGCCTCTTCGGCGGAGCCGACCAGGGCATCCCGCAGGAGTCGATCAACGCGTTCGGTAAGGCGTTGTCGGGCGCCGGCGTCGACAACGAGTTGGTCAGCTATCCTGGGGCGCCACACTCATTCTTCGACCGCAAGGCGACGGAATTTGCCGACGCCGCCGATGACGCGTGGCGACGCGTGGTCGAGTTCGTGGACCACCACACGCCGACATCTTGAGGGCGTTAGAGCGCGAACGCTGCGGCGAGCTCTCGGTAGGCCTCGGTCGACGGCTCGTTCGACTTCTCAGCGCGCATCTGCACACAGACGTGATCGGCACCTGCGTCGAGGTGTGCCCTGACGCGGGCCACGATGGCGTCAACGTCGCCGATGGCCACGACCGCGTCTATGAGCTTGTCGCTGCCGTCGTTCGTGATGTCCGCGTCGCTCCAGCCGAGCCGACGCAGATTGTTCGCGTAGTTGGGCAGCGCAAGGTAGTGCTTGGCGAAGGCGCGGGCGATGTCGAAGCCGGCCGATCGATCGGTCGTCAAGACGGCCGTGACCTCTGTGGCCAGGCAGGCGTCCGGGCCGAGGTGGCGCCGCGCGACCGGCGTGTGCTCGACCGGGACGAAGTATGGGTGCGCGCCATCGGCGCGTGAGGCCGCGAGCTCGAGCATCTTCGGGCCCAGTGCGGCGAGAATCAGCGGGACGGGTTCTTCCGGGGCTGGCGCGGCGTACTGGGCGGCGTCCATGGCGTCGAGATAGGCGGTCATCTGTGCCAGCGGGTTGGCGTAGGCGCCGCCGCGCATCTGGACCGAGGGTGCGTGACTGACGCCGATGCCAAGCACGAAACGGTGGGGATACGCCTCGCCGAGGGCCTTGGCACCGTTGGCCATGGCCATCGGATCGCGGGCGTGGATGTTGGCGATGCCAGTCGCGATGATCGATTTGGTGGTGTTAGCGAGGAGTAGACCAGAGTGGACGAGTACGTCCTTGCTGCCGAGACTCTCCGGGATCCAGGTCGCCGGGTAGGCCAGGCTCTCGAACTGCCGAACGGCTCGGACCTCGTCCCTGGCCGCCATGCGCTGTAGCGCAAAGCTCCATATACCGACCGACCCGAGGAGCCGCGCCAGCCGCCGACCGCCGAATCCGCCCAGACCATTCACGCATCGGATGATCGCACGCTAAGCCGCCGATTTTGGGGAAGCTGCGGGGCACAGGGCGGAGGGCGTGCGTTCGGGAGGCTAGGCGCTGGGACGCTCGAGCTCCGCGTAGTTGGTCTCGTCCACGCCGCGGTCGATCTCGGCCTTCGTCAGCAGCAACGGTGCGCGGCCGGACCTGATCGTTTCCTCGGTGATGATGCACTTGCGGACGTCCGTGCGCTCCGGAATGTCGAACATCACCTCGAGCAGCGACTCTTCGACGATCGACCGCAGCGCCCGCGCGCCCGTCCGGCGGTTCAACGCCAACTCAGCCGCGGCCTCGATCGCTCCGGGAGTGAAGTGCAGCTCGACCTTGTCCAGCTGCAGGAACTTCTGGAACTGACGCGTGATTGCGTTCTTCGGCTCGATAAGGATCCGCATCAGGTCGTCGCGCGTCAGCGCCGTGAGCGACACGATGACCGGCAGGCGGCCCACGAACTCGGGGATCAGCCCGAACTTGAGCAGATCCTCAGGCATCAGGTGCTCCAGGATCTGCGCGCGCTTCTCGCGCGGAGTCTGTGCCTGCGAGCCGAAGCCCATCGTCCGTTTGCCGACCCGCTCCTCGACGATCTTGTCGAGCCCCTCGAAGGCGCCGCCACAGATGAACAGGATGTTGGTGGTGTCGATCTGGATGAAGTCCTGGTGCGGGTGTTTTCGGCCGCCCTGCGGCGGCACGTTGGCAACCGTCCCCTCCAGGATCTTCAGCAGCCCCTGCTGCACCCCCTCCCCGCTCACGTCACGGGTGATAGAGGGGTTGTCCGACTTGCGCGCGATCTTGTCGATCTCGTCGATGTAGATGATCCCTCGTTGGGCACGGGCGACGTCGAAATCGGCCGTCTGGATCAGTCGGAGGAGGATGTTCTCGACGTCCTCACCGACGTAGCCGGCCTCGGTCAGGGAAGTCGCGTCGGCAATGCAGAACGGCACGTCCAATACTCGCGCCAGTGTTTGGGCGAGCAGCGTCTTGCCACTGCCTGTCGGCCCCACCAGCATGACGTTCGACTTCTGGAGCTCAACCTCGTCGACCAGGTGTCCTGCTCCGACCCGCTTGTAGTGGTTGTACACAGCCACTGACAGGACCTTCTTGGCGCGGTCCTGCGAGATGACGTACTGGTCGAGTGCGGAGTTGATCTGCCGCGGGTTGGGCAGCTTCTTCTGTGCCGGCTTGGCGCGCGGCGTCTCGAGCATCTCCTCTTCGATGATCTCCTGGCAGAGATTGATGCACTCGTCGCAGATATAGACGCCCTGGCCCGCAATCAACTTGCGGACCTGCTCCTGGCTCTTGCCACAGAAGCTGCAGCGATAGGGAACCTTTGTGCCCTTGCTGCCTGTTGTACTCATCCGGCGGTCGAAACCTCCGTCTCAGGCTCTCAGCCCTTGGCGGGCTTCGGGCCGCTGTCCTCTTCCGCTGCCGCCGCTCCCTCGCCGCCCAGCATGCCCTTCGATATGGCCTCGCTGATCAGCGATTTGTCCGGCGCGGCGTACACCTCGTCGATGATGCCATACCCCTTGGCCTCTTCGGGGGACATGAAATAGTCCCGTTCGGTGTCCCGCGTGATCCTCTCGACCTTCTGGCCGGTGTGGCGGGCTAGGATCTCGTGGTTCAGCCGAATGAGCGACTCGAGCTCCTTGACCTGGATGAAGATGTCCGGCGTGTTGCCACGGAACCCCCCGGATCCCTGGTGAATCATGATTCGGCTGTTGGGCAGCGCGTAGCGCTTGCCCTTCGCCCCGGCGGCAAGCAACACCGCGGCCTGCGACGCGGCCATGCCGATGCAGATGGTCGAAACAGGGGCACGCAGGTACTGCATCGTGTCGTAGATCGCGAGCCCCGCAGTCACGACGCCGCCCGGAGAGTTGATGTAGAGCGAAATGTCGCGCTCCGGGTCCTCGGCCTCCAGGAAAAGCAGCTGGGCGATGATCAGGTTGGCCATGTGATCTTCGATGGCATCGCCCAGGAAGATGATCCGGTCCTTGAGCAGCCGGCTGTAGATGTCGTAGGCACGCTCACCCCGACTCGAGCTTTCGATGACCATCGGGACGAGCATCAGCGACTCCTTTTCTTCGAACGTCGGGCGGACGTGGACGCGGTCGACTTGCTATCGGCGGCCGCGCCTGGCGACGAATTGCCGCCGGCAGCCCCTGGCCCTTCGTCTTCGTGCAAATGCTGCACGTTCTTGAACTCCGGATGTTGGTCGATCCAACGATCGATCAGCGTCTCCACCGTCTTCGAGCGGCGGAGGAGCGAGCGCGTATAGGCGCGGCCACGGGCCGATTCGAGGTACGAGACAAGACGCTGGTTGCCCGCGTAGCGCTCACGCGATCGCGCGAGGTCAACGTCGAGCTCTTCGTCTGTCACGTCGATGCTTTCGCGCTCGGCGATCTCTGAGAGCACGAGCAGTGTTTTGACGCGCCGCTCGGCATCCGGGCGGAACTCCGCCACGAGCTTCTCCTGGTCGCGCTCTGTAGCGCGCAGGTAATCCTCGAAGCCGATGCCCTGCTCGGCCAGCCGCACACCAAGCTCGTCCAGCATCACCTCGAGCTCGCGCTCGATGAGCAGGTCGGGCAACTCGAGCGTCGAGTTGGCGACCGAGAACTCGATGATCCGGTCGGCGAAGACATGGCGCGCACGATCCAACGCATTGCGCTCGAGACGTCGCGTGATTCCGGATCGGAGCTCAGCCAGGTCCTCATAGGCGCCAAGGCTGCGCGCGAAATCGTCATCCGCTTCCGGCTGGCGCTTCTCGCGCAGCTCGAGCAGCGTTACCTCGAACTCCACGGCCTTGCCGGCGAGCTCCTGCTCGGGATAGTCCTCCGGGAAGGTGACGCTGAA
>Ga0183260_10000109_pt1 | contig 59091 bp, 56 predicted proteins | sample AntDrymUQ4972206_2_FD_129768 | JGI IMG/M metagenome (GOLD analysis project Ga0183260, IMG submission 129768) | Polar desert sand microbial communities from Dry Valleys, Antarctica - metaG UQ497 (22.06) (version 2) (version 2) | ecosystem: Environmental > Terrestrial > Soil > Desert | place...
CTGCGGGTGGCCGACGAGCCCGGCGTCGGCCAGCCACATCTCGACGTACGCCGCCGGATCGAGCACCTCGCGCTGCACCACCCAGGCGTCGCAGCCACCGTCGGTGAGCCAGCCGCCGACCCGTTCGGCCCAGCTCTGCCCCCGGCCGTGCACCCAGTTGGCGAGCACCTGGCACCAGCCGCCCGGCGTCAGGTGTGCCGGGGCGCCGGTGACGATGCGTCGTACCGCCTCGTCGCCGGGCAGCCCCGAGTCGCGGTAGACCAGCCGCTCGCCGGTCGCGGGGGAGATGACGAACGGCGGGTTGGTCACCACCAGGTCGTAGGTCTCACCGGCGACCGGTTGCCACAACGAGCCGTCGCGCAGGTCGACCGGCTGCTGGGACAGCGATGCGGTGAGGCGAGCCATCGCCAGCGCGCGGGGGTTCACATCGGTGGCGACCACCGTGTCGGCGTGTGCGGCCAGGTGCAGCGACTGCACCCCGCACCCGGTGCCGAGGTCGAGCGCGCGGTCGACGGGGGTACGCAGGGCCAGCTGGGCGAGTGTCGTCGACGCCGCGCTGACCCCGAGGACGTGGTCGGAGGCGACGCGCCGGTCGCTGCCGTCGAGACCGGGGGTCAGATCGCAGGCGACCCACCAGTCGTGGTCGTCGTCGCCGTACGGCCGCACATCGACGAGCGCGCGCACCAGGTCGCCGTCGCGGCTCAGCATCCCGGCCGCGACCAGCGGTCCGACCAGACCGGGGAGCGCGCGCTCGGCGTCGCCGGCAGCGATGGGTGCCTGCAGGGGCCACAACCGCGTCAGCGTGGCCAGCGGGGTGCCGGCCACCTGCTCGGCACCGGTCGCGCGCAGTCCGGGGACGGTCGCATCGCGCATCAAGGCGGCCTGCGCCTCACTCCCCAGCAGCCCCGTGACGGCGTCCACGGTGTAGTCCACACCCGCCAGGGCGGCGCGCAGCTGGTCGACCTCGGCGGCACCCAGCAGGTCGAGGTCGAGGGGCGACGAGCGGCGGGCGGCGCAGTTCATGGGACGGCAGGCTAGGCCCGCTCCGGTACGCTCCACCGCTGAGCACCCCGGCGCGCACCCGGCGCCCTCTTTGTCGAAGGACGTCTGCCATGACCCGCGTCTATCTGCACATCGGGGCGCCCAAGACCGGCACCACGTATCTGCAGGCTGTGCTGTTCCGCAACCGGGCCAGGCTGCGCGCTGGCGGCGTGCTGTATCCCGGCGAGGGCGCCGACGCCCACTTTCGCGCAACGCTCGACCTGCGCGGGCTACGTTTCGGCGGTTACGACGATCCGGCGGTGCGGGGTGCCTGGCAGCGGTTGGCTCGCCAGGTCCGGGCCTTCGAGGGGGAGCGGGTGGTGGTCTCCCATGAGCTGCTCGCCGGAACACCCGAGGACGTCATCGATCGGGCACTCGACGACATCGGCCACGAGGACGTGCACGTGGTGCTGACTGCCCGAGACCTCGGCCGACAGGTGCCCGCGGTGTGGCAGGAGATGGTCAAGAACAACCAGACGCTGTCCTACGAGCGCTATCTGGACCAGGTCACCGGTGCCCGCAAGGGCCGGGGGGCCAGGATCTTCTGGCGACAGCAGGACACTGCCGAGGTGCTGGCGCGCTGGTCGCAGCGGGTGCCGCCCGAGCGGGTGCACCTGATCACGGTGCCGCCGCCGGGGTCGCCCTCCGCGCTGCTGTGGGAGCGCTTCTGCGTGGTGCTGGGGGTGGTGCCCGGCGACTACGACGCCGCCGCACCACGCGCGAACGCCTCGCTCGGGCTGGCTGACGCCGAGCTCGTACGCCGCGTCAACGAGGCTCTCGACGACCGGCTGGACTGGCCCGACTACGCCCCGCTGGTGAAGGCCGGCCTGGCCGAGAAGGTCCTGGCTGCCCGCCTTGCGGGCGATCGGGCCCGGGTGCCCGACGAGCTGCGCGGCTGGTTCGATGAGTCGGCCGACAACATGATCAACGCCGTGTCCCAGCGTGGCTATCACGTGGTCGGGGACCTGGACGAGCTGCGGCCCGTGCACGGTGACGCGGGTGCCGTGGCGGCACCGCCACCGGATCAGGTCGTCGATGCCGCGGCGTACGCCCTGGCAGAGCTGCTCGTCGCGCAGGCTCAACGCGACCGCAGCGGCACCGGCCGGTTGGTCGCGGGCGCGTCCAGCCGGCTGTCCGGCCGGATCCGGCGGCTGGCGCACGGGCTGCTGCCTTCGCGCCTGCGCCGGAGCACGAACCGCGGGTGAGCTCAGGCAGCCCTGGCCGCGGTGGCGCCGGCCTTCTCGTCGGCGTCGCCGATCGACACCGGTCGGCGCTTGGTGATGACCAGCGCCACCGCGATGATGCCCGCTGCGATCACGGCAATCGCCAGTCGCAGCAGGAGGTTGGCGTCGTCGCCGATCGACAGCGACACGATCGCGGGGGCGATCAGCAGCGAGACCAGGTTCATCACCTTGAGCAGCGGGTTGATGGCCGGGCCAGCGGTGTCCTTGAACGGGTCACCGACGGTGTCGCCGATGATGGTGGCCTCGTGCGCCTGCGAGCCCTTGCCGCCGTGCGAGCCGTCCTCGACGAGCTTCTTAGCGTTGTCCCACGACCCGCCGGCGTTGGCGAGGAAGACCGCCATCAGCGTGCCGGTGCCGATCGCCCCGGCGAGGAACCCCGCCAGCGGCCCGACGCCGAGTCCGAAGCCGACGGCGACCGGTGCCAGGATCGCGAGCACGCCGGGGGTGGCCAGCTCGCGCAGCGAGTCGCGGGTGCAGATGTCGACGACCTTGCCGTACTCGGGGCGACCGGTGCCCGCCATGATCCCCGGAATCTCGGCGAACTGGCGGCGGACCTCGAAGACGACCGCACCGGCCGCCCGCGCGACGGCGTTGATCGCCAACCCGGAGAACAAGAAGACGACCGCGGCACCGATCACGACGCCGACGAGAACGTCGGGGTTCACCACGGAGAAGAGCTCGTCGGGGTCGATGGCGTCACCGGCCTCGGTGACGATGGCATCGGTGTAGGACCCGAACAGCGCCGTCGCCGCCAGCACAGCAGTGGCGATCGCGATGCCTTTGGTGATGGCCTTGGTGGTGTTGCCCACCGCGTCGAGGTCGGTGAGGATCTGCGCGCCCGCTTCGTCGACGTCGCCGGACATCTCTGCGATGCCCTGGGCGTTGTCGCTGACCGGGCCGAAGGTGTCCATTGCGACGATCACGCCGACGGTGGTCAGCAGGCCGGTACCGGCCAGCGCCACCGCGAACAGCGAGACCGTGACCGAGGCGCCGCCGAGCAGGAAGGCCCCGAAGACGGCGCCACCGATGACGAGAGCGGTGTACACCGCCGACTCGAAGCCGACCGAGAGCCCCGACAGGATGACGGTGGCGGCGCCGGTGAGCGCGGTCTTGCCGACGTCCTTGACCGGCCGGTGGTCGGTGCCGGTGTAGTACCCGGTGAGTGACAGGATGATCGCCGCCAGCACGATGCCGAGCAGCACCGCGGCCACCGCGATGAACGCCGGGTTGCCCTCACCGTCGACGATGCCGCCGTCGAGGTCTGCGAACGAGGTCGGCAGGTAGACGAATGCGGCGATCGTGGACAGTACGGCCGAGACCCCGGCCGAGATGTAGAACGCCCGGTTGATGGTCGTCAGGCCACCCTCACCGGCGCGAGGCTTGGTGATGAAGACGCCGAGGATGGCGGTGAGCGCGCCGATGGCGGGCACGATGAGCGGGAAGACCAGACCGTCGGCACCAAACGCGGCAGAGCCCAGGATGAGGGCCGCCACGAGCATCACGGCATAGGACTCGAAGAGGTCGGCGGCCATGCCAGCGCAGTCGCCCACGTTGTCGCCGACGTTGTCGGCGATGGTCGCGGCATTGCGGGGGTCGTCCTCGGGAATGTTCTGCTCCACCTTGCCGACCAGGTCGGCGCCGACGTCGGCTGCCTTGGTGAAGATGCCACCGCCGACGCGCATGAACATCGCCAGCAGCGCCGCACCGAAGCCGAAGCCCTCCAGCACACTGGGCGCCTCGCCGTCGTACAGCAGCACCACGACCGAGGCGCCCAGCAGGCCGAGCCCCACCGTGGCCATGCCGACGACACCGCCGGTGCGGAACGCGACACGCATGCCGAGGTCGCGGTCCCCCACCCGGGCTGCCGCGGCGACCCGGACATTGGCGCGCACGGCCAGTGACATGCCGAGGTAGCCGATCGCCGCCGAGAAGCCGGCGCCGACCAGGAAGAAGATCGACCGTCCGATGCGGATGTCAGCGTCACCAGGCAGCACGAACAGCAGCGCGAACGCGGCGACGGTGAACACCGCCAGCGTGCGGAACATCCGGGTGAGGTAGGCCGAGGCCCCCTCCTGCACCGCCTTGGCGATCGTCTTCATGCTTTCGGTGCCCTCGTCGGCTGCCAGCACCTGTTGCCGGAAGACCCCCGCCATGACCAGCGCGACGAGCGCGATCACGGCGACGACGACGACGACAGTGGTGTTGGCGCCGTCGAGGGACACGTCCACGCCGGTGGCGGCGAGGGGGACCCGCGACATTGCGTACTCCTCCACGGGGGATAGCACCCCGTTCGACGACGGCCACCGTGTCGCCAATGCGTGCCGCGGCGGTCGAGACGTCGGGACACGGGCAGGAACAGGCGCCGGCCCACGCACGTGCGGGGGCGCACGAACGGTAGCCGACGGGGGCGGACGCTTGGTCAGGCGGGCTGGGTACGGCGGGTCAGTCGTCGGCGTCCCAGCGCATCTCGACGCAGGTTCCCGCCGCCCCGGTACTGATGTCCAGCCGGTCGGCGAGGCCCTCCAACAGCGCGAGCACCGCCGGCGCACCGTCGGGACCGAGGACGTCTCCGGCGCCGGGGGGCCGACCCGGTCCGGCCCGCAGCAGGCGGACAGCCTCGGACCCGCTGGCGGGGGGTTGCCTGACGCGGTCGACGATGCTGGCTGTCAGTCCTGGGCCGTCGGTGAAGCTGAGCTGGATGGTCTTGGCGACACCGTGACGCAGATGTACGGCGACGGCACGCCCGCAGGCCTCCCCGACAGCCAGCCGGATGTCTTCGACGGTGTCTTCGTGAAGGCCGTTCAGGCGGGCCACCGAGACCGCGACGAGCCGGGCCAGCCGCACGAGCGCCGCGTCGGGAACAAGCTCGAGACGGACCGTGGTCACGGTGGGGGTCAGGCGTTCGTCGCGGCCGCAACTGACTCGTGAATGGCGAAGACCTTGGTCAGGCCGGTGATCCGGAATATCTTCAGCAGCCGTTCCTGGGTGCAGACGACTCGCAGGTTGCCGTCGTTGGCGCGTACGCGTTTGAGGCCGCCGACCAGGACGCCGAGACCGGTGGAGTCGAGGAAGTCCACCTGCTCAAGGTCGACGACCAGCTGGTAGCGACCCTCGTTGACCAGCTCGACCATGGCCTCGCGCAGCTTGGGCGCGGTGTAGACGTCGATCTCACCGCCGACGGCGACAACCGTCCAGTCCCCCTCGTTGCGTGTCTGCAGCGAAAGGTCCACGGAGTCTCCTTCGTGTCTGGATGCGCAGCCGACAGGGCTCGCCTGCCAGGTGACCGCCGGGGCATTCAACCACGATGGTGCGGCGGGGCGCAGGTGTCAGTCATTATGCGTGCGAGACTCCGGTGATCATGTCGGTAGGGGAGGCGACCGCCGCGGCGGGGCTCTGGTCGGGCGATCCGGTGACGCTGCTGGAACGGCTGGCGAGCCTGCCTGGCCGCGAGGGCCGGCTGTTGCATCTCGAGCGCTGGCCGGCGCGAGAGGGCCAGCCGACACCGTGGCCGACGTGGGTGCCGCCGGAGGTCGTCGAGAGCTTCCGTGCCCATGGCATCGACTGGCCGTGGAGCCATCAGGTCGAGACCGCGGAGCGAGCCTGGAGCGGTCGCCATGTCGTGGTGGCCACGGGCACCGGGTCCGGCAAGTCACTCGGATACCTGCTGCCCGGCCTGAGCACACTGGCGGCAGTCGACGCGCCGGTCCGCCCTCGCGACCGCACGCCCACGGTGCTGTACGTCGCACCGACGAAGGCACTGGCTCACGACCAGCTCGCAGCGCTCACCGATGTCGGCGGTGCGGTCCGTGGCCTGCGCGCGGTGGCCGTCGACGGGGACGCTCCGCGCAGTGAGCGCGACTGGGCTCGCGACCATGCCACCTGGGTGGTCACGAACCCCGACATGCTGCACCGCTCCCTGCTGCCCGGGCACAGCCGGTGGGCCCGGTTGCTGGCCGGGCTCACCTACGTCGTCGTCGACGAGTGCCACCACTACCGGGGGGTCTTCGGCTCGCACGTTGCCCAGGTGCTGCGGCGGCTGCGGCGGCTGGCGGCCCACTACGGTGCGTCTCCGACGTTCGTGCTCGCCTCCGCCACCGTGGCCGAGCCCGACGCCTGCGCGTCGACCCTCACCGGACTTGCCGTGGAGGCGGTCGTCGAGGACGGGTCGCCGCGCGGTCCGGGTGCGCTGGCGTTGTGGGAGCCGCCGCTGACGACGGCCACCGGTGAGCAGGGAGCACCGGTCCGTCGTTCGGCACCGGCCGAGACGGCCGACCTGCTCACCGACCTCGTCCTCGACGGCGTGCGGACCCTTGCCTTCGTCCGGTCCCGGCGAGGTGCCGAAACCGTGGCGCTGGCCGCCCAGCGTCAACTGGGCGATGTCGACCAGCGGCTGAGCGGTGCGGTCGCTGCGTACCGGGGCGGGTACCTGCCCGAGGACCGGCGGGCGCTGGAGGGCCAGCTGAAGGCCGGCCAGCTGGTCGGCGTTGCCGCCACCAACGCCCTCGAGCTCGGTATCGACCTGGTCGGCCTCGATGCGGTGCTCATGGCCGGCTTCCCGGGCACCCGAGCCGCGCTCTGGCAGCAACTCGGGCGCGCCGGTCGTCGTGGCCGCTCGTCGGCCGGTGTGCTGATCGCCCGCGACGACCCCTTGGACACCTACCTGGTCAGGCATCCCCAGGCACTGCTCGGCAGGCCCGTGGAGGCCACGGTCAGCGACCCCGACAACCCCTACGTCCTCGGGCCGCACCTGTGCGCGGCCGCACAGGAGCTGCCCCTCACCGCGGCCGACCTTGAGCTCTTCGGGCCGCGGTCGACCGAGGGGGTGGCGGCGCTGGCCGCCGAGGGAGTGTTGCGGCAACGAACCCGGGGCTGGTTCTGGACCCGGCGAGACCGCGCGTGCGACCTCGCCGACATCCGGTCCACGGGTGGACCGGCGGTGCAAGTCGTGGAACATCCCGACGGGCGAGTCCTCGGCACCGTCGAAGCCAGCGCTGCCCATAGTGCGGTGCACACCGGTGCTGTGCACCTGCACCGGGGACGCACCTACCTGGTGCGGGAGCTCGACCTCGACCACGGCTGCGCGTTGGTGGAGCGGGCTGACCCGGACTGGACCACGACAGCGCGCGACGTCACCGACATCGAGGTGGTCAGCGACCGGGCATCGCAACCGTGGGGGGCAGCCACGATCACGCTGGGCAGCGTCCAGGTCACCAATCAGGTGGTCGCCTACCTGCGTCGGCGGGTGCTCACCGGCGAGGTGCTCGGCGAGGAGCCGCTCGACCTGCCGCCCCGGCAGTTGAGGACCACCGCGGTGTGGTGGACGCTGGACGCCGCGCAGGTGGCGGCGTGCGGCGTGGATGCCCGGGACGTACCCGGTGCCGCGCACGCAGCCGAACACGCGGCGATCGGGCTGCTGCCGCTGTTCGCAACCTGCGACCGGTGGGACATCGGAGGGGTGTCGACGGCGTTGCACCGCGACACCGGCCGGCTCACGGTTTTCGTCTACGACGGACACCCCGGCGGCGCCGGCTTCGCCGAGCGCGGCTTCGCCATCGCCGGACAGTGGCTGCGGACGACACGATCGGCGATCGTGAGCTGCGACTGCGGCGACGGCTGCCCGTCGTGCGTGCAGTCGCCCAAGTGCGGCAGCGGCAACCAGCCGCTGCACAAGTCCGGCGCGGTGGCCCTGCTCGACACCGTGCTGGCCGGGTGTCCAGACTCGATACACCCTGGCGACGGGGCATAGAGTTCGGGAATCAGCAACTGGTTTGGAGGCAACGATGGCCGTCCTCGCCGTCATCATCTTGATCCTGGTAGCCGTCGTCGCGGTCCTTGTGATCCGCCAAGGCGGTGAGCTCGTGAGCCTCGACCTGCCCGGCTTCAACGTCGACACCACCGCCGCGGGCGTCTTCGGTATCGGGGTCGCCAGCGCCGTCCTCGCCCTGCTGGCCATCGCCTTGCTGGTGGCGGGTGCACGGCGCGGCAACCGCCGGCGCAAGGAGGTCAAGCAGCTACGACGGGACGCCGACCGCCAGCCCCGCTCGACCACCACCACCGGCAGTTCAGCCCCCACCACAGAGCGCACGCGCAACGACACCACCTCGTACGAGGGGTCGGGGCCGGGTAGCTCGGACGGTCGCCGGTCGATGGGAACCGGCCACCGCGACGACGAGGGCGGCCAGCAGTCCTCCACGCCGCGCAGCTGAACTCGCTGCCGGCGCGGGCGGTCGGCGGCACGCTCCCTCACCGGACCGGCCCCGCCCTGGCCGATGCGCGCAACGTCCAGCGCAGGCCGAGCAGCGCCTCGGTGCGGACCGCAGCGGTGACGAGCACCGCATCCCCGGTCGCACGACAGCTGACGGGCTCGGCGTCGTTGGCCCGCACCACCACGACGGCGGCGGCGCACCGGTCGGCGTGACGCTGCTCGGAGGCGCCGGCGAGGGCGCCGAGGTCGGCGGCGCCTCCGGCGGCATGCCGAGCGGCGACGACCTGGACCACGCCCACACCGGTGGCCGCGGTCATGAGCAGCAGCGCGAGCACCCCCACGGTGAGCATCGTGGCGACGCCCCGGTCACCCCTGCTCGGGCTCACTGCGGCTCCTCGGCGGCGGCTGCGTCGGCGGCCAGGTCGACTCCGGGCAGCCGGCCTACCAGCGGGACCACAGGGCTCACCTCTGCATGAACGGACACGACCACGAGACCGTCGCTGCCGGAGACCACCCAGCGTGCACCCCGGGGCGCCAAGCGGGACACCGCCTCGGCCACGACCCCGGCGCCCTCACCGCGTGCCTGCAGGCGTGCGGCCTCGCGGGCTGCATCGATGCACTGGACCTGCGCCGCGGCGATCAGGACCAACCAGGCGAGACCGACGGTGACACAGATCAGCACCGGGAGGACGAGCGCGGCCTCAGCCGTCACCATGCCGGCAGAGCTCCGGTGCCTGCGGGACGTCACGATGGTCACGACCACCCCGGCGGGAACGGCAGCGCCGGCGCGGTGACGATGCGGATCGCAGTCCACCAGGCCCGAAAGAGGTCCTGGAAGAAGCCACTGTGTGCCAGCAGATAGAGGGCACAACCGACCGCTCCGGCACCGACCGTGCCGGTGGCGTACTCGCTCGTGACTAGGCCTGTCTCACACGTTGGCGGTGGACGACGCATAGGGATCTCCTCACACAGTGGCCTGCAACACGTGTCGTTGCGCTGAGCCGAATAGCCCAGAGGGGGCCGAACCTCATCAGGCCCCCTCCGGGTGGCGCACGAGCTCAGAACGGCAGTAGACCGACGAGGTTGCCGATGACGTCCTTGAACAGGTCTTGGAACCAGCCCGACGAGGCCAGCTCGTACAGGACGCCGCCGACGCCACACGCGCCGACCGTGCCGACGGCGTATTCCGAGGTGGTCATCCCCCGCTCGTCTCGGCGGGGGGCGCGGAGCGAGATCCGGGTGCTGAGGATGTGCATTGGTGGTGAACCTCCGTGGCAGGAGCTCCGCGGGGGCGGAGCGCGATGGGTGTGACGTCTGAAGAGTGGGTCGGTTCGGACCGGACGCGTGGTGGCGAGCCGCTGCACTGGGGACGACCGGTGAGCGGTACGGCCCTGTGCACAACCCGGCTCCGGCGCCCACCTCGGCGTGCTCAGCCGAGCAGCGTGCTGAACGCGCCGATGACGGTCGGGGTGACGCCGACGAGGACGAACGCCGGCAGGAAGCACAGCCCCAACGGGCCTGCCGAGCGCACCGCGACCCGGCGCGCGACCTCGTCCGCATCCACCAGGCGGTCCCGCTGGAGGTCGTCCACAAGGTGTTGGAGCGAGTCGGCGACGGGTGCGCCGGTGTCGCCGGCGCGCACGATGGCGCGACCGACGCGCCCGAGCACAGGATCGGCCGCGACCTCGGCCCATACGAGGCGCGGCTCGCCGCCGAGCTCGAGACGGGCGGCACAGCGGCCGAGGTCAGCCCCCAGCGGCCCGCCCACCGCGTCGGCCACGACCGCGACGGCCGACCCGACCGGGCGTCCGGCCCGCAGCGCCAGCACCAACAGGTCAACGGCGAGCGGGAGGTCGGCGCGCATGCGGCGGCGCCGGTTGCGGACGGCGGCAGGCTCCAGCCGTGCGAGCCACCGGTACAGCAGCAACGCCGCCGCGCCGCCGAGGGCGGCCCCCAGACCCCCGCGGACCGTGACGGCGACCTGGGCGCCGATCAGCGCGGCGACCATCCCACGAGCCCCCGAGGTCGACGCCCAGGCGTGCCAGGATCGGCCTCGGTATCGTTCGTGACCGTCGCCCGGCGCCCCGAGACGGCGTGCCGCAGTGGTCATCGCTGGCTCACCGCTGGGCGCCCGCGGCCAGTCGCTCCACCCACACGAGCCCCAGACAGGCCAGCGCGGTGCCGAGGCACAGGCACCACGCCCCGACAGCGGACCGGGTGAGTACTCCGAGGGGGTCGGCGTCCATCCCCGCTCCGAGTGCGAGTCCCAGCACCGGGAGCACCGCGAACAACCGCGCCGTCGACCTGGCGCCACCGAGGGCGGCCTCGATCTGGCGTTGCCGCCCGGCGTCGGCCCGCACCATCACAGCGATCCTGGAGACCACGTCGGCCAGCCCGGCACCGGAGCGGCGGGCAACGTCCCACGCCGAGGCCAGCATGGCCAGCCGATCCGCGCCGGGCCTCGTGGCCGCTGAGCGCAGTGCGGTGCCCACGTCAGCCCCCAGCTTCGCCGCCGTTGCGGCGGGGACCAGCAACGGCAGGTCGTCGGCCGTACCGCTCAGCACTCGCTCGGGTGGAAGTCCAGCCCGCAGCCCCGACGCCAGCGCCTCGCAGGCCTCCACGACCTGGGCGCGGGTCTGCGCCAGCTGCCTGCGCGACCGGCCGCAGGACGTGAGCCAGGCACCGGTGGTCCCCATCAGACAAGCGGCAAGCACCAGCGGAACGACTACGGGGCTGACGACGGCGCCGTCGGGTGCGGACCTGCTCGAGCCACCCACCACGACCAGCACCGCCAGTGCGGCGCCAAGCGCCACCGCAACCCTCGCCAACGGGCGCGCTGTCCCCAGCCACGTCAACGTGGCGGAGTGACCCTTTACGGGCGGCCGGCGCCACGTAAAGGGTCCGCGCGCCACGTAAACGCGGCGGAGGGTGAGGGCTTCGACGCGGCGGACGGGAGAACGCCGGGCCAGCAGCCAGTCGAGTGCCGCTGCGCTCAGCAGCACCGACACCAGCAGTCCGAATGCCACCAGTTGGCCGACGCGCAGCACACCGATCACCCCGTCGACCCATACAGGAGCCGCTCCAGCTCGCCCACTGCCGACCCGGACACCAGCCGACCGTCGGCGCTGACCTCGAGCGCAGGCAGGCAGCCCAAGCCACCGTCAACCGCGGACAGCACACCCACCTGAGCAAGCCTGCGTCGGCCGTCGCGGCCCCGATGCAGGTGCACGATGACGCGCAATCCAGCCAGCACCTGCGCGTGGACGGCCTGCCGGTCGAGACCGGCGGTCGAGGCGAGCGCCTCGAGCCTGGCCGGCACGTCGGCGACGGAGTTGGCGTGCACGGTGCTGCATCCCCCCTCGTGGCCGGTGTTGAGCGCGGCGAGCAGGTCGACGACCTCGGCGCCGCGGGCCTCGCCGAGGACTAAGCGGTCCGGACGCATCCGCAACGCGTGGCGGACCAGGTCACGCAAGGTGATGGTGCCGGCACCCTCGACGTTGGCGGGCCGTGCCTCCAGGGCGACGACGTGGGGGTGGTCCGGGTGCAGCTCAGCGGAGTCCTCGACCAGCAGGATCCGCTCACGGGCCGGCACCATCGACAGCAGCGCGGCGAGCAGGGTGGTCTTGCCTGATCCGGTGCCACCGGTGACGAGGAAGGCGGTGCGCGAGGCCATCAGATCGGCGAGCACCCGCGCACCGCTAGCGGACATCAGCTGACGGTCCACGAGCTCCTCGAGGCTGAACACCCGACGCGCGGGCACCCGCAGGCTCAACAAGGTGCCGGGCCGGGCCAGCGGCGCGAGGGCGGCATGGAGCCGCGTACCGTCCCGCAGCCGCACGTCGACGAACGGGCTGGCGTCGTCGAGTCGTCGCCCGCCACTGGCCGCGAGCCGCTGGGCAAGCCGGCGGACGGCGGTGTCGTCGGCGAAGTTGACCGCCGTGCGCTCCAGCCCGTTGCCCCGGTCGACGAACACCTGCTCGTGCCCGTTGACCAGCACGTCGGTGACGTCCGGCTCGCGCAGCAGCGCCTCCAGCGGCCCGGCGCCCGCCGACTCACGGTCGAGGGCATCGACCAGGGCCAGCAGCGTCTCGTCGCCCACGACCTTGCCGTCGTCGCGCAGGACCGAGGCCACCTGCATGGCGTCGACCGAGGCGCCGCGGCTGGCCAGGGCGGTGCGCACGTGTTCGAGCAGGACCGCGTCGGGAGCGCTCATGTCGCGCTCGGCTGCGGTGTCAGCGCAGCCAGGGTCGCGGCACAGGCGCGCGCCAACGGGCCGCGGACCCTGCGGATCGGCCCGAGACCCTGGTCGAGCCAGTCGTCGAGCCGGCGCTCTGGGCGCATCGACGCGACGAGCTGCAGCTCCAGCGCGGCCGACACCTCGTCTGCGTCGAGGCGGCCGGATGCTGATCCGCAGACGACCAGCCGCACGTCGACGGCGGCCCGCCGCAGGACGCCCAGCCGGGTACGAGCGGCCGCGACCGCGCGTACGTGCGCCGGCACCACCAGCACCGTGCTGGTGGCCAGTGCCAGCGCCTCGACGGTGGCCTCGTCGTCGCGGCGTCCCACGTCGGCCACGACCAGCCGGTGTCCGTGCCGCGCGGCGGTCAGGACGGTGTGCATCGAGGCGGCGGAGACCGGCACCGGCTCGGCCCGTCCCCACGACAGGACCGCGAGGTCGTCAACCACCGGCAGCACCTCACGCAGCGAGGCCGCGCTGATCCGCCCGCTGGTGGCTGCCAGGTCGGGCCAGCGCAGACCGGGCACGTTCTCCCCGCCGACGAGCAGGTCGGCGCCGCCACCCCAGGGGTCGACGTCGACCAGCACGCTGGGCTGGCCGCCGCCCTGGGCTGTCGCCGCCAGCGCGGCGGCGAACACCGAGGCTCCTGCGCCGCCGCAGGCGCCGGTCACCGCGACCACCGTGCCCCCGCCGGGGCCACCACCGGCCCGTCCCCCGGGGTGACCCGCCCCCAGCACCTCGACCAGTCGCTCCTGGTCGCCGCGGAGCGAAGCCACCTCCTGTGCTCCGACCTCCACCGCACGTCGCCAGCTGGCGGGCTCCGGGTCGCTCGGTGTCACCAGCACCACCACGTGACGACGGGGCAGCCGCAGATCGCTCAGCGCACCCGCCATGTCGTCCCCGACCAGCACCACGGGTGCGGTGGCCCAGGCCGGCCGGACGGCAAGGGCCTCCCCCACGACCAGCGGGACGCAGCCCGTGATGGCAGCCAGCCGGCGTAGCTCGTCGACGAGGCGCTGGTTGTTGCTCACCACCAGCACACTCGCCGGCGGCGGCAACGGCGGCGCGGTCTGCCTCCTCATGACGACAGCCTGGTGGCCGAGCGACAGCTCCGGGACCGGCGCCCGGGCTCGTTGTGGACAGCCGAGGCACGCAGCCTGGCACTGTGGACGGCGGTTGCCCGTCGGTCGCTGGCATTAGAGTCGAACGTGTGGACGATGTGAGCCCTTGGCCCCCCGCGGGCAAACCGGCAGCGTTCTTCGACCTCGACAAGACGATCATCGCTCGGTCGAGCACGCTGGCCTTCAGCCGCGCATTCTTCGAGGGCGGGCTCATCTCCCGCCGATCGGCGCTGCGCAGCGCGTACGCACAGTTCGTCTTCGGCCGCTCCGGCATCGACCACGACCAGATGGAGCGGATGCGGGCGTACCTGTCCGCACTGTCCGCCGGCTGGGACGTGCAGACCGTGCGCGACATCGTCGCCGAGACCCTGCACACCATCGTCGACCCCCTCGTCTACGACGAGGCGGTCGGGCTGATCGAGCAGCACCGAGCTGCCGGTCGCGACGTGATCATCGTGTCCACCTCGGGGTCGGAGGTCGTGGAGCCGATCGGCGAGATGCTCGGCGTCGACCACGTGGTCGCCACCCGGATGACCGTCGAGGACGGCCGCTACACCGGCGAGATCGGTTTCTACGCCTTCGGCCCGCACAAGGCGGACGCGATGCGCGAGCTCGCGGAGCGACACGGCTACGACCTCGCCGCGTCGTACGCCTACTCCGACTCCGAGACCGACCTGCCGATGCTGGCAGCCGTCGGCCACCCGCACGCGGTCAACCCCGACAAGGCGCTGCGTCGCATCGCGGCCGAGCGTGGCTGGCCGGTGCTGCGCTTCGACAGCCCGGTCGAGCTGCGCGCCAGGGTCGGGTTGCGATCACGGCCCACGTGGCTGGCGCTGGCCGGGGTGACGGCGACCGGGATCGCCGTCACGCTCGGGATCAGGGCCCACCGCCGCAGGCAGCCGTCGGCGCTATCGAGCTGGACACGCCGACGACCCCTTCCGCTCAGCCGCTGACAGGCGTAGAACTGGACAGACAACTCCAGACCGGCACGGTGCACAGGTACCCACGCGGCGATCACCCTTCCTTCAGGGCAGTCGCCACGGGTCACCCCGGGGCGACGATGACGACAGCACGCCTGGTAGCCACGCTCTGTGCCAACGAACGGCGCCATCCGTGCGGTGGCGCCGTTCGCACGAGCACCACCGTCAGGAAGCGATCGGGGCGCGCTGCACGCCGAAGGCATAGGCGTCGGCGGCAGCCAGCAGCCATCTGACCACCCCGGCCCGCCCGCCGTCGCGGTAGCCGGCCAGCGCGGCGGCGTACGCCTGCGGCGAGCGCGCATGACCCGCCTCGGGGACGGTCACCGAGGGCGGGTCGACGCCGAGATCGAGCAGCACCAGCCGCTCGGCGGCACGGGCGACCAACCCATCCCGTGAACCGAAGGCGGCGATGGTGGCGATCTCGGCATGCACGACGGCGGCCAGCACCATCGCAGGCGCTTCCGTGCCCCGTTGCAGCAGCCCGCCCACCTCGAGCAGCCGCTGCGCACCGGCCGGTGAGGACGGGCGCCCGCGACTGTCCTCGCCCGGGTCGGCAGCCAACGCATGCAGCCGGGCCAGCGCCTGCAGCGGGCTGCGCTGCCAGGTCGGCAGCAGGCCGACCAGCTCGGCCGACACCCGCATGGCGGCTGCAGCGGGCCCGTCGACGTGACCGGAGCGCAGGTCGTCGAGAGAACAGCTGCTGCCCTCGAGCAGCGCATTGGCAGCCGCCCCCCGCAGCAGCGACTCGATGGTGTCGGCGGGGCCGCTTCGGCGCAGTCCACGGTCGCGCAGCAGCGCATCCACGGCGTCGCGGGCGGCTGACATCGCTGTTGGCACGCCCTCGTGAGCCGCCAGTACCATCAGCGGGTCGGCAAGCACCGAAGCAGCCTAACCAGGCGTACCGGCCGATTCTGCAGCCCGCGTTGCTAGCCTGCAGCCGCGATGGACGATTGGCAGCGGATCAGGCAGGGCCGGTCGTTCGGTGCCGTGGCGGAGGCCTATGACCGGGCCCGCCCGTCGTACCCCGACGGCGCCGTCCGATTCATGGTGGGTGGCGCGCCGCGCCGCGTGCTCGACCTGGGGGCTGGGACCGGTGCCCTGACCAGGCTGCTGCTGGCCGCCGGTCATGTGGTGGTCGCCGTCGACCCTCTGCTGCCGATGCTGCGGCACCTGCGTCAACGGTCCTCAAGCCCCCGGCTGCAATCGCTGGCCGGCACGGCCGAGCAGATTCCGTTGCGCCGGGCGGTCGTGGACTCGATCACGATCGGGCAGGCGTTCCACTGGTTCGACGACGAGCGCGCCGTTCCCGAGCTCGCGCGAGTGTTGAGGTCCGGGGGGGTGTTGTCGATGGTGTGGAATCTGCGCGACGAGTCCGTCCCCTGGGTACGCCGACTCGGCGCGATCATCGGCTCCGACAATGCGCTCCCGGACCCGAGCGGCCGGCTCGGCCTGGACAGGCAGTTCGGTCCCGTGCAGTGGCAACGCTTCCGGCTCTACCAGTCGGTCAACCGCGGCCAGCTGCTCGACCTGGTGCGGTCCCGGTCGCACATCGCCGTGCTCGACGACGCCGACCGCCGAGACGTGCTGGCCCGAGTCGGGGAGCTCTACGACGAGCAGCGCGGTGATGTGCTCGGACTGCAGCTGCCGTACGTGACGCACTGTCTTCGCGCCGTGCGCATCGAGGACTGACAGGTCCGCGGCGGTGGGCGACTGGCGCGGCGTCCTCCTCGCGGTGCTGGTGGTCGCCCTGCTAGCCGGGCTGGGCGTCCTGGCCCGCCGCCGGCACCGGCGCGACCTCGGCACTCCCGCCGACCGCGCCACGTTCGCCACGTTGCACACCGCCTCGCTCGCGTCACCGCCACTTCGAGCCGGTCTGACCGCCGCGAGCGCCGAGCGGGCGATCCGCCACCTGCGCGCTCTGCTGGGCACCCCGGTCGTGGCGCTCACCGACGACCAGCGCGTGCTCGCCTGGGACGGTGGCGGTGCGCACCACGCCGACGAGCTGGTGCAGCTGGCGCACTCGACCCTCGCATCCGGTCGTACGCATGCTCACGGTGACAGCGAGGTGGGCTGTTCGCGCGGACGGTGTGAGCTGCGCGGCAGCGTGATCGCCCCACTGATCGTCGAGGACCGGGTGGTGGGGACGCTGGTGGTGCTCACCGACATCTCGTCGGCGAGCCTGGTGCGGGCGACCACCGAGGTCGCGCGCTGGGTTTCGGGCCAGCTGGAGCTCGCCGAGCTGGACAAGTCGCGCACCGCGTTGATAGAGGCCGAGGTGCGCGCGCTGCGGGCGCAGATCTCACCGCACTTCGTCTACAACTCCCTCACGGCGATCGCGTCGTTCGTCCGAACCGACCCCGAGCGGGCCCGCGCGCTGCTGGTGGAGTTCGCCGACTACACCCGCTACTCCTTCCGCCGGCAGGGAGAGTTCACCACGCTGGCCGAGGAGCTGCGGGCGATCGAGCGGTATCTCGTGCTCGAGCAGGCCCGCTTCGGTGACCGGCTGGTGGTCACGCTGCGGGTCGCGCCCGAGGTGCTGCCCGTACGCCTGCCGTTCCTGTCGGTTCAGCCGCTGGTCGAGAACGCCATCCGGCACGGGCTCGAGCACAAGGCCGGCGTCGGGCACGTGACCATCACCGCCGAGGACGACCGGACCGACGCGCTCATCACCATCGAGGACGACGGTGTCGGCGAGGACCCCGAGCGCATGCGCCGGGTCCTCGCCGGCGACGCCGGGGCAGACTCGGTCGGGCTGGGCAACGTCGACGAGCGGCTGCGCAGCGTGTTCGGCGACGAGTACGGGCTGGTGGTGGAGACGGCGGTCGACGCGGGCACGAAGGTGCTGGTGCGGATCCCGAAGTTCGCGCCGGGTGTCGGGGGCTGAGCAGGCTCAGGCGGCGATGGCGAGCCCGGCCAGGGCGACGAGCACCCCCACCTCCACGGCCGCGCCCAGGACGTCACCGGTCAGCCCGCCAAGGCGCCGACGAGACTGGCCGGCGACAGCGAGGCCGCCGAGCACAGCCGCCGGCACGGCGTACACCCCGAGCACCCCGGCACCGGCCAGACCCCCGGCACCCAGTGCCGCCAGTGTGCTGAGCCCCACCGCCAGCACTGCCGCCCGGACGGGTACGGCCCCCAGCACCGTGGCCCCCAGCCCGCCCGGGCGCGCGGAACCCCACCCTGGCACGCAGAGGACGGGGAGCACGCTGCGAGAGGCGGCCCAGGCAACACCGACGGCCCAGCCGCCGACCTCGGCCACGACCTGGGCACCCAGCACGACCTGGCCGATCAACACCAGGACCAGGGTGACGACCCCGACGGGGCCGACGTCGCCGCGGCGCATCACCGTCAGGGCGCGCTCGCGGTCGAAGCCCGAGCCCAGCCCGTCGGCGGTGTCTGCCAGCCCGTCGAGGTGCAGACCGCGGGTGACCGCCGCGCCGGTGGTCACTGCTGCCAGTGCTGCCGCCGACGGGTCGAGCCCGAGCGCGAGGCAGCCCCAGCTCGCCAGCCCGCACAGGGCGCCCACGACGACGCCGACGACCGGGGCCAGCAGCATGGCCGCCGCAGCGACCGTCTGGTCCACCCGGTCCGGCGGGCGCACCGGGAGCGCTGTCAAGGTGCCGACGGCCAGCCGCCAGCCGTCGGCCAGGTCGTCGGTGCCGGCGGTCACGGCCGCTGGACCGGGCCGGCGGTAGCCGGCGGCAGGTCGAGCACTCGACCGGCCACGACCAGCAGGCAACGGTCAGCCGTGGCCGCGAGCCGGGTGTTCAGCCGGCCCTGCTCGTCCCGGAACAGCCGCCCCGCCTCGCTGGCGGGGACCACGCCGGCGCCCACCTCGTTGCTCACGGCGACCACCGGCACGTCGGCGGCCGTCCAGGCGTCGGCGAGCCTGGTGACCTCGCGCTCCAGATGAGCGCGCCACCCCTCGCGAGCCTCCCAGGCCCCCGCGCCGTCCAGCACCGAGGTCAGCCACAGGGTCAGGCAGTCGACCAGCACCGGCCCCCTGGCGGTCGCGAGCACGCCGGCGACGTCGTCGGTCTCCACGGTCCGCCACGACTCCGGCCGCCGGGCGCGGTGGGCAAGCACCCGCTCGGACCACTCGGCGTCACCGGTTGCGGCCAACGGGCCGGTCGCGACGTAGGTGACCGGCGCAGTCGAGGGGTCCCCAGCAGCGCCCAGATCCGCGATCAGGCGCTCGGCGGTGCTGCTCTTACCCGACCGGGCGGCGCCGAGCACCAGCGTCCGCAGGCCGGTACGGGCCATCGGCGCGGCCGCACTGCCACCGAGGATCTCGAGGTCGTGCCCCGCCCGGGCCCCTACCCCAGCCAGCCGGTCGTCGAGGTCGGGCGGGTTGTGGTGCGACAGGTGCACGGCGACGACCTCGGTGCCTGCGTCCACGATGCCGCTGGCACGCAGACGGTCCAGCTGGGGCCCGAACGTCGCGAGGTCGAGGTGCTGGGTGCCGTGCCCGACGTGATCGCCGAAAGTCTCCTCCAGCAGCAGCAGGTCGAGCCGCCCGCCGCCCAGCGCGGCGACGGTCGGCTCGGGCAGAGGGCCGGTGTCGGTGGCGTACAGCAGCCGCGAGTCGTCCGGAGCGGTGAGCAGGTAGAGCACCCCCTCGTCGCCGGTCGCCCCCCGGTGCCCGGCGGCCAGGACGTCGACGGCGTAGGTCCCGTCGGGCCCGTCGACGCCCAGCCGGTCGCCCGCGGCCGCCTCGACGAACCGCACCCTCGGTGTGTCCGGAGCCGTCCACGGTCGCCATCGTGCGAGCGTCGCCGGGCTGCCCACGACGGTGAGCGGCCGGCCGTGGCTGCTGCTGGTGGCCCAGTCCCGCGCGAGCAGCGCCATCGGGCTGGAGTGGTCGGGATGGTCATGGGTCAGCAGGATCGCCCGGAGCGTCGACAGCGCCACCCCCGCCTGCAGTGCGGCCCGAGGGGTCTCGGGGCCGCAGTCGAGCAGCACGCTGCCGTCCACCAACGCGCTGGTGGGGCGGCGCACCGTACCGCGGCGCAGCATGTCGGCACACGACTGGCACCCGCAAAAGGCGTTCGGCCAGCCCTCGGCCGATCCGGTCCCCAGCAGCAGCACGCGCACGGCCGCCACCGTACGAGGGGTCTGGCACCCGGGCCGGTCCGGGCCCCACCATGGGGTGGTGGCCAGCAGACGTCCCGCCGCGGACGACCCCCAGGTGCCGGTCGAGACGCGCTCAGCCTGGCGGGCCTGGCTTGACGCGCACCACCGGGACGCGACCGGAGTCTGGGCGGTCACCTGGCGCCGGTCGACCGGCCGGCCGGCACCGTCGTACGACGAGCTGGTCGAGGAGGCCTTGTGCGTCGGCTGGGTCGACAGCGTGGCCCGCAAGCTCGACGACGAGCAGACGATGCTGCGGTTCAGCCCGCGCCGGCCCGGCAGCGGCTGGGCCCGGCCCAACAAGCAGCGGATCGAGCGGCTGCTGGTTGACGGGCGCATGCGGCCCGCCGGGATCGCTGCGGTCGAGCGGGCCAAGGCCGACGGCACGTGGTCGATGCTCGACGAGGTCGAGAACCTCGTGGTGCCCGACGACCTGGCGGCCGCACTGGCGGCGAGACCGCCGGCGGCCGCGACGTTCGAGGGGTTCCCCCGTTCGGTGCGGCGCGGGATCCTGGAGTGGATCGTGCAGGCCAAGCGACCCCAGACCCGTGAGCGCCGGGTGCGGGAGACCGCCGAGCTCGCGCACCGCGGTGAGCGCGCCAACCAGTGGCGACCGCCCCCCGGACCGGCGCCGGGCCAGCGGCCGCAGCGGTAGCCTGCGGGCCGTGCAGTTCCTCTCCGGCGAGCCTCCGTACGACCTGACCTACAACGACGTCTTCATGGTGCCCTCGCGCAGCCGCGTGACGTCGCGCTTCGACGTGGACCTGACGACACCGGACGGCATCGGCACCACGCTGCCGGTGGTCGTGGCGAACATGACCGCGGTGTCGGGGCGTCGGATGGCGGAGACGGTGGCCCGCCGGGGTGGTGTCGCGGTGCTGCCGCAGGACATCCCGCTGGACGTGGTCGGTCGGGCGATTCAGACCGTCAAGGGTGCGCATGCGGTGTACGACACCGCGGTCACCGTCGGCCCGACCACGACCGTCGGTGAGGCCCTGAGCCTGATGCCCAAGCGTGCGCACGGTGCGGTGGTCGTCGTCGACGGACGTTCGCCGGTCGGGGTGATGACCGAGCACGACGGCCACGGCGTCGACCGCTTCGCCCAGGTGCACGAGGTCATGGACACCGATCCGGTGACGCTGCCTGCTGATGCCGAGCCGCGGGTCGCCTTCGAGGCGCTGGCCGACCGCCACCTGATGCTCGCCCCGGTCGTCGACGGCGACCTGCTGTGCGGGGTGCTCACCCGCAAAGGCGCACTGCGGGCCACCATCTACGACCCGGCGCTCGACCCCGACGGCCGGTTGATGGTCGCCGCGGCGATCGGCATCAACGGCGATGTTGCCGGCAAGGCCAACGCGCTGCTGAGCCACGGCGCCGACGTGTTGGTCGTCGACACCGCGCACGGCCACCAGGACAAGATGCTCGACGCGCTGCTGATGGTCGCCGCCGCCCGCGACGCCCACCTGGGCGCGACGGGCCGGCGGGTCTCGGTGGTCGCCGGCAACGTCGTCACTGCCGGCGGCACCGGCGAGCTGGTGGCTGCCGGCGCCGACGTCGTCAAGGTCGGTGTGGGTCCCGGCGCCATGTGCACCACCCGGATGATGACCGGGGTGGGGCGACCGCAGTTCTCCGCCGTGCTCGAGTGTGCCGAGGCGGCACGCTCGGCGGGTGCCCAGGTGTGGGCAGACGGGGGCATCCGGCACCCGCGCGACCTGGCGTTGGCGCTGGCCGCCGGGGCGGCGAGCGTGATGGTCGGCTCCTGGTTCGCCGGCACGTACGAGAGCCCGGGCGATCTCGTGGTCGCCGCCGACGGGCGGGAGTACAAGGAGTCCTTCGGGATGGCGTCGTCGCGCGCGGTGAGCAACCGCACCCGGGATGCGGCCGGCTTCGACCGAGCCCGGATGGCGCTGTTCGAGGAGGGCATCTCCTCCGCTCGCATGTACCTCGACCCCGCCCGCCCCGGCGTCGAGGACCTGCTCGACTCGATCACCGCAGGGATCCGCTCGGCCGCGACCTATGCCGGTGCCCGCACGATCGAGCAACTGCACGAGCGTGCCGTGATCGGGGTGCAGAGTGCCGCGGGATACGACGAGGGCCGCCCGCTGCACGCAGGCTGGTGAGCGAGCTGGCGGGCGCCGGCCTGCGCGTGCTCGTGGTCGACGACGAGCAACCAGTACGCGACGAGCTGGCGTACCTGCTCGCGGCCGACCCACGAATCGACGCCGTTGACACCGCCGCGTCCGGAGCTGACGCGCTGCGCCTGATCGGGTCGGTCGTGGTCGATGTGATCTTCTTGGACATCGCCATGCCGGGGCTCGACGGCATGGAGGTGGCTCGCCTCCTGGCCCAGCTCGCGGTGCCGCCACGGATCGTGTTCGTCACCGCGCACGACCAGCACGCCGTGGATGCCTTCGACCTGCACGCGGTCGACTACCTGCTCAAGCCGGTGCGCCCCGAGCGGCTCATCGAGGCCGTGCGGAGGGTGGTCGGAGAGCGCGACGAGGCCGGCCCAGCCCCTGTGGTGGTGCCCGACGACACGGTGATCGCCGTAGAGCGGGGTGGGGTGACCCGCTTCGTGGCGCGGTCGGAGGTGGTGTGGGTGGAGGCCCACGGGGACTACGCGCGGCTGCACACCGGCTCGGATGCCTACCTCGTCCGGTTGCCGCTCACCACGCTCGAGGACCAGTGGGCGCCGGCCGGTTTCGTCCGCATCCACCGCAGCCTGCTGGTAGACATCCGCCGGGTGCTGGAGGTCCGCAGCGACGCCGGCCGCGTCAGCGTCGTGGTGCCGGCGCCTGGCCCGGGCGGGCGGGTGGAGCTGCAGGTGGCGCGGCGTCATGCCCGGCAGCTGCGCGACCGGCTGCTGCGCGGCACCCGCCCCTGACGCGGCCGAGCGGCTACGCCAACGGAGACGTCGGACGTTCCTGGCGCTCGCCGTCGAGCCAGACGTCGACCCGCTCGTCATAGAAGCAGACCAGCCCGATGACCTTCTGGCTCTCCGGCAGCGGCGTGCGATACGTCCAGGCGACATCGTCGTGCACGGCACCGTCGATCTCGAGCGACCACCAGCTCGCCGACCCCTTGTACGGGCAGTGGCTCACCGTGTCCGAGTCGCGCAGCAGGTCGGTGCGTACGTCGGTGAGCGGCAGGTAGTAGCGCGGGATCAGGCTGGTCTCGAACAGGATCCGGGGCTGCGTGGAGTCGGCGACGGTGACCCCGTCCACCTCGATACGTACGTGCCGGGAGCTGGCGAGGATGTCGACCCGCTTGTAGGGGTCGCGCGGGTGCACGAAGACGGGCTCGTCCTCCTCCAGCCACTGGTCGACCGCAGCCCAGTCGATACGCACCAGGTCGCGCAGGGATGGCTCGGGCGAGTCGGGATAGCCCAGCGCGGCGCCGGCCAACGTCCGGTCGCCCACGACGACATCGAAGACGTGGCCGTCTCCGCGCGAGTCAGACCGTTGCACCGCGCCGGTGTCGACCAGTTCGGCGAGCACGTCGCCGCGGGGGAGGTAGTACGTCGGGTAGTACGGCTTCTCCCACACGAGCACCGGCGCCACGCTGTCGGCTGCAACCACCCCGCCGACCACCGCACGTACCCGCTTGGGTGAGGTCTGGATGCGTACGGAACCGGCGGGCTCGGTCTGGCTCATGGGCGGTCTCCCTCAACGAGTCGTGGGTCGTGTCGTACAACCTCCGAGCCCGCCGGTTGTTCCCCCTCGACGACGATCATGCATCGCGGTCGCCCGGGCCGCGGCCGTGCATGATCGCCGGTCGGCGGTCGCCGACCACGGGTAGCGTGCGCACGATGGAGGGCCCACAACCGCGCCGCGTACGGGTCACCAGCCCGCGTACGTCGGCGCAGCCACCGCGGCCGCGCGGTGGCACCCAGGAGATCGACGACCAGACCGGCCTCGGAACCGTCTACATGCGGTCGCTGCTGCGCACCCAGCTGCGCCTGGCGCTCAGCGTGCTCCTCCTCGTCGTCGGCCCCCTGGCGGCGTTGCCGCTGGTGTTCACCCTCGCCCCCGGCGTACGTGCGGTCTCGGTGATGGGGCTTCCGCTGCCCTGGTTGCTGCTGGCCGTCGTCGTGCATCCCGTGCTGGTGCTCGCCGGCTGGACCTACGCCCGCCGCGCGGAGCAGACCGAGCAGCAGTTCGTCGACTTGATCGAACGCTCGTGAGCCCGGCGGTCGGCTGGGTGGCGGTGGCTCTGGTGTCGGTGGTGACGCTGGCTATCGGGGCCTTCGGGCTGCGCATCAGCCGCACGACGTCGGACTTCTACGTCGCGTCCCGCTCGGTCGGCCCGCTGTGGAACGCCTCGGCGATCGGCGGTGAGTACCTCTCGGCCGCCTCGTTCCTCGGCGTCGCCGGGCTGGTGCTCGCCTTCGGTGCCGACATGCTGTGGTTCCCGGTCGGGTTCGCCACCGGTTACCTGGTGCTGCTGGTGCTCGTGGCCGCGCCGCTGCGCCGCTCGGGGGCGTACACGATCCCCGACTTCGCCGAGGCGCGGCTGGAGTCACCGGTGGTGCGCAGACTCGCCAGCGGACTCGTTGTCGTCGTGGGCTGGCTCTACCTGCTGCCGCAGCTGCAGGGCGCGGGTCTGACGTTGGGAACGGTGACCGGCGCGCCGGCGTGGGTGGGCGCAGTGCTCGTCGCCGCCGTCGTGGTGCTCAACGTGGTGTCGGGCGGCATGCGCAGCATCACCTTCGTGCAGGCCTTCCAGTACTGGCTCAAGCTGACCGCCCTGCTGGTCCCGGCAGTGGTCCTGGTGCTGGTGTGGCGGCGAGACGGCTCCCCGTCGCCGGCGACAGCCGGCCCTGGCTGGCTGCTGCCGTTGGCCGGGGGGGACCCGACCGACCTCTACCTGACGTACTCGCTGATGGTCGCCACATTTCTCGGCACGATGGGCCTGCCGCACGTGCTGGTGCGCTTCTACACCAACCCGGACGGCCGGGCGGCCCGTCGTACGACGGTGATCGTGCTCGGCCTGCTGGCGGTGTTCTACCTGCTGCCGCCGGTGTACGGGAGCCTCGGACGGCTGTACGCACCCGATCTGGTCGCCCGGGGACGTGCCGACGCGATCGTGCTCGAACTGCCCGGACGGATGCTCGACGGTCTCGGCGGCGACCTGCTCGGGGCGCTGGTCACCGCCGGCGCCTTCGCGGCCTTCCTGTCCACGTCGTCCGGCCTCACCGTGTCGGTGGCCGGCGCACTCAGCCAGGATGTGCTGACCCGCCTGCCGCTGCCACGCGAGCGACGCCTCGGTGGGGTGGCGGCGTTCCGGATCGCGGCGGTGCTGGCGCTCATGGTCCCGCTCGCCATCGCGCTGTCGACCCAGCGGCTGGCCGTGGCCAGCTCGGTCGGCCTGGCCTTTGCCGTCGCCGCCTCCACGTTCTGCCCACTGCTGGTGCTGGGCATCTGGTGGCGCCCGCTCACCGACGTCGGCGCGGTGGCCGGACTGCTCGCGGGTGGGCTTGCCTCGGGTGGCGCGGTGGTGCTGGTGATCGCCGAGCCCGACCGGGCCGGCTGGCTCGGAGCCCTGCTGGCCCAGCCGGCCGCCTGGACGGTCCCCACGGCGTTCGCGGTGATGCTCGCCGGTTCGTGGCTGACGCCAGGGCGGGTCGCGCCCGGCGTCGACCGCACCATGGTGCGCCTGCACGCACCGGAGGCGCTCGATCTCGACCGGGGCAGCTGGCAGCCACGCTGAGCCAGCCCGGTTGGCCGAGTAGCCGCGGGCACCGTCGTCCACAAATGTCGCTGCCGCCAGTTGCTGACCGCGACCGAGGGACGCCCCGGCGGGCGGCTGCTGAACCTCGACGACGGCACGCTCACCGAGGTCGATCGAGCTGCCCGACTGAGGCCGCTCCGGTCCGGGCCACTGGGGATGTGTAGCGGGTCAGCTGAGCAGGTGCTCCCACGGCCGGTGGCCAGCGACGAGCCGGCCGATGTCCGCCGCCGACGTCGGCTCGGCCAAGACGAAGCCCTGCGCCTGCTGGCACCCCGCGCTGCGCATGTACGCCAGCTGGGCCGCCGTCTCCACGCCTGCGGCGACAGCGTGCAACCCGAGCCCTGCTGCCATGGCGATGGTGGCGTCGATGATCGGGACGTGAGCACCGGCATGGTCGATCTCGTGCACGAAGGCACGGTCGATCTTCAGCTCGGTGACCGGTGCCGACCTCAGCAAGGCGAGCGAGGAGTAGCCCGTCCCGAAGTCGTCGACGGCGATCTCGACGCCCCGGTCGCGCAGTGCGTGCAGTGAGCGCTGCACGGTGGCGTCGTCCAGGCTCAACGCGCTCTCAGTGATCTCGACGGTGATGCGGGTGGCATCCAGCCCGCCCGCGATGCACGCGTCGATCTCTGGCAGCAGACCGGGCCGCTCCAACTGGCGCGACGACACGTTGACCGCCAGCCGCAGGCTGCCGTCGCCACCCCCCTCGTCCCAGGCTGCCAGCTGGGCGCATGCCTGGCGCAGTACCCACTGCCCGAGCGGGCGGATCAGGCCCTTGTCCTCAGCCAGCGCGATGAAATCGGCCACGGGCACGTGTCCGCGCTGCTCGGACGGCCAGCGCACCAGCGCCTCCACGGCGGTCATCCGGCCGGACGCCAGCTCCACGATCGGCTGGTAGACCACCGTGAGCTGCTCCTCGGCGAGCGCCGTGCGCAGGTCGCCCTCGAGGGCCAGGCGCTCGCGGGCCTGCAACCGCTTCAACGCGTCGAAGAAGGCGTACTGCCCCTTCCCACCCCGTTTGGCGAGATACATCGCGAAGTCGGCCGCCTTCAACAGCTCCTCGGGGGTCTCCTCTTGCTCGCTGCGCAGGGCGATGCCGATGCTGACGGTGGTCTGCATGCCGGCTCCCTCGATCACGACCTCCTGCGACAGCGCCGCGAGCAGGCGCCCCGCCACCTCGGCAGCCTCCCGCCGGGTGGTGTCCGGCAGGACCACGACGAACTCGTCTCCCCCCAGCCGGCAGACGGTGTCGCCAGCACGCAACAGCTGCATGATGCGCGCCGCGGTCTTGACCAGCAGCGCGTCGCCGGCCTGGTGGCCGAGGCTGTCGTTGACGTTCTTGAAGTCGTCGAGGTCCAGCAGCAAGACCGCGATCTCGTGATCGTCGCGCCCGAGGGCAGCCGACACCGTCGCCAGGAACCGGGTCCGGTTGCCCAGACTGGTCAGCAGGTCATGATCGGCGCGTCGGGCCGCCTCATCGCGGGCGAGGGCGAGACCGAGTGAGGCTGCCGACTGCGCGGCGAGCACTTCCAGGCACTCGACGACGAACGTCGCGTGCGGCACCGGGAGCGCGCTGGCGACCAGCAGGACGCCGTCGCTGCGGCCCCCGACGACGAGCGGGTGCACCGACATCGCGCGGATGCCCGAGCTGCGCAGGAACTGGTACTGCTCGGGCACGCGATCACCGCCGGGGAAGTGTGAGGACGTGCCGGCGCTGATCCAGGAGGCCATCAGGTCCCACGCGCCGTGGTCCCACGCGTCGAGCTCGGCTGCCAGCGGACCGTACGTCGCCGCGGCCCACCGCCCGCCCGCAACCTTTCGAGCCAATGCCGACGACGACATCCCCGCGATCTCGGTCGCCGAGTTCATGGTGCGCTGCTCGATGTCCGCCACGGTGGCGGCCGATGTCAGCTCCACCGCCATCCGCGCCAGCCGGTGTGATAGCGATGGCTGGGGCAGCCCGCCCAGGTCGCAGATCCGCCGGCCGAGGGATTCGGCGGCGGACTCGAGCACCTCGCCGGTGTCGGGCGGCAGCACCGAGTACGACTCGACGTTGACGACGCCGACGATGTGACCGTTGCAGCGGACCGGGGTGCACGCCTCCGCCGCGAGGCCCGGTATCGCCGCGATGAAGTCGGGGTGGGTCGAGATGTCGGGGATGAACTCGGCACGGCCGCTGGCGACCACGCCGCCGATCACGCCTCGCCCGGGTGGAAAGCCATCTACCACCTGGAAATAGCCGCGGGCGGCGTGACAGCGCAGCCGCTCGCCCACAAGCAGGTACACGCTGGGGAGCTCGAACCCGGCCTCGACCAGGTCGTCGACGAGACCGTGGCACGCACCGTCGATCGAGTTGGCGGCTGCACAGCGAACGAAGGGCTCCCGGCCGGTAACCGTCGCGACCATGCCACCCCCTCGTCCAGCACATCCCCTCGGGACAGCGACCCCCCGCCAGTCTGCGGTGGCTGACCGTCCTGGTGCATCCTACGAACGGCCCCGCCGCGGCGCAGGCCGAACCCCGGATACCTGCACCGCTCGTCGCACCGGTACGACCGCCCACCGCACGGGTGGACCCGATATCGTGCCCGGCGGTCGGTACCCGTACCCTTCCGGTCACACGTGACGCCGGATCACGTGCCACCGGACCCGGGCAGACCCGGGCGAGCAAGCGAGGTGAGCAGAGGGTGGCCGAAGACCTCACGACCAGCCAGCAGGCGGCCTATCACCGCATTCACGACAGCGACGACTTTGCGGTGCTGCGCAAACGGGTCCGTGGCTTCGCCTTCGCCGGGACCGCCGCATTCATGGCCTGGTACCTGCTGTACGTGCTGCTGTCGTCGTTCGCCGTCGGCTTCATGTCGGTCCAGGTGGTCGGCAACATCAACATCGCGCTCATCTTCGGGCTGCTCCAGTTCGCCTCGACCTTCCTGATCGCCGTGCTCTACAGCAAGTATGCCGCCAGCCAGCTCGACCCCATCTCCGCTGGGCTCCTTGCCGAATATGACAAGAAGGACGTGTGATGAGCGACCAGACTCTGACCATCCTGCTGTTCCTAGTAGTCGTCGCGATCACGATCGGTATCACCATCTGGGCTAGCCGGGAGACCAAGTCCGCGGCCGACTACTACGCCGGCGGGCGACAGTTCAGCGGCCTCCAGAACGGCCTCGCGGTCTCCGGTGACTACATGTCGGCCGCCTCGTTCCTCGGCATCTCCGGCTTGATCTCAACTGTCGGGTACGACGGCTTCCTGTACTCCATCGGTTTCCTGGTGGCCTGGTTGGTCGCCCTGCTGCTGGTCGCCGAGCTGCTGCGCAACTCCGGGCGCTACACGATGGCCGACCAGCTGGCGTACCGGATGAACCAACGCCAGGTGCGGACGGCCGCCTCGCTGTCGACGGTCGCGGTCTCGATCTTCTACCTGCTGGCTCAGATGGTGGGCGCCGGCACGCTCGTCGTGTTGCTGCTCGAGGTGGACGAGGGCCTGGTCAAGAACGTCGTCATCGCTGGTGTCGGCGCGCTGATGATCTTCTACGTCACCGTGGGCGGGATGAAGGGCACCACCTGGGTGCAGATCGTCAAGGCTGTGCTGCTGATGTCCGGCACGCTGCTCATCACGGTGCTCACGCTGATGCAGTTCAATTTCAACGTCTCCGACATGCTGGGCGCGGCAGCGGAACAGTCGGGCTCGGGTCAGGCGTTCCTCGAGCCGGGTCTGGTGTACGGCGTGACGACGATGGCGAAGATCGACTTCATCTCGCTGGCCATGGCGCTGGTGCTGGGCACGGCTGGCCTGCCGCACATCCTGATCCGGTTCTACACCGTTCCCACCGCCAGGGTTGCCCGGACCTCGGTCCAGTGGGCGATCACGCTGATCGGCTTCTTCTACCTGATGACGCTGGTGCTGGGCTTCGGTGCCGCCGCTCTGGTCGGGACCGAGGAGATCGCTGCTGTCGACCCGGCGGGCAACCTGGCGTCGCCGTTGCTGGCCGAGGCGGTCGGTGGGGGTGAGGGTTCCACGGGCGGTGCGGTCTTGCTGGCGCTGATCGCGGCCGTGGCCTTCGCGACGATTCTGGCGGTGGTGGCCGGCCTCACCCTCACCTCCGCGTCGTCGGTCGCGCACGATCTGTACGCCAGCGTGCTCCGCAAGGGCAAGGCGACCGAGAAGGACGAGGTCAGGGTGGCCAAGATCGCCGCGTTCGTCATCGGCGCCATTGCCATCGGGCTGTCGATCCTGGCCCAGGACCTCAACATTGCGTTCTTGGTCGCGCTTGCGTTCGCAGTCGCCGCGTCCGCCAATCTGCCCTCGCTGCTGTACAACCTGTTCTGGCGACGGTTCAACACTCGGGGCGCGGTGTGGGCCATCTACGGAGGTCTGGTCTCCTGCGTCGGGCTGGTCATCTTCTCACCGGTCGTGTCGGGCCCCACGACCGGCACTGCGCTGTTCGCCGACAGTGATTGGTCGTACTTCCCGCTGAGCAACCCGGGCATCGTCTCTATCCCGTTCGGGTTCCTGATGGGCTACCTCGGCACCATCACCTCCCGGGAGAAGGCGTCGGAGGAACGCTACCCAGAGTTTGAGGTGCGCGCCCTCACCGGCGCTGGGTCAGAGACGGCCCACCACTGAGCTGAACACCGGCCGCGCGGGTTGTCAGGCTCGGGGCACCGCTTGCGGCCGGGCACCGACACGCGGTTGGCTGCCCCTGACCACACCCATTCAAGCCGGACGAAGGAGTCCCCGTGAGCGACGAGACCGCCGAGGCAGCGGAGGACCAAAGCCCGTCGAACCTGCAGACTGAGAACCGGAGCTTCGATCCGCCCGAAGACCTGGCGGCCGGTGCCAACGTCACCGCCGACGTCTACGCCCACGCCGACGACGACCGGCTGGCGTTCTGGGCCGAGCAGGCAGACCGCCTGAATTGGGGCACCCGCTGGGAGGAGGTGCTCGACTGGGACAACCCACCGTTCGCCAAGTGGTTCGTCGGCGGCACGCTCAACGCGGCCTACAACTGCGTCGACCGCCATGTCGAGGCGGGCCTCGGCGACCGGGTGGCCATCCACTGGGTGGGTGAGCCCGCCGACGACACCCGCACGATCACCTACGCCGACCTCAAGGACCAGGTGAGCAAGGCGGCGAACGCCCTCGTCGAGCTGGGTGTCGTCGCCGGCGACCGGATCGCCATCTACCTTCCGATGATCCCCGAGACGGTGATCGCGATGCTCGCCTGCGCGCGCATCGGAGCCCCGCACACCGTGGTGTTCGGGGGCTTCTCCGCCGACGCCCTGGTCGACCGTGTCGACGCCCTGGGGTGTGAGGTGGTCATCACCTCCGACGGCGGTTACCGCCGAGGCGAGCCGTCGGCGCTCAAGCCCGCCGTCGACGAGGCGATGGAGCGCTGCCCGGGCGTCCGTACCGTCCTGGTGGTCCGCCGCACCGGCCAGGACATCGAGTGGGACCACGACCGCGACCGGTGGTGGCACGACGTCGTCGACGGGCAGTCCACCGACCACGAGCCCGAGCAGTTCGACTCCGAGCACCCGCTGTACGTCATGTACACCTCGGGCTCCACCGGCAAGCCCAAGGGCATCCTGCACACCACCGGCGGCTACCTCACCCAGGCGGCATACACGCACTGGTCGGTGTTCGACCTCAAGGCCGACACCGACGTCTACTGGTGCTCGGCCGACATCGGCTGGGTCACCGGTCACAGCTACATCGTCTACGGACCGCTCGCCAACGGCGCCACGTCGATCATGTACGAGGGCACACCCGACACCCCGCACAGGGGCCGCTGGTGGGAGATCGTGCAGGACTACGGCGTGACGCTGCTCTACACCGCGCCGACGGCCATCCGGACGTTCATGAAGTGGGGCGCGGAGATTCCCGCGGAGTTCGACCTGTCCTCGTTGCGCATTCTGGGGTCGGTCGGCGAGCCGATCAACCCCGAGGCGTACAAGTGGTACCGCCACCACATCGGCGGCGACCGGACCCCAGTGGTCGACACCTGGTGGCAGACCGAGACCGGCGCGATGATGATCAGCCCGTTGCCTGGGGTGGCCGTCGGCAAGCCCGGCTCGGCGATGCGGGCGCTGCCGGGCGTCAGCGCCGAGGTCGTGGACGATGCCGGCGAGCCGGTGCCCCACGGGACGCAGGGCTACCTCGTCCTCCCCGAACCGTGGCCGGCCATGCTGCGTACGCTGTGGGACGACGACGAGCGCTATGCCGAGACCTACTGGTCGCGTTTCCCCGGCCGGTACTTCGCCGGCGACGGGGCGAAGCGCGACGAGGACGGGGACATCTGGCTGCTCGGCCGCGTCGACGACGTCATGAACGTCTCCGGCCACCGGCTGTCGACGACCGAGATCGAGTCATCGCTGGTCTCGCACCCCAAGGTCGCCGAAGCGGCGGTGGTCGGGGCGACCGATGACACCACCGGGCAGGCGGTCGTCGCGTTCGTGATCTTGCGCGAGGAGGCCGGCGACGGCGGTGACGACGTGGTCGACGAGCTGCGCACCCACGTACGCAAGCAGATCGGCGCGATCGCACGGCCGAAGTCGATCATGGTCGTCAAGGAGCTACCCAAGACGCGCTCGGGCAAGATCATGCGCCGGTTGCTGCGCGACGTGGCAGAGAACCGTGACATGGGTGACGTCACGACGCTCACCGACTCCTCGGTGATGGACCAGATCAAGGGTGGGATGGACGAGACGAGCACAGACGACGAGTGAGCGCTCCCCCGCCTCACCATCGAGGCGGGGGGCCTCAGCCGTTTTCGTGTTCGGCGGTGCGCGCGTACACCGGCAGCCAAGCGTCAGCACGAAGCCGGCGAAAAGCTGCACGCCGGTCTGTGTCACCCGCAGCTCGTGGAGCGGCTCGTTCCAGTTCCGGTCGAGTTGCTCCAGCAGGGACTCCTCCTCATTGCGGTCCTGCCGCCCGTCCGACTCAGCGGATGTGTCCGCGCGCCATGTCTGTGCTCCTCGGGAATCTGCAAGCGTTGCAGCGTCCCGGCCCGGGGCCGTAGGCGGCGAAGCGTCCGGCGCTCGAGTGGTGCCATCGCGGGCTTCTCGGGCGCGGAGAGCCCGGCACCACTCGGCGGGGTGAGGGGGCGCCGGCCGCGGGCTGCTCGGGGTGGTTCACGCGTTACGGCATCATCGTCACCCTGATCACGGTCGCAGTTGGGGCCGTACGTACGGCTCGAACTAACAAGGAGCATCGTGAGCGTGCCCGGCCGCGCAGTCCGCAACGCCTTCCACCGGCTGTCGCTGGCTGAGTCGACGACCGTCGCCGACGTCCTGCGTCGCGAGACCAGCGGCGGGCTTCTGCTGCTGGTGGCCACCGTGGTAGCGATGGCGTGGGCCAACTCACCCGTTGCGGACTCCTACGATCAGCTGCGCACCACGGTCGTGGGCGTCCCAGGTCTCCTGGGCCTCGATCTCGAGCACTGGGCCGGCGAGGGATTGCTGGCCGTCTTCTTCCTGGTCGCGGGTTTGGAGCTCAAGCGCGAGTTCGTCGTCGGCGACCTGTCCGACCGCCGCGAGGCCGTGTTGCCGGTCGTGGCCGCGGTCTGCGGCATGGTCGTGCCCGCTGTTGTCTATATCGCGGTGAACGTCGGTGACGGGGGACGCCCGGCCGGTTGGGCGGTGCCGGTGGCCACCGACATCGCCTTCGCCCTGGCGGTGCTCGCCATCGTCGGCCAACGCCTGCCGACCGCCCTGCGCGCGTTCCTTCTGTCCCTGGCCGTTGTCGACGACCTGCTGGCGATCGTCGTCGTCGCCATCTTCTTTACCGCCTCGATCAACTTTCCCTCGCTGCTCATCGCCATCGGCCTACTGGCGGCGTTTGCCGGGCTGCAGTACCTCCGGGTGGCCAGGTGGTGGCTGTACGTCCCACTGGGGCTGGCGGTGTGGTTCTTCGTCCACGACGCCGGTGTGCATGCCACTGTCGCGGGAGTGGCCATCGGGCTGGTGACCCGGGTCCGTCGCGACCACGACGAGCACGAGTCGCCGGCCGAGCGGCTCGAGCACCGGTTGCGCCCGTTGTCCGCCTCCTTTTGCATCCCGGTTTTCGCCCTACTGACGGCCGGTGTCGCGCTGAGCGGCGAGTCTGTGACCGGGATGGTCACCTCGCCGGTCGCGCTCGGTGTGGCGGCCGGGCTGGTCGTCGGCAAGGCCGTCGGCATCACCGGTGGCGCCTGGGTGGCGGTGCGGCTCACCCGCGCCGAGCTGAGTCCCCAGCTCGCCTGGAGCGATGTCGCCGGCATCGGGCTGCTCGCCGGAATCGGCTTCACGGTGTCGCTGCTGCTCGCCGAGCTGAGCTTCGCCGACGAGCCGCAGCTGGTCGAGACGGCCAAGACAGCCGTGCTGGCGGCGTCGGTACTCGCTGCCCTGCTGGCCACCGTCGTGCTCCGCCGCCGCCGGGCCGTGCACGTGGCGCTGTGGGAGATCGAGCATGCCGACGTCGATGACGACGGCGTGCCCGACATCCATCAGGCCGGTCCGCGCGAGGTGGAGCAACATGGCGGGGGCGACGACGACGCGAGCAGGCCGCCGTCCGGGTAGCCGGCAGCAGCACCGCGGCGCACCCTCTAGGGTTAGGCCGGTCATCATTCAGACGGCGAAGGGATCCGGGATGTCGCACCCGATCGGAGGGTCTGCGCCGACCACCACGACGCCGACCACCTCGACGCAATCCACCGGCTCCGCCGGCATCCACCGTGGCGAGCTGCCGGCCGGTGAGGAGCCGACCGTCGGCCGCCTCGTTGCCGAGGCCAGCAGTCATCTGTCGACGCTGGTGCGGGCCGAGATCGCGCTGGCGAAGTCCGAGCTGAGGTTCAGCGCGAAGGCCGCAGGCGTCGGCGCTGCGCTGCTCGCGGTGGCGGCCTTCCTGCTCGTGCTGGCCGTGGTCATGGTCTCCATCTCGGCGGCGTATGCGCTGGCGTATGTCATGCCGACCTGGCTGGCCTTCCTCGTCGTCTTCGCCGTGTACGCGGTCATTGCGGCCGTGCTGGCCCTGGTGGGGATGAAGCGGCTGAAGAAGGTGTCCGCGCCCGAGCGGACGATCGAGACCACCAAGGACACCGTGTCGACGCTGCGCCACCGCTGACCTGCGCCCGGCTCAGGCGCAGCGCCCCGTCGACACCGGCTGGTTGCTGCGGCTGCCCCGAGCGGCGGCCGCGGCGACCTGCTCGGCAGTGAGGACGTACCCGGTCGACTCGTCGGTCACCGAGGCGGCGAACACCACGCCGTACACCCGGCCCCGAGGCGACACCAGCGGACCGCCAGAGTTGCCGGGCTGGACGGTGGAGCGGATCGAGAACACCTCACGCACCGAGCTGGCGCCGTCATAGATGTCGGGGCTGCGGATTTGCTGCTCGGCCCGGATCCGCGCCGGGGCGGCGCGGAACGGGCCGTTGAGCGGGAACCCGAGCACCGCGCCAGGGTCCCGCGCCGATCCGCCGCGGTCGAAACGCAATGTGGGCGCCGCCAGACCGTCAACGGCCAGCACGGCAACGTCGTGATCGGGATCGAAGACGACGACCTCGGCTGGGAGCCGATCGCCGTCGAGCTCGACGAACACCTGCGAGACCCCCGCGACGACGTGGGCGTTGGTCATGACCCTGCCGTCGGCGTAGACGAAGCCTGAGCCCTCCTGCCCGCGATCGCAGCGCGCCGCCTCCCCCAGCACCTTGACTACCGAGTCCGCGGCGCGCCGGATGTCGGCATCCTCGAGCACCCTAGCGGTGGCGGGCGGGACGGCCACAATGCGCTCGGGCACAAACGGCTCGAGGAACCGCGGAAACAGCTCGGAGCCGATCAGGTCGTCGAAGTTGCCGAGCGCCTGCCCGGCGGCGGTGGGCAGTACCGAGTCGACCGTCGACAGGACCGTCGAGCTGCGCACCTGGTTGCCCAACCAGGGGATACGCGCTCCGCTGACGGCGTAACCCAGGGCCCATGCGACCAGCAACGCGGCCATCACCGACAAGGCAGCGCCGCCCACCGCGTCGATGGCTCGGGCCGGCTGCCAGGTCACGAACGACCGGACCTGGGCACCGATGAAGCCACCGATGACCTGGCCGAGAGCCGCCGCGACCACCACCACGGCCAGACCACCCAGGCGGACCAGTGCGGCGCCGTCGACGTCTGCGAGCAGGCTCGGAGCGAAGACGATGCCGAGCACCCCGCCGCCGAGCAGACCCACCGTCGAAGCCGCACCGACGATGAAGCCCTGCCAGTACCCCGACGAGGCGTAGCCGAGCAGGAGCAGCAGCAGCGCGATGTCGAGCACGTTCACCGCGCGCTTCTCCTACCGCGCGCACGGTCCGCCCCGGGGGCTGACACCGGTGCCGGCTCGGGGGCGGACAGCGTCCGGGCGGGGTCCCACGGCTCCGCGAGACCGCCATGGTCCAGCAGCGTGTCCACGACGCTGGCGGTGAACCCCCAGAGCACAAGGTCCCCGAGGACGAACCCGGGACCGCGGTACCCCATCGGGTGCCGCACGGTGACCCGGTGCCGGGGGTCGACCAGCTCGTCGATCGGGACCCGGAGCACGTCGGCGACCTCGACCGGGTCGACCACGCCGACGGGCGACTCCTCGCGCCACCAGGCGAGCACACAGGTGACGGCGAAGTTGCTCGGCGGCAGCCACAGTGCCGGCAGCTCGGCCAGCACGTCGACACCCACCGGGTCGAGCCCGATCTCCTCCTCGGCCTCGCGCAGCGCGGTCTGGGCGGCGGTCTCGTCTGCGTCGGCGCCACCACCTGGGAAGGCGAGCTGTCCGGGATGCGAGCGCATGTCGTGCGCTCTCTCAATGAGGACCAGCTCGGCGCCGGCCGACGACTGGGCAAACAGCACCAGCACGGCGGAGTCCCTGGCAGACGCCGGCGGCGGCGGCAGCGACCGGGACAGGTCCTCGGCGCCAAGTCTGCGAGCGGCTTCGGCGATGTCGCGCACCCAGTCCGGCGGTCGGCTCATGGCCGGACCTCGAGCTGCTTGGCCACCGCAGCAGCCAGCTCCGGCCTCGAGACCTGGGCCGGCGTCACGCCCGGCCCCCGGTCTTGACCAGCTTCTCCGCCTGGGCGGTATCGGTGGGGCCGGTGCCGTACGCCGGGCACCAGCGGGCGACCGAGCAGGCCCCGCAGGCGGGCCGGCGCGCGTGGCAGACCCGTCGGCCGTGCCAGATCAGGTGGTGGTTGAGCAACACCCAGTCACGCTTGGCGAACAGCGCGCCGACCTCCTGCTCGACCTTGATCGGGTCTTCGTGCTCGGTCCATCCGAAGCGCCGCGCCAGCCGGCCGAAGTGGGTGTCGACGGTGATGCCGGGGATGCCGAAGGCGTCCCCGAGGACGACATTGGCGGTCTTGCGGCCCACCCCGGGCAAGGTGACGAGGTCGGCGAGCCGCGGTGGCACCTCACCACCAAACCGCTCCAACAGGGCCGCGGAGAGCCTGAGCAGCGAGTCGGCCTTGGTCCGGAAGAAGCCGGTGGACTGGATGATCGACTCCAGCTCGGCACGGTCGGCGCCGGCCATCGCGGCGGGATCGGGATAGACGGCGAACAGCCGCGGGCGTACCGCGTTGACGCGGCGGTCGGTGGTCTGCGCCGACAGGACGGTGACCACGAGCAGTTGGAACGGGCTGTCGAAGTCGAGCTCGCACCGGGCGTCGGGATAGGTCTCGGCCAGGGCGCGGTCGATCTTGCGCGCGCGGCGCACCAGCGATGCGCGTGATGCCGGTGCGGGCGCTCCTGCAGACACCGTGTCAGCGTACGGGTGGCCTCGGCGGTGCTGTCGTTGCTCGCCGCCCCGGCGTGCGGCCGCGTCGCCCCCGCGCCTGCCGTCCGCCACGTAAACGTGGCGCGGGACGCGCGCCGCAGGCCCCCGGCACCCAGCCGCCCGACGTCTCCCGGTGCGAGATGCGCCACACCGCTACGCTGCGCTGGATGGACAACGATGTGCTGCGCCAGACCCCGCTATTCTCCAACCTGGACGACGCGGCGACCGACTCGCTGCGCGCGCAGATGACCGACAGCAGGCTGAAGCGCACCGAGGTGTTGTTCCACGAAGGCGACTCCGGCGACCGGCTGTACGTGGTCATGGAGGGCAAGATGAAGCTGGGCCGCTCCTCCAGCGATGGACGCGAGAACCTGCTGGCCGTGCTGGGGCCGGGACAGATGTTCGGCGAGCTGTCGCTGTTCGACCCAGGTCCCCGCTCCACGACCGCCACCGCGGTGACCGACTGCCGGTTGGCGAGCCTCGGGCACACCGACCTGCAGCGCTGGCTGAGCGAGCGTCCCGACGTGGCTCGCGGACTGCTGTTCCAGCTCGCGCACCGGCTGCGCCGCACCAACGAGGTCGTCGCGGACCTCGTGTTCTCCGACGTCCCCGGCCGGGTTGCCAAGGCGCTGCTGGACCTGTCCACCCGCTTCGGCCGGAAGGCCGACGACGGCATCCACGTGCACCACGACCTCACCCAGGAGGAGCTGGCGCAGCTGGTCGGCGCCTCGCGTGAGACGGTCAACAAGGCGCTGGCCGACTTCGCCAACCGAGGCTGGCTGCGTCTCGAGCCGCGCTCGGTCGTGCTCGTCGACGTCGAGCGGCTCGAGCGTCGCTCGCGCTGAGGCCCGCAGCCACTCGCGCCACGCGGTTCACCCGCCGCTACGCAGATACTCCAGCTGAGCGGCCACCGACAGCTCCGCTGCCGGCCAGAGCGCCGGGTCGACGTCGGCGTACACCCGCTCGACCACCGACCGCGGGGTCGTGAGGCCGGACCCGACTGCCTCCCGTACCTGATCCAGCCGCCGCCCGCGGTGCGCCAGATACTCCCCGAGCACACCGGCGGCGTCCTCGAGCACCGGCCCGTGACCGGGCAGCACCCGGGTGACCTCACCGCGCTCGGCGAGGTCGCGCAGCCGTTCCAGCGAGTCGAGGTAGGCGCCGAGGCGACCGTCGGGGTGAGCCACCACCGTCGTGCCGCGGCCGAGGACGGTGTCGCCGGTGAGCACGCAGCGGTCTGGCAACACGAACGACAGCGAGTCCGAGGTGTGACCGGGGGTGGCGACCACCCGGACGTCCAGGTCGTCGATCGCCACGACGTCGCCGCCGCCCAGGCCCTCGGAGCCCAGCCGGTGGGCCGGGTCCAGCGCGCGTACGCCACAGCCGGCCTGCTCGGCGAGGGCACGCGCTGCCTCGGCGTGATCGGCGTGCCCGTGGGTGAGCAGTACCGCAGCGATGTCGCCCGCCCGCGCACCAACCGCCGCGAGGTGTCCGGCGTGCAACGGGCCGGGATCGACGACGACCGAACGCCCCGACGACGAGCCACGCAGGATCCACGTGTTGGTGCCGTCGAGGGTCATCGGGCCGGCATTCGGCGCCAGCACGCAGGTCGCGAACGCCCCGAAGCTGCCGCCGTGCCAGGCGGGAGTGTCGGCGCGGCCGGCGGGCAGCTCGCTCATCAGGGCTGCAGCCAGACTCGGTCCCCGTCGACGACCAGGCGCGGTTCGATCGGCACCACCCGTCGGCGCTCGGCTGCCGCGAGGACATCGGTGGCCCGCTCGAGGCCAGCCAGCTCCTGGCAGGTACGCACCGTCGGCGGCATCATGGCCAGGTCACCCGCATCGACGGCATCGACGGCGGCACCCGGGCGCATCCATGCGACCGCGTCGGACTCCGTCGACACGTCGCGGGTGCGTTGCCCCTCAGGCAGGACCGCGACGAAGAAGCGGGTGTCGTACCGGCGCGGCTCGAAGTCGGGGGTGATCCACTGCGCCCACGCGCGCATCAGGTCGCTGCGCAGCACCAGCCCGCGACGGCTGAGCACCTCGGCGAGCGACACCTGCTTGGCGACCAGCGCCTCGCGATCGGCTTCCCAGTCCGCGCCGGTGGTGTCAGCGACAAGCGCGTCGGGTGCCGCTCCGGCGAGCAACACGCCGGACTCCTCGAACGTCTCGCGTACGGCCGCACACACCAGCCCGCGGGCGGTCGGCACATCGCAGCCGAGCTGCCGTGCCCACGACGACTGGCTCGGGCCAGCCCAGGCGGCGGCCACCGACCAAGCCTCGCGGTCTCGGTCATCGACCCCGCCGCCAGGGAACACCGCCATCCCGGGGGCAAAGGCCATCCGGGCATGCCGGCGCAGGAGGTAGACCTCGGTGCCGGGCCTGTTGGACCTGCCGGGCGTGCCGTCGTCCTGCCCACCAGCGTTTCGCAGCAGCACGACGGTGGCGGCATCGCGAGGGGGCACCGGCGCGCGCTCACCGGAGGCGAACTGCTCGGCCGCGGCGCGCAACGACTCGGGCATCGCCACCCGCTCGGGCCGCGGCTGGTGCATGGCAGGCTCAGCCGACCTCGACGACGAGCTCGACCTCCACCGGCGCGCCCAACGGCAGCACCGCGACGCCGACCGCACTGCGGGCGTGCCGCCCGGCGTCCCCGAAGACCTGGGCAAGAAGCTCGCTCGCGCCGTTGGCGACCTGGGGTTGGCCGGTGAAGTCAGGGGCACTGGCCACGAAGACCACCACCTTGACCACGCGTCGTACTCGGGTCAGGTCGCCGATCTCGGCCTTGAGCGCGGCAATGGCGTTGAGCACGCACTGCTGGGCACACATCGTCGCCTCGTCGGGGGTCACGCCTTGGCCGACGGTGCCGGTGGCGATCAGCTCACCGGAGCGCAGCGGCAGCTGGCCGGCGGTGAACACCAGCGAACCGGTCGAAACGGCCGGTACGTAGGCCGCCAGCGGCGCGGCCACCTCGGGCACCGCCAAGCCGAGCTCGCTGAGGCGTTGCTCCGGGCCCTGGGCGGTCACGAGGCGCCCTTGGGACGCTTGAGATAGGCGACGAGGTTCTCCGGGTTGGCCCCGGGCAGGACCGTCACGAGCTCCCAGCCGTCCTGGCCCCAGTTGTCCAGGATCTGCTTGGTCGCGTGGATCAGCAGCGGCACGGTCGCGTACTCCCAGGTGGTCATGCCCGCGATGCTAGCCAGCACTAGCGTGAACGCCGTGCCCGCACCCCCCACTCACGATCCGCGCAAAACGTACGACCCGAGCAGCGTGTTGACCCGGCCCGCTGGGTTGCCCGACGTGGTGCTGCGCTGGGCCGATCACGCCGACGGGGTGGCCGAGGTGTGGCTGCCGCCAACTGGCTTTGGTGCCGCACCCGAGCCGGCACCGCTGCTGTATGCCGTGCACGGCGGTTTCTGGCGCCAGCGCTACGACCGGCGCCACCTGCGACCGCTCGCCCAGGCGTTGTGTGGACTGGGGTGGGCGGTGGTGGTGCCGGAGTACGCGCGGATCGGTGGGCGTCACCGGGCAGCCGGGCTCGACGCGCCGTGGCCACTGCTCGCCGATGACCTGCGTACGCTGCGCCGCCTGGTGCCCCAGATGCTGGCCGAGGTGGCGCCCGGCCGGATCACCGCTGACCGGCCGGTGCTGGTGGGGCACTCGGCTGGGGGCCAGCTGGCGCTGTGGTGGGCGCTCGATGCCCGCGGAGGGCGCGAGGGGCCGCTGTCGCAGCCCCGCCATGTCCTCGCTCTGGCGCCGGTGGCCGACCTTGCCCGTGCTCGCGCCGAGCGCCTCGGTGACGGCGCGGTCGCAGCCTTGCTGGGCAGCGACACCGCCCCCTCGGCGGCGGTCTCCGGACCCGACATCGCAGCCCGGCTCCGCGCCGGCGAGCACCCCGAGGAGTGCAGCCTGCACGTGCTGCACGGCACCGACGACGTCCAGGTGCCCGTCGTGCACAGCACCGACCTGGCCGCCGACGCGAGCGCGCTGGACGTACGGGTGCTGCCCGACGTCGAGCACTTCGCGCTGATCGACCCGCTCTCGGCCGCCTGGCCCGACGTCGCCGCCGCCCTGCCGCCCCTCGTCTCGACCCCGCCACCGCCTCGGCCGTCCGCCACGTAAAACGTGGCGCAGCGACCCTTTACGGGGTGCCGGCGCCACGTAAAGCCATTCCCCGCCACGTTTACGTGGCGTAGCGCCACGCGCGCCCGCCCCGGAGATGCCGGTTGGCGACCGCCGCCTAGGCTCGACAGGTGAGCGATTGGCCCCGCGTACGCCTGCACGTCGTGACGGGCAAAGGCGGCACCGGCAAGACCACGGTCGCCGCTGCCCTGGCGTTGGGGCTGGCCCGCGAGGGTCGTCGGGTGCTGTTGTGCGAGGCCGAAGGTCGGCAAGGCATTGCCCACCTCTTCGACGTGGAGCCGCTGCCGTACGAAGAACGCCTGATCGCGGTGGCACCCGGCGAGGGGGAGGTGCTGGCGCTCGCGATCGACGCCGAGGCAGCGCTGCTGGAGTACCTCGACATGTACTACCGCCTGGGCCGGGCCGGCCGCGCACTGGACCGCTTCGGCGTGATCGACTTTGCCACCACCATCGCCCCCGGAGTACGGGACGTCTTGTTGACCGGCAAGGTCTTCGAGGCATTCCGTCGCCGCGACCGGGACGGGCGGCCCGTGTACGACCACATCGTGCTGGACGCCGCGCCGACGGGACGCATCACGCGGTTCCTCAACGTCAACCACGAGGTCGCCGGCCTGGCCAAGGTCGGGCCGATCCGCAAGCAGGCCGACGGCATCATGCAGGTGCTGCAGTCGCGGGGAACGGCGGTGCACCTGGTGACCCTGCTCGAGGACATGCCGGTGCAGGAGACCGCTGACGCCATCGGTGAGCTGACGGCCGCGGACCTGCCGATCGGCGGGATCGTGGTCAACCAGGCGCGTTCGTCACCGCTGACGGCAGCCACCCGCAAGTCGGTGGCCGAGGGCACGCTCGACCTCGCCGAACTGATTCCCGGGCTCAGCGCGGCGGGGCTCGACGACCTGCCCGTCGGCCCCGAGGGGTTGGCCGGTGGACTGTTGGCTGGAGCCGGCGAGCACGTCGAGCGGCTGGAGCTCGAGGACGGCCTGCTTGCCGACGTCGAGGGTCTGGACCGACCCGTCTACCGGCTGCCGCAGCTGGGTGACGGTATCGACCTCGCCGCACTGTACGAGCTCGCCGACGCGCTGTGCGAACAGGGCATGGCATGAGCGGCCGGCGCCGTCGCCCGGCTCTCAGCGCCCGTACGTCGGCCCGTGGGCGCGGGTCACCGCCACGGGGCAGCACCCACCAGCGCTCGAAAGGTCGCACACCGTTCGATGTCGATGCCCTGCTCGACGACCCCGCCACGCGAATCGTCGTGTGCTGCGGGTCCGGAGGTGTCGGCAAGACGACGACCGCCGCGGCACTCGGGCTGCGGGCTGCCGAGCGCGGCCGCTCGGTGGTGGTGCTCACCATCGATCCGGCTCGGAGGCTGGCCCAGGCCCTCGGTCTCGACGAGCTGGACAACACCCCGCGGCCGGTCAAGGGCCACCGAGGCGAGGGCCGTCTCGAGGCGATGATGCTCGACATGAAGCGGACCTTCGACGAGGTCGTCGAGTCCCACGCGAGCCAGGCCAAGGCCCGCCAGATCCTCGACAACCCTTTCTACATTGCCTTGTCGAGCTCGTTTGCCGGCACCCAGGAGTACATGGCGATGGAGAAGCTGGGGCAGCTGCATGCTCGGGCCGAGACCGATGCGAGCTGGGATCTGATCATCGTCGATACGCCGCCGTCGCGATCGGCGCTGGATTTCCTCGACGCACCCGAGCACCTCGCGTCGCTGCTCGACGGGCGCTTCGTCCGGATGTTGCTCGCGCCAGCGCGAGGCCCGGCCCGGTTGTTGTCAGTCGGCCTCGGCGTGGTCACGGCCGCGCTGAACAAGGTGCTCGGCGCACAGGTCCTCACCGACATGCAGACGTTCATCGCCGCCTGCGACACGCTGTTCGGCGGCTTCCGGCAACGCGCCGAGGCGACGTACGCGCTGCTGCAGGCGGCCGGTACGGCCTTCGTGGTGGTGGCGACTCCCGAGGCCGATGCGCTGCGGGAGGCCACCTACTTCGTCGAGCGGCTGAGCAATGAGCACATGCCGCTGGCCGGGCTGGTGGTCAACCGGGTGCAAGACGTGATGACGCCGTCGCTCAGCGCCAGCGCTGCCGAACAGGCCGCCGAGCGGCTCGCCGACCACCACCCCGACGAGTACGAGGCGACGGCCGGGCTGCTGCTGGTCCACGCCGAGCGGGCCCGCCTGCGCCAGCGGCAGGACCGCCTGCGCAAGGGCTTCGCCGGTGCCCATCCGGAGGTGCCGACGGTCGGGCTTGCCGCACTCGCCGGCGACGTCCACGACCTCGACGGTTTGCGTCGTGTCGGCGACCTGCTCGCAGCCGGATAGCACGCGAGAGGGCGGCAGGCTCGTCGCCTGCCGCCCTCAGCGGTCCCCCTGCCGTTTCCCTCCGTCACTCGTTCCTACGCACAGACAACCCAAAGGGTTGCCGCAGGCGTGATGAATTCTTTCGGCCAGGGTCAGACCGCGATGTCGTGGCCGGCCACACCGGTGTCCAGCCGGTGCTGGTCCTGCGCAGCGTCGAGCAGACGCCGCCACGACTGCACGTTGGGCCGGCGGCGCAGGAGGGCCCGGCGCTCACGCTCGGTCATGCCGCCCCAGACACCCCACTCCATCTGGTTGTCCAGCGCCTCGGCCAGGCACTCGGTGCGCACCGGGCAGCCCGAGCAGATCTGCTTCACCCGGTGCTGCTCGGCACCGCGCACGAACAGCTCGTCCGGCGGGCTGTCCTTGCACGCGGCCTGGTCTGCCCAGTCCTCGATCAATGTCGTCATGCTGCTCCCCATGATGGGATCTGCCCCCTGCGTCTGCCGGCGGAGTGCGGCGACGCCTGTCCAACGGCCACCGTACGAAGAGGTGCTCGGGCTGAGTCAGAGCCGAAAGGGTGGCGAAGCGTAGTCACTTGTGGCCATCACCGGTGACGAATCCGACAAATGGATGACCCGGCCCCTCGGCCGCGCCCCGAGAGGGCTGTCCGCCGCCTGTCGTAGTCTCGGTGGCATGTCCGCTCACTGGCTGGCTTCGGTCGCCACCGCCCTGCGCCGAATTGTCGCCCTCGTCGCGGTCAGCGCCCTTGCTGGACTGCTCGTCGCGGGTCTGGCGCTGCCGTTCGCCGGCCTGACCGGGATCGCCGCGCGGGGCGTCGCGACCGGCATCGAGGAGCTCCCCACCGAGATCAACGAGGCGACGCTGCCTCAGCGCACCAAGATCCTGGACTCGACCGGCAAGACGATCGCCTACTTCTACGAGCAGAACCGTGTGGACGTGCCGCTTCAGGAGGTGGCGCCGGTGATGCGCCGGGCGCTGCTGGCCATCGAGGACTCACGCTTCTATCAGCACGGCGCGCTCGACATCCAGGGCACCAGCCGCGCCCTGGTCAACAACCTGCTGGGCCAGCCCACCCAGGGCGGTTCAAGCATCACCCAGCAGCTCATCAAGCAGATCCTGGTTGCCAAGGCCGACACGCGCCAGGAGTACGAAGCCGCGACCGAGCAGACGGTGGCCCGCAAGCTGCAGGAGTTGCAGTTCGCGATGGCCTACGAGCAGAACCACGGCAAGCGCGAGATTCTCGAGTCGTACCTCAACATCGCGTTCTTCGGCGATGGCGCGTACGGGATCTCCGCGGCCGCACGCCAGTTTTTCTCGGTGCGTCCCGACCAGCTGAGCCTCACCCAGGCCGCGACGCTCGCCGGTCTGGTGCAGAACCCGAGCGCCTACAACCCGACCCTGGCTCCGGCCACTGCCCGCGAGCGCCGCGACACCGTGCTGCGCCGGATGGCGGAGCTGAAGGAGATCACGCCGAAGGTCGCGCGCAGAGCCGTCGCCGCGCCCCTCGGGCTGCGGGTCACCGAGACGCCGAACGGGTGCGTCAACACCGTTGCCCCCTTCTTCTGCGACTACGTGCAGGCCTACCTGCTCAACAGCGAGGCGCTGGGCAAGACCCGGACGGCGCGGGAGGAGCAGCTGCTGACCGGTGGGCTCACGATCAGGACCACCATCGACCTGCGGATGCAGCGCGCCGCCGACACAGCGGTGCGGGAGCGCGTCAACCCCACCGACAACGCCATCGGCGGGATCGCGATGGTCGAGCCCGGCACCGGCAAGGTGCGCGCGCTGGCTCAGTCGCGGCCGATGGGCAGGGACAGCAAGAGTGGCGAGACCTACCTCAACTACCTGGTGCCGGAGTCCCTCGGCGGCGCCGCGGGATTCCAGCCGGGCTCCACGTTCAAGTCTTTCGTGCTGGCCACCGCACTCAAGCAGGGGCTACCGCTGTCGACCACCTTCGACGCGCCGCAGACCTACGTCGTCGAGGAGGGCACGGTGCAGAATTGCGACGGCAGCGACGTCGAGCGCTGGGAGGTGGACAACTCGACCGGGACCGGCCGTTTCGACATGTACCTCGGCACCCAGCAGTCGGTCAACACCTACTACGCCCAGCTCGAGCAGCTCACCAACATCTGTCCCGCGGTGACGCTGACGCGTGACCTCGGCATTGCCGTCCCGGAGCAGGACGAGGTGGCGCCGTTCACGCTGGGCCCGACCGATGTGAACCCGCTGTCGATGGCGGCGGCCTATGCCACCTTTCCCGCTCGCGGGATGTATTGCCCGGCGACGCCGATCCTCAGCGTGCGGGACCGGGACGGTCGCTCGACAGAGTTCCCCGCCAGCGACTGCGAGCGTGCGTTCCGCCCCGCGGTCGGCGACGCGGTGAACGACGTGCTGCGAGGGGTGCAGGAGGAGGGCGGCTTCGGTGCGTACAACGGCCTCGACCTCGACCAGGTCTCGGCCGGTAAGACCGGCACCACCACCAACAACTTCGCCGTCTGGTTCATGGGCTACACGCCCAACCTCATCGCATCCTCGATGATCGCCGGCGCCAACGACCTCGGCAGCCCCACCTCGCTAGCGGGACAGACGGTCGGTGGCCGGCCGCTGCTCTTCGACGAGATCGGCGGGTCCAGCCTCGCCGGCCCGATGTGGAAGCGGGCGATGGAGGTCGTGCAGCAGTGGCTGCCCGACGAGGACTTCCGTCCGGTCGACCTCTCCAAGCTCGGCGGCAAGGCGGTCGACGTGCCCTTCCTCGGCGGCCAGTCGTTCGCCGTCGCGGCTGAGCAGCTGCGCCAGCTCGACCTGGTTCCGATCTTGGCACTCGAGCGGGTTCCCAACCTCTACCCCGAGGGGACTGTTGCCACGACGGAGCCGGGCGCGGGCGCCGCGCTGGTACCAGGTCAGCAGGTCACCATCTACCTCTCCGACGGCCCAGCTCCGCCGCCACCGACTCCAGACCCCGATGGGGGCGGGGGCAACGGCGGCACGGGTGGCGGCGGACCGGGCACCGGCGGCGGCGGACCGGGCACCGGTGACGGCGGACCGGGCACCGGTGGCGGCGGACCGGGCACCGGCGGCGGTGGACCGGGCACCGGTGGTGGCACGGGCGGCGGTGCACCGGGTGGCGGAGACGACGGCCCCGTCCGCTGACGCCGCCCGGGTGCGTACCGGCTGCGCGGTCCCGCTTAGGCGCCGGTGAGCTGGCGACGCACCTCGGCGGCGACGACAGCACCGTCGGCGCGCCCGGCGACCTGGGGCTTCAGCCGCCCCATCACCGAGCCCATGGCCGCCATCCCCTTCCCGGCCGCCCCTTGGGACTCGACCGTGGCTGTCACTAGCGCGGTCAGCTCGGTGGAGCTCAACGGCTCCGGCAGGTAGTCGGCGAGGACCGCTGCCTCCGCGCGCTCCTTGTCCGCGAGCTCGCCACGTCCCGCACCGTCGTACGCAGCGGCAGCCTCGCGCCGCTTCTTGGCCTCTGCTGCCAGCACGCCGGTGACCTCGTCGTCGCCGAGCTCGCGGGCCCGCTTGCCGGACACCTCGGCATTGGTCACGGCGGCGAGTGCCATCCGCAACGTGGAAGTACGAAGGCTGTCCCGAGCCTTCATCGCAGCGGTCAGGTCGGTGCGCAGTCGATCCTTGAGCGCGGTCATGGCTGCAGTCTGACAGCCTGGGCGGGTGCCTCCCCCTTCATTAGCCGCCCGGCGTGCACGCAGACCTGCGCTCGGCCGGGGGGCGCCGCTGGCCGCCGGCGCGCTCGCCTCCGGGCTGGCCGGCGTCTCCTACGCGGTGTGGGAGACCCGGGCGTTCGTGCTGCGCACGGCCCGGGTGCCGGTGCTGCCCGCCGGCCAGCGCTCGCTTCGGGTGCTGCACCTCAGCGACCTGCACCTGACGCCCGGCCAGCGCATCAAGGCCGACTTCGTCCGCGGCCTCACCGACCTGGGACCGGACCTGGTCGTGGTGACGGGCGACTTCCTCGCTCATCACGATGCGGTCGGACCGGTCCTGGACTGCCTCGACGAGCTGCTGGACGCCCCAGGGGCGTTCGTGCTCGGCTCGAACGACTACTTTGCGCCGATCATCAAGAACCCCGCCCGGTACCTCCTGCCCAGCGGCCAGAATCGGCGCCAGGTCGGTGCCGTGCTGCCGTGGCGCGACCTGGTGGCGGCGCTCGCTGGTCGCGGCTGGGCCGATCTCGACAACAGCCGGGCACGCATCGAAGTGGGCGGCCGTGTCGTCGCCATGGCCGGTGTCGACGACCCACATCTGCACTATGACGACCTCGCCGTCGCCGACGAGCCGCCGGACCCGAGCGTCGACATCGCGATCGCGATCGCCCACGCGCCGTACCTGCGGGTCCTCGACCGGTTCACCGCCTCCGGGTGGCCGCTGGTGCTGGCGGGGCACACCCACGGCGGCCAGCTGCGCATCCCGGGCAAGGGCGCGCTGGTCACCAACTGCGACCTGGACACCGACCGATGCCGTGGCCTGCACCAGCATCACGCCGGCGGCCGCACCGCCTGGATGAACGTGTCGGCAGGGCTGGGAACGTCTCCGTACGCCCCGGTGCGCTTCGCCTGCCGGCCGGAAGCGACCCTGCTCACGCTGGAGTCCCCGCCGACGGGATCGGACGACCCGCGCGTGTAGGCTGACGCCCCGTTCGGGCTGTGGCGCAGCTTGGTAGCGCGCTTCGTTCGGGACGAAGAGGCCGCAGGTTCAAATCCTGTCAGCCCGACGCAAGCACGAAGACCCCGTGGCCCCCTCAGGCACGGGGTCTTCGTCGTCGTACGAGCGTGCGGCAAGATGCCGGACATGACAGCCGACCTGCTCTGGCAGCCGCCGCCGGACGCCCGCGACACCACTCGCATCGGGGCCTTCCTGCGGGATGCGGAGGCTCGCACGGGCCGCAGCTTCAGCGACTACGCAGACCTGTGGCAGTGGTCGGTCGACGACCTCGACGGCTTTTGGCGCACGGTGGTGGACTTCTTCGCCGTCCCCTACGACGGTGATGTCGAGGAGGTGCTCGCCGACCGGTCGATGCCCGGTGCGCAGTGGTTTCCCGGTCTGCGTCTCAACTACGCCGAGGCGATGCTCGCCCTGCCCGGTCGCGCGGACGACGATGTGGTGGTGGTCGGCGCCAGCCAGAGCCGCCCGACCACCGAGCTGACGGCGGCCGGACTGCGGGACCAGGTCGCCCGGGCGCGAGCCGGTCTCGTGCGCCTGGGGGTAGGCCCGGGCGACCGCGTGGCTGCGTACCTGCCCAACATCCCCGAGGCGGTGGTGCTGCTCCTGGCCACCGCGAGCCTGGGTGCGGTGTTCTCGTCCTGCGCGCCGGAGTTCGGGACCCGCAGCGTGGTGGACCGGTGGAGCCAGATCGACCCGGTCCTCCTCGTTGCCGTCGACGGCTACCGCTACGGCGACAAGGCGGTCGACCGGGGCGAGCAGGTGGCCGCCATCCGCGCGGGGCTGCCGAGCCTGCGCCACGTGGTGCGGCTGGCCTACCTCGACGCCGACGCCGACGCCGACGACGGTGGCGGTGACCTGTCCTGGGGACAGCTGCTCGGCGAGCCCGCCGAGCCGGCGTACGAACGACTGCCCTTCGACCACCCGCTCTACGTCTTGTACTCCTCAGGCACCACCGGGCTGCCGAAGGCGATCGTGCACGGGCACGGCGGGATCACCATCGAACACCTCAAGGCGCTCGGGCTGCAGATGGACCTGGGCCCGGCCGACCGCTTCTTCTGGTTCTCCACCACCGGCTGGATGATGTGGGACTACCTGGTCTCCGGGCTCGGCGTCGGTGCGACCGTGGTGTTGCACGACGGTGACCCTGCCTGGCCGGACCTGTCCGCGCTTTGGAGGCTGGCCGCGGAACACAGCGTCACCTACTTCGGCACCAGCGCACCGTTCCTGCTGGCATGTCGCAAGGCAGGGCTGGTGCCGCGTGAGGTGGCCGACCTCTCCGCCGTCCGTGGTGTCGGCTCAACCGGTGCACCGCTACCGCCGGAGGGCTTCGACTGGGTGTACGACGCGGTGGGCAGCGATCTGCTGCTGTCGAGCTTCTCGGGGGGCACCGACGTGTGCACCGGCTTCCTCGGCGGGTCGCCGCTGCTGCCCGTGCACGCCGGCCGGATCGCCGGGCGCTGCCTGGGCTGCGCCGTCGAGGCGTACGACCCCGATGGGCGGCCGGTCGTCGGCGAGCAGGGCGAGCTCGTCATCACCGCCCCGATGCCCTCGATGCCGCTCGGCTTCTGGGGTGACGATGACGGGACGCGCTACCGCTCGGCGTACTTCGACGACTTCCCCGGCATCTGGCGGCACGGAGACTGGATCACGATCGCCGAGGACGGCTCGTGCGTGCTGTCCGGACGCAGCGACGCCACCCTCAACCGTGGCGGCGTACGGCTCGGCACGGCGGAGTTCTACTCCGTGGTCGAGGCGATGCCGCAGGTTGCCGACAGCCTGGTGGTGCACCTCGAGGACGCTGAGGGCGGCGCGGGCGAGCTGTTGCTGTTCCTGGTGCTCGCCGATGGTGTCGCGCTCGATGACGGGCTGCGCACTGAGGTTGCCCGCGAGCTGCGTACACACCTGTCGCCGCGGCACGTGCCGGACGCCGTGCATGCGGTCCCCGCATTGCCTCGTACGTTGTCGGGCAAGAAGCTCGAGGTGCCGGTGAAGCGCATCTTGCGCGGCGTGGCGGTCGACGAGGCAGCGGCCAGGGGTGCGCTCGCCAACCCCGAGGCGCTGGACGCCTTCGCCGCCTACGTCCGGTAAGTCGACGCCCCCCACCCCGCCGAGTGGTGCCAACCCGGCCCCGTGCGCGCCCGAACAGCCCGCGATGGCACCACTCGAGGGTGCGGCAGCGGGCGGGAAGGCTCAGAGACGCGCGGCGACGAGCTCGGCGATCTGCACAGTGTTCAGCGCCGCGCCCTTGCGCAGATTGTCGCCGCTGACGAACAGTACGAGCCCGCGCTCGCCGTCGACGCCCGCGTCCTGTCTGATGCGCCCGACCAGGCTGGCATCGCGGCCGGCTGCCTGGAGTGGCGTCGGCACCTCGACCAGCTCGACACCGGGCGCCGTGGCGAGCAACGCCGAGGCCCGTGCCACCGTGATCGACCGCTCGAACTCGACGTTCAGCGACAGCGAGTGCCCGGTGAATACCGGCACCCGTACGCAGGTGCCGGACACCCGCAGGTCCGGGATGTCGAGGATCTTGCGCGACTCGTTGCGCAGCTTCTGCTCCTCGCCGGTCTCGAAGCTACCGTCGTCGACCACGGCACCGGCCATCGGCAGCACGTTGAACGCGATCGGCGCGACATACTCCTGCGGAGCGGGGAACACCACCGCGGAACCGTCGTGGGTGAGCTCGGTGGCCCGGTCGACGACCTGGCGTACCTGCTTGTCGAGCTCGTCGACGCCGGCCAGCCCGCTGCCCGACACCGCCTGGTACGTCGAGGCCGTCATCCGGATCAGCCCGGCCTCGTCATGGAGCGGCTTGAGCACCGGCATCGCCGCCATGGTGGTGCAGTTGGGGTTGGCGATGATGCGCCGCGCACCGGGCACCAGCGCCGAGTCGATGGCTGCCGGGTTGACCTCGCTGACGACCAGCGGGATCTCCGGGTCCTGCCGGAAGGCTGACGAGTTGTCGATGACGACGGCACCGGCAGCAGCGAAACGCGGCGCCTGCGCCCGCGAGGTGCCCGCCCCGGCGGAGAACAGGGCGATGTCGAGCCCGGCAGGGTCGGCGGCCTCGGCGTCCTCGACGACGACCCCGTCGGCGCCGTCGGCAAGGCCCGGCAGCGTCCGCCCGGCAGAGCGCGCGGAGGCGAAGAAGCGCACCTCGGCCACCGGGAGCGCCCGCTCGGCCAGCAGCCGGCGCATCACCGCACCGACCTGCCCGGTGGCGCCCACCACCCCGACCCGCAGCCCGCCGGCGCGGCTCATCGGCCGGACCCGCCGTAGACCACGGCCGCGACCTCGTCGGAGTCCAGCTCGAAGGCGGCGTGGGCGGACGCGACTGCGTCGTCGACCTGGGCCTGGTCGACCACGACCGAGATGCGGATCTCCGAGGTCGAGATCATCTCGATGTTCACCCCGGCCGTTGCCAGCGCGGTGAAGAAGCGCGCGGTCACCCCCGGGTGCGAGCGCATCCCGGCTCCGACCAGCGAGACCTTGCCGATGCGGTCGTCGAAAAGCAGCTGTTCGTAGCCGACCTCGTCCCGGAGCCTCGCCAGCGCCGCCATCGCGACCGGCCCGTCGGAGCGCGGCAAGGTGAACGAGATGTCGGTACGTCCGGTAGCCGCGGCCGAGACGTTCTGCACGATCATGTCCAGGTTGACCTGGGCCGATGCCAGCGCGTCGAAGATGCGCGCGGCCTCGCCGACCTTGTCGGGCACACCGACGAGGGTGACCTTCGCCTCGCTGCGGTCGTGGGCGACGCCGGTGATGATCGCCTGTTCCACGGTGACTCCTTCGATGAGCTCGGGTCTGTCGGTGACCCACGTACCCGGCCTGGTCGAGAAGCTGGACCGCACGTGGATGGGCAGCTGGTGCCTGCGGGCGTACTCGACGCACCGCAGGTTGAGGATCTTGGCCCCGCAGGCGGCCATCTCGAGCATCTCCTCCGACGAGATCGTCGTCAGCCGCTGCGCGGTGGGGACGATGCGCGGGTCGGCGGTGAACACGCCGTCGACGTCGGTGTAGATCTCGCAGACGTCGGCCTCGAGGGCGGCAGCCAGGGCGACAGCGGTGGTGTCCGAACCGCCGCGCCCGAGCGTGGTGATGTCCTTGCTCGCCTGGCTGACACCCTGGAAGCCGGCCACGATCGCGATCGAGCCCTCCGCGAGCGCCTGCTCGATGCGCCCCGGCGTGACGTCGATGATCTTGGCCTTGCCGTGCGCGGAGTCGGTGATAACGCCGGCCTGGGACCCGGTGAACGACCGTGCCTGGTGGCCGAGGTTGCCGATCGCCATGGCCAGCAGCGCCATCGAGATGCGCTCCCCTGCAGTCAGCAGCATGTCCAACTCGCGACCGGGAGGCAGCGGCGAGACCTGGTGCGCGAGGTCGTTCAGCTCGTCGGTCGTGTCACCCATGGCGGAGACGACGACGACGACGTCGGCCCCGGACTTGCGGGTCGCGGCGATCCGCTGCGCGACCCGTTTGATGCCGGCCGCGTCGGCGACCGAGGAGCCCCCGTACTTCTGCACGACGATGCCCACGGATCTCCTTCGGTCGGTGCCGGACGCCGCAAGGAGTCTATCGACCCCACCCCGGCTTACCCCGTCACGTCAAGGTGGCGGTCGACCACGAGTCCGCTCGCGTGGCTCGTCCAGCCGCAGTCAGGTGAGCTCGTCGGCGACCGCGATCCGCTCCATCTCGATGGTGGTGTTGCGGTCTGCGTCGAGGCGGTCGTGCGCCACCACCGACTGCAGCGCCCGGAGCACGGCGCTGGCCTCGGACCCCCAGGACGACACATAGCTGAACTGCCACCACCACAGCGCCTCGCCGACCCGGCCGGCGCGATGATGGGCCAGGCCGTGCACGAGCCGCTCTGCGATCGCGGTCACGTCGTCGGAGATACGACCCGGCACCAGCTCGGGCGTCTCCGCGTACGGGTCGAAAACCTCGACGTACTCGTCGGCGGCGCCGAGCAGCTCGGCCAGCTCCATCCGGATGTGGTCGAGGTCGGGGTCGGGGCCGGTCTCGGCCTCGTACTGCTCACGCGGCACCAGGTCGGTCATCACCCCGAGCCGGGCGCCCGCGAGCAGCAGCTGGCTGACCTCGAGCAGCAGCAGCGGAACGGCGGTCGGCACATCCCCACGGTGCGCCAGCTCGCGCACCGCGATCAGGAAGCTCGCCACCTGGTCGGCGACACCTTGGGCCAGGTCCTCCAGGTCACTCGGCAGGTCCTCGGCCGTGCTCGTCGCGTCATCAGTCATCGACACTGCGTCTCCCCTCGAAGGCGCGTCCCAAGGTGATCTCGTCGGCGTACTCGAGGTCACCGCCCACCGGCAGTCCACTCGCCAGCCGCGTCACGCGCAACCCCAGCGGCCGGAGCAATCTCGTGAGATACGTCGCGGTCGCCTCACCCTCGAGGTTGGGATCGGTGGCCAAGATGACCTCGGTGACCGCGCCGTCGGCCAGCCGGGTCATCAACTCGCGGACCCGCAGCTGGTCGGGCCCGACCCCGTCAATCGGCGAGATCGCCCCCCCGAGGACGTGGTAGCGGCCGCGGAACTCCCGCGTGCGCTCGATCGCCACCACGTCCTTGGACTCCTCGACGACGCAGAGGATGGCGGGGTCGCGCCGGGTGTCGCGGCAGATCCGGCACTGGTCGTCCTCGGCGACGTTGCCGCAGACCGAACAGAACCGGACGGTGTCCTTGACCTCGATAAGGACTTGTGCCAACCGCTTGACGTCGACCGGGTCGGCGTCGAGCAGGTAGAACGCAATGCGCTGAGCGCCCTTCGGTCCGACGCCGGGCAGCCTGCCCAGCTCGTCGATGAGGTCCTGGACGATGCCTTCGTACACGGCGGTGGGCTGACCTGCTCAGAAGCCGGCTGGCGGGCTGCCGGGACCGCTGCGACCGCTGCGACCGCTGCGACCGCTTGGATCATCGGGAGCGGTCCCGAGCTCCCCCGCCGGGGCGCCGCCGAGGACGTCACCGAGCCCGCTCATACCCTCCAGTCCCCCCGCCAGCGGACCGAGCCGCTCGGCGGCCAGCTGCTCGGCTGTGTGCGTGGCGTCACGGACAGCAGCAACGACCATGTCGCCAAGGGTCTCGGCGTCCTCGGGATCGCACGCCTCGGGCTTGATCGCGACCGAGACGAGCTCACCGGTGCCGGTGACGACGGCGGTCACCAGCCCGCTCGCCGCCGAGCCGGTCACCTGCGCGTGCCCCAGGCTCTCCTGGGCGGCGACGAGCTGCTCCTGCAGCTGCTGGGCTTGGGCCAGCAGTGCGGACATGTCAGGGGTTCCGCTGGGGAACACGGTGTCTCCTCGGAGAATCCAGGCACCCGACCGGCCGACGGGTGCACGCGGTGGACGGCCCGGCTGGACCGGCCACCCCTGGAGCCTAGGGGTGCGGTCCGACGCTCGTCATCGCCCGTGCGGGATCTCCTCGATGACCGTGGCCCCCAGCTCGCGTGTGAGCAGCTCTCGGGTGCTACCGCTCGCGTCGCTGTCGAGATCGGCGTCGTCTGGTGCGGCACCGCCGCCGGGCTCGTCAGCAGCCCCGCTGCCGGCTGGCCGCTGTGCGACAGCGGGCTGGGCGGAGCGAGCTCGTGCGGAGTCGGGAGCCGACACGGGCGGCACCGCTGCGGTGGGCTCGGCGCGGTGCGGCTGAGCCTGCCGGGCTGCCGGGTCGACGATCGCCCGCACCTGCCAGTCCCCGAGCAGGACGCGTGACAGCGAGGCTGCAACCGGCTGCTCGCGGCCCTGGAACTGCTGCAGCAGGCCGACCGTGCTGAAGCCGAGCGTCACGATGCCGGGCTCGGCCGCCACGACCTGCGCGTTCTGGCCGACAAGGGACCAGACATAGCGCGAGCTGCGCAGGTCGTCGAGCACGTCGTTCCACAAGGTACGAACCTGGTGCAGCTCGTTGCCCACCGCCGCACTCGCGGTGGCGGCTGGTGGCTCGACGGGCTGCGGCACGGGCGGGGGCTCGGTCGGCGGCTCGGTCGGCGGCTCGACGGGCTGCGGCACGGGCGGCGGCACGGGCGGCGGCTCGACGGGCTGCGGCACGGGCGGCGGCACGGGCGGCGGCTCGACCAGTGCTGGCACAGGGGCGTCGGCCGGGACGGGCGGAGCGGGGGTCGTGCCCACCGCCATCCGGCGCTCGATGCGGTCTAGGCGTGCCTGCACCCCCCCAGCACTGTCATCGGCGGCGGGCAACAGCACCCGCGCGCACATGATCTCGAGCAGCAGCCGCGGGGCGGTCGGCCCGCGCAGGTCGGCAAGAGTGGCGGCGACGACCTCGGCGGAGCGCACCAGGTCGGCCGCCCCGAAGCGGGCGGCCTGGCCGGCGAGCCGCTCGGCCTGGTCGACGGGCACGTCGAGCAGACCCTCTCCGGCGCTCGGCAGGTGCGACAGCACCAGCAGGTCGCGCAGTCGCTGCAGCAGGTCCTCGACAAAGCGGCGCGGCTCGCGGCCACCCTCCACGACCTGGTCGACGAGGGTGAACACCCCACCGCCGTCGCCGGCCGCGAAGGCGTCGACCACCGAGTCGAGCAGCGTCTCCGGGGTGTAACCGAGCAGGCCGGTGGCCAGGTCATAGGTCACGCCATCGGGACCCGCACCTCCGATCAGCTGGTCGAGCACGCTGAGCGAGTCGCGCGCAGACCCGGCGCCGGCGCGTACGACCAGCGGGAGTGCCTGCGGCTCGATGGCCACCGCCTCGCGCTCGCAGATCTGGGCCAGGTAGTCGGCGAGCAACCGGGGCGGCAGCAGGCGGAACGGGTAGTGGTGCGTGCGGGAGCGGATCGTCCCGATGACCTTGTCGGGCTCGGTGGTGGCGAAGATGAACTTCACGTGCGGCGGCGGCTCCTCCACCACCTTGAGCAGCGCGTTGAAGCCCTGCGGCGACACCATGTGCGCCTCATCGATCACGTACACCTTGAAGCGGCTGGTCATCGGGGCGAACGTCGCCCGCTCACGCAGGTCCCGGGTGTCGTCGACGCCCCCGTGGCTCGCGGCGTCGATCTCGATGACGTCGAGGCTGCCCGGGCCGCCGCGGGCGAGGTCACGACAGCTCTGGCACTCCCCACACGGCTCGGCGACGGGGAACTGCTCACAGTTGAGCGTGCGCGCCAAGATGCGGGCGCTGGTGGTCTTGCCACAGCCGCGTGGCCCAGAGAACAGGTATGCGTGGTGGACGCGGTTGTCGGCCAGAGCCCGGCGCAGCGGCCCGGTGACGTGCTCCTGGCCCAGCACCTCGGTGAAGGTCTCGGGCCGGTAGCGGCGGTACAGCGCGAGCGGGGCGTCCACGACCGCACCCTAGTCCGGCGACCGGACAGTGCGGGCCGCCGACCGGACCCGAGCGCGGGGCCGGAAGCGCCCGAGCACGCAAGGACCCCTCGCGTACCCGGCAGAGCCTGCTGACCCTTGCTGCCTTCCGGCCCTGGGGGAGTTGGGCGGGGTGCCGCCACGCGAGGGGCTGGCCACATAGTACGGGGCCGCGGGTCAGCGAGGTGGCAGTGGGCCGCTACCCTCTGCGGCGGAGGATTCGCCTAGTGGCCTATGGCGCTCGCTTGGAAAGCGGGTTGGGTTAATAGCCCTCAGGGGTTCGAATCCCCTATCCTCCGCCACGCGCCGGACGAGGCTTCGAGCGCCGTTCTCCTAGTATTCCTCACGTGATCTTCAAACGGGTGGGTGTCGATCGGCCCTACCCCGACCATGGCCTCGGCCAGCAGGAGTGGGCTCGCCTACCCCCGCAGCAGGTCCGGCTGGACCAGCTGGTGACGACGAAGGACACGCTCGACCTGACCACGCTGCTCGACTCCGACTCCACGTTCTTCGGCGATCTGTTCCCCCATGTGGTGAGCTGGCGAGGCGATCTGTACCTCGAGGAGGGCCTGCACCGGGCGTTGCGGGCCGCGCTGCAACACCGGGCCGTGCTGCATGCGCGCATCCACGTGGTCGACGATGAGGGTGAGCAGCGGTGAGATGGCGCACGACCATCACGATGATCGTGCTGATCCTGCTTGTGGCCGGTGCCGGGTGGTACGGCTACCGCGAGCTGGTGTCACCCCCCGACAAGCAGCCTGACGCCCAGGACTGTGCCGGCGACGATGCGGCCGACGGGAGGTTGCGGGCCGGGGAGGTGACGGTCAACGTCTACAACGCCGGCGATGTCTCCGGACTGGCCGGTGCGACCCTGGCGAGCCTGCAGCGACGGGGCTTCGTCCCCGGAGCCTCGGAGAATGCGCCGGCACGGTTGGCGGTCCGCACTGCCGTCATCTACGGTTCCCGGCCCAAGTCGGCTGCGACGCGGCTGGTGCAGATGCAGTTCGTCGACAAGGTGCGGGTGGTGGCGCGTCCCAACATCGGCGAGGGGGTCGACGTTGTGCTCGGTTCGCGCTTCCACGGGATCGACCGCGCGGCCCGCACGTCCCTCGCCGTCAGCGCCGGCAAGAAGGCCTGCGGTCGCGCCCGCACCTGACCGGCCGCCATCCCGCTCAGTCGGGCCGGACGGTCCTGCTGGTGCTCGAGCGGTGACTCCACCCGGCGAGGCGACCGTGCTCGGCGACTGCTCGCAGCCGCTCCTCGGTGGCTGCCCGGGTGGCTCGTGGGCACACCACCAGCACCTCGTCACCGACGCTGAGCCGGACGCCCGGAGCGGGCACGAACGACTCCGCACCGCGGACGATGAGAGACACCGACGTACCGGCGGGCAGCCGCAGCTCGCCCACCTCGACCCCGTGCAGCCTCGACTCAGCAGCCACCCGTACGTGCAGCAGGTCGGCGGCTATGCCCTCTAGTGGCGCGGCCTCGACCTCGAGGTCGCGTGGTGCTTCGCGGGTCGAGACACCCAGCCGGTCGGCTGCCCACGACAGCGTCGGCCCCTGCAGCAGGGTGTAGACGACGACCAGCACGATCACGAGGTCGAACAGATCCGTCGCGCCGGGCACCTGCTCGGCCAGCGGGATCGTCGTGAGCACGATCGGCACCGCGCCCCGCAGCCCCGCCCACGACAAGAAGGCCTGCTCGCGCCACGGCACCCGCAGCGGGATCGCACAAGCGACCACCGACAGCGGTCGGGCCACCACCGTGAGGACGGCGCCGGCCAGCAGCCCGGCTCCGACGTGCCACCAATCCAACCGCCCCGGCGAGGCCAGCAGGCCGAGCATGATGAACAGGCCAATCTGGGCCAGCCAGCCCACCCCCTCGGCGAACGACCGGGTGGCCGCTCGGTGCGGCAGCTCGGCGTTGCCCAGCACGAGCGCGGCGACGTACACGGCTGCGAAGCCGCTGCTGTGGGCGACACCGGCGGCACCGTAGGCGACAACGCACAACGACAGGATCGCCAACGGGTACAGGCCGGACGCGGGCAGCGCAGCCCGAGCCAGGACCCGCGCGCCCGCCCACCCGAGGACCAGGCCGATCACCGCGCCGAGGACGAGCTCCAGCACCACGACGGCGAGCACGTAGTACCAGGCATGCTCGGCTGCCTCA
>Ga0183260_10000110_pt1 | contig 58777 bp, 48 predicted proteins | sample AntDrymUQ4972206_2_FD_129768 | JGI IMG/M metagenome (GOLD analysis project Ga0183260, IMG submission 129768) | Polar desert sand microbial communities from Dry Valleys, Antarctica - metaG UQ497 (22.06) (version 2) (version 2) | ecosystem: Environmental > Terrestrial > Soil > Desert | place...
GGTAGGACGGCAAATCGAATTCGCACGTGCCGCCCGGAATTATTGCGCGGCTGCGGATGCTCATCAGCCATTCGTTATCGCGCACATGCTGTCCTGCCTTGCCCGTCGTCGCATTAAGCTTCTGCTGGGCTTGTTCGATTTCCGACAGCACGCTGACCAGCGCGCTTTCCGAGACCTGCGGGTTGTTCCGCAATGCCTGCAACGTCTGCCGGTGACGCTCGAGTTCCTGTAGCAGGTCTGATTTCAGATCAGCGCGCGATGTGACTTCGAGAATTTCAAACAGCGTTAGCAGCGCTGTGTGATGGCAATACGGATGCTCTTGGCCGCAGAAATACAGCAGCTTGTCGAAGAGATCTTCAAGACGCAGCAATGTCCGGACACGCTCGCTGAACGGATACTCGTACAGGACCTTACCGTCGGTCGACATCTCACTGGAAAACCCAAGGGATGGTTGAAGATATCACAGCGTTTCAAGTTGCCGCGTAAGGCTATGAGGTGGCGCACAGCATGTATGTCCGGTGCAGAAGCTCGACCCTGTATCTGATGTCGGTCAACGGCGCCTCGTTCATCAGGACATCATCAGCGATAGCCAATCGCCGCTGGCGACTCGCCTGGGCCCCCATGATGCTGCGCGCGACGGTCTCACTGATGCCCGATCGGGAACGCACGCGTGTGAGCTGTGTAGCCTCGCTGCAGTCGACCAGTAACACTCGCCGCGTCGCCGACCTCCAGTTATCGCTTTCGACCAGAAGCGGAACCACGAACACGATGTAAGGCGAGCCCGCTGTGATCATTTCCGCCGCACGCGTTCTCATTTCGTTCCGGATTAGAGGGTGGAGCAGCGATTCGAGTTGGACCCGTACCGCAGGATCCGAGAACGCGAGGGTTCGCATATACGTGCGATCAAGCGATCCGTCTGCGGCGATTGCCTGCGGCCCAAATGAGCCGCGCAACGCAGCGATGGCGCCGCCACCGGCCTGCGTTAGCTGGTGCGATAGTGCATCGGCGTCGGCAATTCCAGCGCCGCAATCGCCAAGCATTGCGGCAACGGTGCTTTTTCCGCTACCAACGCCCCCTGTCAGGCCGACGCTGAAAGCGGCAAGACTCAAAGGGGAACGATCCAACGGATCAGTCGGTCGCCGGTCAGCATCACGATCATGCCGGCAGCCGCCAGGTATGGACCGAAGGGAATCGGGATTTCGCGTCCGCGCCCCGCAAGTGCAATCAACACGACGCCGACAACCGCGCCGACCAGAGACGACAGCAGCACGATGGGCAACAACGCCTTCCATCCCATCCACGCACCCAGCGCAGCGAGCAGCTTGAAGTCGCCATAACCCATGCCTTCCTTGCCGGTCGTAAGCTTGAAGAGCCAGTAAATGGACCAGAGCGCTAGATACCCCGCTGCTGCACCGATCACTGCGTCCCTAAGCGGAACCGAAAAACCAAACGTACTCGCAAGCAGTCCAAGCCACAGCAGCGGCAGCGTCAGGTCATCAGGCAGCAAGGTCGTGTCGGCGTCGATAAATGTAAGAGCGATCAACGTCCACGTGAAGATGAGTATCAACCCCATTTGCCAAGTCAGCCCGAACTTCCATGCAACGATCGCTGATAACACCGCGGTGAGCGCCTCTACGATCGGATAACGCGCCGAAATACGAGCAGCGCAGTGCGCGCATTTGCCACGCAGAACCAGCCACGACGCGATTGGAATGTTCTCGACGATGCGCAATGGGGCGTTGCATTGCGGGCAGTGCGACGCCGGCGAAATCAGGTTGTAAGGACCGCTCGTGGGTACGCTGGCCCCCGTGAGCTCGGCACACTGCGCGCGCCAGTCCGCGTCCATCATCCGAGGCAGGCGATGGATCAGAACATTTAGAAACGAGCCGATCGCCAGGCTGAAAATGGCGACTACGGCAATGAGGAGAGAGCCTTCCAACAATTAGTGTGGCCGGCGTTGCAAAGCAACGCCGGCACCCCCGAACTTAAACAACCTGGCCGAGTTTGAAGATAGGCAGATAAATGGCAATCACGATGCCACCGACGACTACACCCAAAATCACCATGATCATCGGTTCGAGCAAACTCGCCAGCGCATCAACCGTTTCGTCGACCTCACGCTCGTAGTAGTCGGCGACCTTCGACAGCATCGAATCGAGCGAGCCCGATTCCTCGCCAATCGACGTCATTTGAATTGCCATGTTCGGAAATACACCGGTGTTCTGCATCGACTGGGCGAGGCTGGTGCCGATGTTGACTTCGTTCTGCACTTGACGGGTCGCTTCCTTGTAAACCCAATTGCCGGCGGCGGGACCCACGGAGTCCAGTGCTTCGACCAGCGGCACACCGGCCGCGAATGTTGTAGCAAGCGTCCGGCTCCACCGCGCGATCGATGCCTTTTGCAGCATTTCGCCCAATACTGGCAGCTTCAGAAGCGCGCGATCGACAGCAGCTTTCACCTTTGGGGACCGGCGCCAGGCCTGCAACAGGAAATACACACTGCCGAAGGCAATGCCAAACACGATGTACCAGTAGGCCACCATGAAGTCGGACATTGCGATCACCATCAGCGTCGGCGCCGGAAGATCAGCTCCGAAGCTGGTGAATACGCTCTTAAATGATGGAATCACGAAAATCATGATGATTGCGGTGACGAGCACCGCTACCAGAATAATCATGATCGGGTAGAACATTGCCTTCTTGATCTTGCCCTTAAGCGCGATCGTCTTTTCTTGATAAGTCGCGAGGCGATCGAGCAGTGTTTCCAGAATACCGGCTTGTTCACCCGCGGCCACCAGGTTGCAGAACAGCGGATCGAAGTACAGCGGATATTTGCGGAACGCCTGATTTAGGCTGGTGCCGGTTTCAACGTCCGATCGAATGTCGTTCATCAGCCGTGCCATCGACGGGTTCGAGTGCCCCTTGCCGACGATATCGAACGACTGCATCAGCGGTACACCGGCCTTGAGCATCGTGGACAACTGGCGCGAAAACAGCGCCAAGTCCTTTTCAGTGATCTTCTTGCCGCGCGAAAAGCTTTGCTTCTTTATTTTTGTCGTCATGATGCCGCGACGACGCAGTGATGCTGCCACGACGGACTCTCCGCCCGCGCGCATGTCGCCCTTTACGACGCGGCCGTTCTTGTCTCGTCCCTCCCAGTGGAACATCGACTCACGTACTGCTGCTGTGGGGCGTGCCTTGGCAAGTGTTCCAGTAGCCATCAATTACTCCGCTTCATTTCTTAGACGTTAGTACAACCCAGCACTTCTTCCAGAGAAGTGATGCCCTGCTTGACCTTTACTAAGCCCGACTGGCGCAGATCACGCACGCCGTTCTTCTTCGCTTCGCGTCCAATGTCCATCGCGGTTGAGTTCTTCAAAATCATATCTTGCATGACCTCGGTGATCGGCATGACCTGATAAATGCCAAGCCGGCCCTTGTATCCGCTGCCTTTGCACCGCTCGCATCCAACCGGCTTGTACGGAATCCAACCGCCGTCGAGATCGGCAGCATCGAAGCCCGCACCGATGAACGCATCCTTGGGAAGCTCGAAAGGCTGCTTGCACGCGCAGAGTTTGCGCGCCAGCCGCTGCGCCGTGATCAGGATGATGCTCGATGCAATATTGAATGGCGCCACGCCCATGTTGGCCAGGCGAACCAGCGTGCCCGGCGCGTCGTTGGTATGCAATGTCGAAAGGACCATGTGGCCGGTCTGCGCAGCTTTAATGGCGATGTCTGCGGTTTCAAGGTCGCGAATCTCACCCACCATGATGACGTCCGGATCCTGGCGCAGGAATGCGCGCAGCGAATTGGCGAAAGTCAGCCCGGCCTTCTCGTTTACGTTGACCTGGTTGATCCCCGCGAGTTGAATCTCCGCAGGATCTTCAGCAGTAGAAATATTGATATCGGGCTTGTTCAGAATGTTTAAGCACGTGTACAGCGACACCGTCTTTCCCGAGCCGGTCGGACCGGTGACAAGCACCATCCCGTATGGGCGCTGCACGGCGTCAAGCAGAATCTGCTTCTGATCGGGCTCGTAGCCCAGCGCCTCGATTCCGAGCTTTGCTTGCGACGCGTCCAAAATACGCATCACGATCTTTTCGCCGAACAGCGTCGGCAGCGTGCTGACACGAAAATCGATCGCGCGTGTTGCTGACAGCGCAATTTTCATTCGGCCATCTTGGGGAACGCGCTTTTCTGCGATATCGAGCCGCGAAAGCACTTTGATGCGGGTCGATAGACGCTCTTTGACCGCGAGCGGCGGCTGCGCCACCTCGCGCATTTGCCCGTCGAGGCGAAAGCGAACGCGATAAAATTTTTCGTAGGGCTCGAAGTGGAGGTCCGATGCACCTTCACCAATGGCATCGAGCAACAGTTTCTGAAGAAATTTGACCACCGGCGCATCGTCTACCTCGGCGTTGGTCGCCAGATCCTCGCCGGGCGCATCCCCGATGTCAGCTAGATCGCCGAAGTCAACGTCTTCGGACCCGGTCATCGTTTCGAGCGTCTGCGCCACGCTTTGGGAATGCGCTTCGACGTGCCGCATCAGCTTGTCGTGCTCGACGACGATGACGTCGATCGCAAGCTGGGTCTGGAATTTGATCTGATCGAGTGCGTGGGTATTAGTCGGATCCGACACCGCGACCGAAAGACGATTGCCGCGCTTGCGCAATGCCAGCACGCGAAGTGTGGCAACGAGCTTCTTGTCGATAATGTCTTTGGGCAGCTGCTCGATGTCAACCGCGCCGAGGTCGAGCAGCGCATGCCCAAACGTGTCGGCTGCAAACCTTGCAATTACAGCAGACGAAAGTCCGGTGACGTCGGCCGAACCGACCAGTTCGTCGATAAATTGAGTGTTCGACTGGGTCGCCTTGCGCGCAAAATTTTCAGCCCGATCAGCGCGCAGCTTGCCCTGCTGGACAAGCGCTCTTGCAAGACCGGTAAGGGCTCCGACGGCGGCCGCAGAACCTTGCATTACGGTGGACATCGGGTTTACGGTCCTTAAAAACGGGGGCTGGGCTGATCGAGTTCGAACATTTCGAACCTCAAGTTATAGCCGGCCGCTCCCCGCAGAGAAGGCGAAAGATACCGCCGATAAGCCCCGGATTTATAAACCTAAACTACCGTAAACCGGGCAAGACAATCGGCGTAGCAAAATGAGCCGCGCACGATTGCTATTGAAAGTCATCGGGCCACGCGAGGCGGTGAACAACTGCGGCACTCAATGTTGGTCGGGGTGAGAGGATTCGAACCTCCGACTCCTGCGTCCCGAACGCAGTACTCTACCAGGCTGAGCTACACCCCGAAGGATTCAACGAGTGGCCGATCTGCTTGTCTTTCGATGTCCTAATCAGCGATTTCGGTCTGTCGCGAACGCAATTAAGTGTAGCAAGGAATCTTTGAAAACCGTCGGCGCCAGGCGGTCCAACGCACCATACGCGCGCACCGCCTCCTGCCTTGCCAACATGCGCGAATACTCGAGTGATCCGTTTTCGGTAACGATGCGCGCCACCGCCGTGAAGTCACCGCGCCCGTCACGCACAGCCGCCGTTACAAAGTCGCGCTGAACGGGCGCGGCGCTGCGGAGCGCGTGTATTAGCGGCAAAGTCATCTTGCCTTCGCGCAGATCGTCGCCCAGCCGCTTGCCGATTTCTTCCGTGTCGCCTGAATAATCGAGCACGTCGTCGATGATCTGAAAGGCCTTGCCAAGCGCGGCCCCGTAATGGGCGCACCGCTCTTCAACGTCGCGGTCGGCGCCCGCGATCACCGCGGCAATGCGGCACCCAGCTTCGAACAATGTGGCGGTTTTGCGTTCGACGACTTCGAAGTACCGGTCTTCGTTGACCGACGGGTCGTGCACGTTTAGCAACTGCAGAACTTCACCCTCGGCGATGCGATTCGTGGCGTCGGCCATGATGTGCATCACACGGGGATTGCCCGCTTTCACCATCATCTGAAACGATCGGGAATACAAAAAGTCGCCCACTAGAACGCTTGCCGCATTACCGAACATCGAGTTGGCCGTTGAGCGGCCGCGGCGCAGGTCCGATTCGTCGACCACATCGTCGTGCAGCAGAGTCGCTGTGTGAATGAACTCGATAACGGCTGCCAGCTCGACGTGGTCCTTGCCGCGGTAATCGAGCGCCCGGGCCGTCAGCAACAGCACGGCGGGGCGCAGCCGCTTGCCACCGGCGGCAACTATATAGTCGGCAATGGTGTTGATCAGCGCGACATCGGAGTCAAGCCGCGTTCGGATCATGCGGTCGACCGCATCGATATCAGCCGCGACCGGGCGGAGGACGTCCTGCAGATCGTGCGGAGCCGCCCTGGCGTCAGGCCCCGTGCCGTCTGAAATTTTAGGAGTGGCCAGCGCCGTCATCGGCCAATTATAGGTGTGGCGGACGTAGCCACTCGCGGGTTTGACGCCCTGGGACCACGGTGGGATAATCATCGGCTTTTCGCCGCCAGTAGCGCGCAACAACTGCGCCATCACTTTCGGCAGCTCGAGGAGTTGCGATGTACGCAGTTATCAAATCCGGTGGCAAACAATATCGTGTTGCCGCCGGCGATACGGTGAAGGTCGAGTCGGTCGACGGCGATATAGGCCAGCAGCTGAAGTTGACAGAAGTATTGACCATTGCAGATGGAGACAACCTCCGCTTTGGCGCGCCGTTTGTGTCCGGCGCGGCGGTCTTGGCCACCGTCATGGCGCATGGTCGGCGCGACAAGATAACGATTTTTAAAATGCAACGGCGCAAACATTTTCAGAAGCATGGCGGGCATCGGCAGAATTACACAGAATTGCGTATTGATTCGATTGGATAGCCATGGCACATAAGAAAGCAGGCGGTTCTTCGAGGAACGGCCGGGACTCGCAGGCGAAACGGCTAGGGGTCAAGGTCTACGGCGATCAAGCTATCTCGGCGGGCGCCATTATCGTGCGCCAGCGCGGCACGCAGTTTCATCCGGGTGAAAACGTCGGTATGGGGCGTGACCACACGTTGTTCTCGCTGGTAAATGGCATGGTGCGTTTTCAGGTCCGCGGCTCCAAGAGCAGGCGTATGGTCAGCGTTGAAGCGGAGAAGCTCGCCGCATAGCTCGTTCATTGCTGCTGACAAAGGCCCTGCCGTTCGCGGCCGGGCCTTTTTTGTTTTTAGACTGCAAATTCGGACACGCAATGAAATTTATCGACGAAACTGCAATTGAAGTCCTCGCTGGCAACGGTGGCGATGGCAGTGCATCGTTCCGTCGCGAAAAATTCATTCCGAAAGGTGGGCCCGACGGCGGTGACGGCGGTCGAGGCGGCAGCATCTGGGCGGTTGCCGACCGCAATATCAATACGCTGATCGATTTTCGCTACGCCCGCCGCCATCAGGCAAAAAATGGAGAAAAAGGGCGGGGTTCGGACTGTTACGGAGCCGGGGCCGACGATATTGAACTGCGAGTACCCGTTGGCACCGTCATCACGGATGTCGAAAGCGGCGAACAACTCACAGATCTATCGACTCACGGGCAACGGGCATTGCTTGCGCGCGGCGGGCGCGGTGGCATCGGCAACCTGCACTTCAAGTCCAGCATCAATCGCACCCCGCGCCAGTTCACAAAAGGGGAACCGGGGGAAAAGCGCAAGCTGAAACTCGAACTGCGCGTACTTGCCGATGTCGGACTGCTGGGTCTGCCCAACGCTGGAAAATCAACGTTGATCCGCGCTGTTTCCAATGCGCGTCCCAAGGTTGCCGACTACCCGTTCACCACGTTGCACCCCAATCTAGGTGTCGTCCGCGTCGGACCCGAGCGAAGTTTTGTGATCGCAGATGTACCGGGTTTGATCGAGGGTGCGGCAGAAGGGGCTGGACTTGGCCATCAATTCTTGCGGCACCTCAGTCGCACCGATCTTCTGTTGCACCTGGTGGATTGCCTGCCACCCGACAACAGCGATCCGGTTCACAACGTGCGTGCCATCGCTGCCGAATTGCGCAAGTACGACGAGAAGCTGTATCGCAAGCCACGTTGGCTGGTGCTGAACAAGATCGACCTGATCCCTGTCGACGAGCGGGATCACCGGGTCCGTGAGATCCGGCGTCGACTGAGAACCAAGGTTCCGATGCATGTCGTGTCGGCCGCTACCGGAGAAGGTTGTCGCGAGTTGGTCGAGGCGGTATCGCACTTTCTGGGGAGCCGCCGTGGTGCGTTGTCCGAAGGTTCGGGAGACGTAGACGCTCGCTTGACTGCTGATCAAACAGAAGACAGCGCATGACGTCGGTGATTGCCGCCGCGCGTCGCATCGTTGTCAAAGTCGGCAGCAGCTCGGTGACGGCCGAACGCGGGCTCGATCACGTTGCCATCACCGGTTGGGCCAGACAGATCGCAGTGTTGAGATCGCAGGGAAAACAAGTGCTGCTGGTGTCGAGCGGCGCAATTGCAGAGGGGATGCAGCGGCTCGGCTGGAAACGCCGTCCGCATGAAATTCACGAGCTGCAGGCTGCCGCCGCAGTAGGTCAAATGGGGCTGGCACAAGCCTACGAGGCGAGCTTTCGGACGCACGACCTTCAAACCGCACAAATTTTGCTGACGCACGCTGATCTTGCGGACCGAGCTCGGTATCTGAACGCTCGCTCGACACTGTTTACCTTGCTCGGCCTTGGCGTTGTCCCGGTCATCAATGAAAACGACACGGTGGTCACTGATGAGATCAAGTTTGGCGACAACGACACGCTTGCCGCATTGGTTGCCAATTTGGTCGAAGCCGACGCGTTGGTGATCCTGACCGATCAGACAGGGCTGTATTCGGCAGATCCACGCGTCGATTCGAACGCGACAGTGATCCGGCTGGCAACAGCCGGCGACGCTTCGCTCGAGAAAATGGCCGGCGGTGCCGGGAGCGCCCTCGCGCGCGGCGGGATGATGACAAAAGTTCTCGCTGCCAAGCGCGCTGCGCGCAGTGGCGCGCACACCGTGATTGCTGACGCGCGCGAGAAAGACGTATTGGTTAGGCTCGCGCAGGGCGAGAACCTGGGGTCGCAGTTGCTTGCGGGCACAGCCGTGCTGACGGCGCGCAAGCAATGGCTCGCAAGCCACCTGCAGTGCCGCGGTCGACTGGTTATCGATGAAGGTGCTGCGCGGGCACTGGTTACCGGAGGAAAAAGCCTGCTGCCGATTGGAGTAGTCAGCGTGCTGGGCGAGTTCCAGCGCGGTGATGTTGTCGCGTGTGTCAACGACGCAGGACACGAAATTGCCCGCGGTCTTGCCAATTACTCAAGTGCGCAAAGCAGTCTGATAGCGCGCCGGCCCACAACAGAAATTGAAGAGGCTCTGGGCTTTATCGAAGAACCGGAGTTGATTCACCGCGACAATCTGGTGCTGCTCTAGCGCGTTGCGCACGCGCTCGATTACAGCGCCACCTGACGATCAGACAGAGCCGCCAGGAGGTTCCGAAAGAGATATTCCATTGCCGGTGGCCAGCTTTGCATCGCGGCGCGCGTCCGATCCGGACGTGGGTTTGAAGACGAAGCGGGACAACTCGAGCAGTGCCTGCTGATAGACGTCGCGCTTGAATTCGATCACCGAATCGAGCGGTACCCAATAGTCGTTCCAGCGCCAGGCGTCGAACTCCGGGTGAGTCGTCGCCCGCAACGAAACATCGCAATCGCGCGCGATCAGTCGCAACAAAAACCAAATCTGCTTTTGGCCGCGGTAGTTACCGCGCAACTCGCGGCGTATCCATTGGTCTGGCACGTCGTAACGCAGCCACTCGCGTGTGCGACCGACCAGTTTTACGTGCTCGGCGCCAAGTCCGATTTCCTCACCAAGCTCGCGATACATTGCTTGCTCCGGTGATTCGCCGTACTTGATCCCTCCTTGGGGAAACTGCCACGAATGCTGCTTTACCCGTTTACCCCAGAAGACCTCGCTGCGACTGTTAAGCAGGATGATGCCGACGTTCGGGCGATACCCGTCCTTGTCAAGCATGCCAACCTCTGAACCTTTACTATTGTTTGATTATAGGGACAGACAGTCTCGTTAACCACATTGCCACGCCATGCGCGCGCGCCAATTTTTCATATCGACGCTTAAGGAAGCGCCGTCCGATGCCGAGGTAATCAGCCACTCGCTGATGCTGCGCGCGGGAATGATTCGTCGTCTGGCGGCAGGCATTTACACCTACATGCCGCTTGCGCTGCGCTCGATTCGCAAGATTGAAGCCGTCATTCGTGAGGAGATGAACCGGGCTGGTGCGGTCGAGTTGTTGATGCCGGTGGTACAGCCAGCTGAACTCTGGATTGAGTCGGGTCGATGGCAAAAAATGGGACCCGAGTTGTTGCGCCTTAAAGACCGGCACGAGCGTGACTTCATCGTGCAGCCAACCAGCGAAGAGGTGATCGCCGACATCGTGCGCGAATTGATCGGCAGCTACAAACAGTTGCCGGTCAATTTTTATCACATTCAAACCAAATTCAGGGACGAGCGGCGGCCGCGGTTCGGAGTCATGCGCGGGCGCGAGTTCACGATGAAGGACGCTTACTCGTTCGATCGCGACGAAGCCGGCGCTCGCGCGAGTTATCTGGTGATGTACAACGCATACGGGCGCATCTTCTCGCGCATGGGGCTCGAGTTTCGCGCGGTGGCGGCCGACACCGGCACCATCGGCGGCACCGCAAGCCACGAGTTTCAGGTAATCGCCGACACTGGCGAGGACGCGATCGCCTACTGCCCCACGTCTGACTATGCAGCGAACGTCGAAATGGCAGAAGCGCTGTCGCTGATCGATCAGCGCGCAGCGCCGAAGGAAGAGCTTCGCAAGACGCCCACTCCCGGCAAGGAAAAGTGCGAGAGCGTGGCGAAGCTGTTAGGCCTTCCACTGACACACACCGTGAAGTCAATCGTACTGGCGGTCGATGACACGGCAGGCGTCGCAACCAAGATCTGGCTCGCGCTGATTCGCGGCGACCATGAACTCAACGAAATCAAAGCCGCCAAAGTGCCCGGGTTAAACAGCGGATTTCGATTCGCGACCGAGGCCGAAATCTTGCAACACTTTGGATGTAAACCCGGCTACCTCGGCCCCATCAAAATGCTGCTTCCGGTCACCATCGTGGTCGATCGAACCGTTGCCAACATGAGCGATTTTGTCAGCGGTGCCAACGAACAAGACTTTCACTACACAGGCGTTAATTGGGGTCGGGACTTGCCCGAGCCAATCGTGGCTGACCTTCGTAGCGTGGTTGCCGGCAATCCGTCGCCTGATGGCAAGGGCGTGCTCGCGATTCAGCGCGGGATCGAAGTGGGCCATGTGTTTTCGGGCCTGCCGTATCCGGAAATCATGAATCTTCGATTCACCGATGAAGGTGGGAAATTGCAAACCATGCTGATGGGGTGTTACGGCATCGGCGTCACACGGCTGCTAGGAGCAGCGATCGAACAGAACCACGACGAAAAGGGAATTGTGTGGCCTGAGGCCATTGCGCCGTTTTCGATCGTCATCACTCCGATCGGATACGCAAAGTCGGAGCAGGTTCGCCAAGTGTCGGACCAGTTGTACGCCCAGTTGCAATCGGCAAACGTTGACGTTCTGCTGGACGATCGGGACGAGCGGCCCGGTGTGATGTTCGCCGAAATGGAGTTGATCGGCGTGCCTCATCGCATCACGGTCGGAGAACGTGGATTGAAAGCCGGCAACGTCGAGTATGTCAACCGTCGGTCCTTGGAGACCACGCTGGTTGCGGTAGCGGGCGCGTATGAATTCGTACGATCCCAGTTAGCGCGGCTGTGACGGTGACCACTCGTCATTTGCGTCGCCGTTTGCTCCTCGCAGGCGGTGCGGCCGCAATTGCGCCACTTTTGGCTCCGTCGACATCGCACGCGGGAGCACAGCAGTACGAACCCATGGCCGCGGCGGTGCGCATCGCGCTCGCGGCGCAGATAGCGGACACGCGCCCCCCGGAGCGGCGATTCGACAAAATCGAATTTCGCATTGCCTACCTCGCTTGGGTTGCTGAAATGTCGGCGCGGCTTGGCAATCGGGTTGGCGACTATGCGGCGCGCGTGGAGTTTCTTAAAACGCTCGACTACGAAGCGACGCGCGCCGGACTCGATCGCCAAATGGTGTTGGCGCTTATCCAGATCGAAAGTAATTTTCGCAAGTACGCAATATCGATCGCTGGAGCGCGCGGGCTGATGCAGGTCATGCCTTTTTGGACGCGCGTGATCGGGGACGGAGAATCGCGGCACCTGTTTTCGATGCGCACGAACCTACGGTATGGCGCAGTCATCTTGCGGCATTACGTCGATATCGAACGCGGCGATTTGTTCATGGCGCTTGGCCGCTACAACGGGAGCCGTGGCCGAGCGCCGTATCCGGATTCGATATTGTCTGCGTGGAAAAACAGATGGAGCTACGAGGCGAAGGCGGTCGACGCTCCGGCGCCAGCCGCGCGCACCGGCTAACCGCAGGCGCCGCGAGGAACGCGGTCAGCGAGGCAGGCCGGGCATTCCTTTCAGAGCGCCGATGCCCCGCATCATCTTGGCCAAGCCGCCTTTTTTCATCTGCTTCATCATTGCCTGCATCTGCTCGAATTGTTTCAGCATCCGGTTGATTTCCTGAACCGGCACGCCGGCACCGGCCGCGATTCGTCGTTTGCGCGAAGCCTTGATCAGTTCCGGTTTTGACCGTTCGCCGGCAGTCATCGAATTGATGATCCCCTCGGTACGTCGAATCTGCTTCTCGCTGTCTGCGGCATTGGCCTGGCCTGCCGCTTCTGCCAGTTGCGCGGGTAGTTTGTCGATCAGACTCGACAGCCCACCCATCTTTCGCATCTGCGCAATCTGCTCCTTGAAATCGTTCAGATCAAATCGATCGCCCGATTGCAAGCGCTTGGCGAGCTTCTGTGCGCTCTGCTGGTCGACAGATTTCTTGACGTCTTCAACCAGTGCGACGATGTCGCCCATGCCCAAGATGCGGGCCGCCATTCGGTCGGCCGAAAACAGCTCAAGTCCATCGAGCTTTTCGCCGACGCCGACGAACTTGATGGGCTTGCCAGTGACGTGTCGCACGGACAATGCGGCGCCGCCGCGAGAGTCGCCGTCCAGCTTGGTCAGGATCACCCCGGTCAAGGGCAGACGGTCCGCGAATACCTTTGCAGTTGCCACCGCATCCTGCCCGAGCATTGCGTCGACCACGAACAGCGTTTCGATCGGTCGCAAGGTTGCTTCGAGCGAAGCGATCTCCTGCATCATCGCCTCATCGATCGCAAGTCGGCCCGCAGTATCGACGATGAGTACGTCGAAGTAATGCCGCTTGGCGTGATCAATCGCACGTGCGGCGATGTCGAGTGGACGATCCCCGACCGCAGACGGGAAGAACTCTGCACCCGCCTGCTGCGCGACCGTCTTTAATTGCTCGATGGCAGCGGGCCGGTAGACGTCGGTCGATACCGCCAGCACTTTCTTTTTGCGTTCCGTCTGCAGCCAACGGGCCAGCTTGCCTGCAGTTGTCGTCTTGCCCGCGCCCTGCAAGCCGGCAAGCAGAATCACTGCGGGTGGCTGCGCTGCGAGATTAAGTTGGCGCTGCTTCTCGTCGAGGTCACCCCCCATCAGCGCTGTCAGCTCACTCTGCACCACGCCGACCAGCGCCTGACCGGGCGTCAAACTGCCGGCTACTTCTTCGCCAACCGCCTTGTCCTTGATTCGAGCGATGAAATCGCGCACCACCGGTAATGCAACGTCGGCCTCAAGCAGCGCCACGCGAACCTCACGCAGCATCGATTGCATGTTTTCGTCGGTAAGACGGGCCTGACCACGCATCGTTTTGACGACACGTGCGAGTCTGGAGGTGAGCTGATCAAGCATGCGAATGAGTGGGAATTCGGTCGCTACCGCAGAGGGAAACGGAGGTACCTGCATGGTATAAAGATTCATGCAGTTGCGCTTCGAGTGGCTCGCATTGTACGTGGCCGTCGCCGCGCTTTACCTGCTGGTTGCGTGGCGGGAATGGGCCGGTTTGCGCTCTACCGCGCAGCGAATTCCATTGTGGGTGGGTGCGGCGCTTGCGTTGGCGCTGTTCCTGCACGGGGGGCTACTGTTGCAGGGCATGTACCAAGGCGGCGCGCTGCGCTTTGGTTTTGCACACGCGCTTTCGGCCACTCTTTGGATCACCGCCCTGATCGTCTGCGTTGAGGTTGTGTTCTCCGCCTCGCGCGGCATGTTTCTTTTGGTGCTGCCGCTGGCCGCGTTCGCTAGTTTTTTACCGGTTGTATTCCCAGGCACCATCGTTGGAAGCTCGAGTGCGTCGCCGCTGTTTCCACTTCACCTTTTGCTTGCAATTCTTGCTTACAGCCTCCTGACGATCGCGGCGATTCACGCTTTGCTGATGGCAACAATGGAACGGCGGCTGCACGGCGAGTCGGCTGTCGCACCGGGCCGTCTGGGTTTCGTCATCGACAAGCTGCCGCCTCTGTTGGCAATGGAGAGCGTGCTGTTTCGGCTGATCACTGTCGGGTTTGTGTTACTGACCGCTACCTTGGTCAGCGGAATTTTTTTCTCAGAAGAATTGTTTGGCCGGCCGCTGCGGCTGGATCATAAAACCGTGTTCGCGCTGGCGGCCTGGGCGGTCTTCGGTGGACTGCTGGTGGGCCGGCGCGGTTTTGGCTGGCGAGGCAGGACTGCGTTGCGCTGGACATTGACAGGGTTCGCAATGTTGGTGCTGGCCTATATCGGCAGCCACTTTGTGCTTGAAGTGCTGCTGCGCAGAGGGTAATAGACTGGCATGAGTCGAATTCTGTTTTTTCTGCTGCTTGCGCTTGCGATCTATCTCGCGTGGCGATTCGTACAAAGAAAGCCGCTCCCGCGGCAGCACGACGAGTCGGACCCGCTGCGATTGCCGATGGTGAGCTGCGCAACCTGCGGGTTGCATGTTCCGCGCGAAGAAGCGCTGATACAGGACGAACGTTATTTTTGCTGCGAAGAGCATCGACGCGCGATGGCGCCGGGCCCCGAGTAGCCAGTGCAGGCCCGCACGAGACTCCTCGCGAATCCGGGATCGCTTTGATGAACGCTCACGAAGCGACGATCGCCGCAGTCGATCTGGTGCTCGACGACACACCCGAGGCTGAGACTGCAACGCCGTGGCGAGCGCTCGAGTACTTCGCCAGCACGCGCGTAATCGTTGCTGCCGCACTTGTGTTCGCGAGTGCAGCTTTTGGTGCGCGTCCGCTCGGTGTGGGTGGAGTGCTCCAGTCGACCATCGTCGCATCGCTTTCGTATTTTGCTTTCGCTGCGATATTCGCCGGCCTTGCGCTCTATCTGCACCGTCGATTCCTGGCCCAGGTCATAGGCCAGCTGGTGCTTGATCTGGTTGTGATCACTACGCTGTTCGTCAGCAGCGGCGGGGTGGCGTCGGGGTGGGTAATCCTCTTTCTACTGCCGCTGGCGGGCGCTTCGCTGTTGCTGACGTCCACGATGGTGTTTTTCGTTTGCGCAGTTGCGGTGTTGGCGATACTGATCGATGCCGGCTTCCGCACGCTTGCGACGGAAGCGTCCGACCCGTTGCTGTTTCAGGCCGGCATTTATGGCGCCGCGCTGTTCGCGGTGACTGCGCTGCTGCGCGCTCTAAGCTCGCGGCTTGCCAATCAGGAACGTCTGGCACGCTCGCGCGGCCGTGATCTTCAGAATCAGCTGGCGATCAATCGGCTCGTCATCGGACAAATGCAGCAGGGAGTGATCGTGGTTGACCCGACAACGCAGGTGCGAGCTAACAATAGAGCGGCTCGCCAGATGCTCGGGCTCGAGCCTTCGGCTCAGCTGACCGGCCTACGTTTGGCCAGCGTGCCCGCTGCGGGTGCATTGGCAGAGGCTTTCATGCGCTGGGTCGACGCCGGACGCAGCGAAGGTGCATGGTCGAACACCGTCGTGGCAGGTTCAACGCTCAATGCCGATGCGGCCACGAGCCCGTTGCTTGAGTCGCGCATGCGCGCCAGGTTCGCGCGGCCGACCTCAAGCACGGTCGAGGAGTTCGTCATCTTCATTGAAGATGTGCGCGACGTCGAGAATCGGGCGCAACAGTTGAAGCTTGCCGCAATGGGCCGCCTAACCGCATCGATTGCGCATGAAATTCGAAATCCACTAGCCGCGATCAGTCATGCCGGTCAACTCATGGGTGAAGACAGCTCTGATCCAATGCTGCAGCGCCTGGCGGGGATCGTGCGCGAAAACACGCAGCGACTCAACCGCCTTGTCGAAGACGTTCTGCGAGTTGCGCGGCGTGAGCCGCCATTGGGCGATGAAATCGATATCAGCGAATTCGTTCAGCAATTCTTGGCCGAGTTCCTGCGCGATCGCGGACTTGCAGCGGCGACAATCCAGCTCGAGTCGGAACCAGAGCTGCGCGTCAAATTCGAGCAATCACATCTGCGGCAAGTGTTGTACAACCTGATCGATAACGCATTGCGCTATGCGAGTGGCGGGCCAAGGTCTGTGCGAATTGTGATGGAACGTGCTCCCGAAGCCGATCCCCCGCAACTGTGGGTGATTGACGACGGCGCCGGTGTGACGGCGGAAGCGCGCGTTGCGCTGTTCGAGCCGTTTTTCACCACTCGATCGCAGGGAACGGGATTGGGTTTGTACCTCGCGCGCGAATTTTGCGTCACCAACCGCGCGGAGCTTTCGTACGCGACACGACGCGAGATCGATGGCTCTTCACAAGACGGGTTTCTGCTGCGCTTTGGCCGTGGCGCAGCGCTGGGCAACGAACCGCATGGCTTTCTTGATACGTTGCCGATCCGATAGGCGCGATATGGACGCGCACAGTCATGATCGGCGGGCGATAGACAATCGATGAGCAATTCAATCGGCTCCGATCCGGTTCAGAGCGCAACCGTGCAGCGTCGCTTGCCGGCCGTACTCGTGGTCGACGATGAAGCCGACCTGCGCGAACTGTTGTCGCTGACCCTAGTGCGTCTCGGTCTCGACGTCGATACAGCCGAATCAGTTTCGGCGGCGCGCGCACTTCTGGCTCAAAACAAATATGCGCTATGCCTAACCGACATGCGGTTGCCTGATGGCACCGGCCTCGACCTGGTGCGAGACGTCGCGGTATCAGCAGGCCCGCCGATCGCCGTCATCACGGCGTACGGTAGCGCTGAGAATGCGGTCGCAGCGTTGAAGGCCGGCGCCTTTGATTATTTGACGAAGCCGGTAGACATAAACCAGCTACGCATGCTGGTTCGTTCAGCCGTGCGCGAGGCGAGTGTTCCAGCCGAGGATGCGCAGCCGATTACAACCCTTGAAGCCAGCGCGTTGGTTCGCCTGATCGGCGACGCGCCTGCGATGCAGCAAATGCGAAAGATGATCGGCCAGCTGGCACGCAGCATGGCGCCGGTTGCGATTCACGGCGAATCGGGCAGCGGCAAGGAGCTCGTCGCGCGCGCCATTCACGATTGCTCAAGCCGCCGCGTGCAACCTTTTGTCGCAGTCAACTGCGGCGCTATTCCAGAAACCTTAATGGAAGCGGAGTTCTTCGGCTATCGCAAAGGCGCGTTTACAGGCGCCGAGCGCGACCGTGAAGGGTTCTTTCAAGCCGCGGCCGGTGGCACCTTGTTTCTGGACGAAGTCGCCGAGCTGCCGCTTCCGATGCAGGTGAAATTATTGCGAGCAATTCAGGAGCGCAGGGTGCGCAAGGTCGGTGCCTCGGGGGAGGAGCCAGTCGATGTACGGCTGGTCAGCGCCACGCATCAGGATCTCGGAGCATTAGTCACGTCTGGACGCTTCCGCCAGGATCTGTTCTACCGTCTGAACGTGATCGAGCTGCGCGTGCCGGGATTGCGCGAGAGGTTGGACGACATCCCCGCCTTAGCTGAATCAATCTTGATGCGGATCTCTGAGCGGGCAGGTTCGCCGCGCGCACGTCTGTCTGCGGCAGCCATCACGGCGCTTAAGCACTATCGCTTTCCAGGCAATGTGCGCGAGCTCGAAAATATTCTCGAGCGGGCCGTTGCTTTGGCCAACGACGATGTTTTGATGCCCGACAATCTGATGTTGCCGATTTCGGAGACAGACGCCTTGGCCGGACTTGAACCTGCGCCATTGCCACTCGCCGATACACTCGAAGAAGCCACAACGCTGTCGGCCGAAGAAGAATTGCCTGACCCTTCACCGTCGGGTGTGCTGGATTTCCGAGTTGTCGATGGCGTGCCGACTTCGCTGGGCGCGTATCTGGATTCGTTGGAGCGCGACGCGATTCGATCCGCGCTGGGCAAGACGCGCTACAACCGCACTGCGGCCGCGCAGCTTCTGGGAATCACGTTTCGCCAGCTGCGATACCGGATGCAACGCCTCGGTATCAAATGATCATCGGCGCGGACGGTTGGCTCGAGTCCGTCCGCCGTGTGCTGTCGCCGAACTTTGACCAACGACCCGCTGGCTGTTCAATCGAACTGATCGTTTTGCATAACATCAGCTTGCCGCCGGGCGTTTACGGCGGAGGGTATGTCGAGCGCCTCTTCACCAATTCACTTGACGCGTCAGCGCATCCGTACTTTGCCGAGATTGCGCAGATGCGGGTCTCGGCGCATGTGTTTTTAGAGCGAGATGGCGGTGCCACGCAATTTGTGGCATTCAACGATCGGGCCTGGCATGCGGGAGCTTCGGTCTTCGAAGGCCGCCAAGGATGCAACGACTTTTCGATCGGTGTCGAGCTCGAAGGCTCCGACTTCGATTTATTTACTGACGCGCAATACACAACACTGAACGCGTTGATCGAAATACTGCGCGCTGCGTACCCGATCAAGCGGTTATGCGGGCACAGCGATATCGCGCCCGGCAGAAAAACCGATCCAGGTCCATTTTTCGATTGGACCCGAATTTTTCTTCGCAACGTACTTCACCTTCCTTCCGCCTGAGCTGATTTGTAGGCAGTGCGCGCGCCGTTCGATGCGCTGCGCAATCAACACTTGTTGAGTTTCGAAAATTCTGCGCATATGATGTGCACACTATTCGTAGTAACGCATTGCCACGCAGATACCATATGTTGTGCTTGCAACTCGAAACTGTATTAGCCGCTCTGCCCGCCAGTGAAGTTGTCGATCAAGGGTGCGCGCGGCGATTCGCTTGCACGCGTTATCGCCGGCGGTCGAGCGGATACTGCGCTGGTGACTAGAACTTGTGGTGTTGTTGGCCGACGCGCGGCTTTGGCGGCGTCGTGATGCTGACAGCAGCAATAAATGACGTGGAGGTTTGACATGCAGTTTCAGGAAGCAGGGGTGGCGGCGGCCGCGGTAGGTGGTGCCCCTCTGGTGGTCAGCGCTCACGAGTTCTCGGAAAGTTCAAATCCATCGAGCAGTGCAGGTATCAGCGCAGTCAGCGCGACCTCGTTCGGCGATTACAAGGTCATTCGGCGCAACGGGTCCGTCGTTGCATTCGAACCGTCGAAGATCGCCGTGGCAATGACCAAGGCGTTTATCGCGGTGCGCGGCGCCCAGGGTGCCGGTTCGGCTGCGATTCGCGAGCAGGTGGAAAAGCTGACTGACAGCACGGTGCGTGCCCTGCTGCGGCGCCTGCCCGCTGGCGGGACATTTCACATAGAAGATGTGCAGGATCAGGCCGAACTGTCGCTGATGCGCGATGGCGCGCACGACGTCGCGCGGTCGTACGTGCTGTATCGAGAGAAACGGTCGCAGGAACGCGCGAAGAGAGCCGATCGCAGTCACGCGCCCGCACCGCGGCTGTCAATGCTCGAGAACGGCATTCGGGTCCCGCTCGATATGGCGCGGGTCGAAGCGATCGTGCGCGCAGCGTGCGATGGTCTTTCAGTCTATGTGACGCCCGAAAGCATCCTCAGCGAGACGGTGAAGAATCTTTACGACTGCGTGCCGATTGATGAGGTTTATAAGTCCGCGATTCTTGCTGCGCGTGCGCAAATCGAAGCCGATCCGGCGTATTCAAAGGTCAGTGCGCGCCTGCTGCTTCACACGGTCCGGCGCGAGGTGCTGGGCGAAGAAGTCCAGCAGGCGGAAATGGCGACTCGCTATGCCGATGCCTTTACTCGCTTCATCAAGCTGGGGGTCAAGGTTGGACTGCTTGACGAGCGCCTCGCGCAGTTCGACCTCAAGCGCCTCGGTGCCGCCCTAGACGCTGGCAGAGATCTCAATTTCAATTACCTTGGGCTGCAGACCCTCTACGACCGGTACTTTCTGCACCATGATGGCAACCGCATGGAGTTGCCGCAGATTTTTTTCATGCGCGTTGCAATGGGCCTTGCATTGAACGAGATCGAGCGCGACGCGCGCGCCATCGAGTTCTACGAAGTCCTATCAAAGTTCGACTTCATGAGTTCCACGCCAACTCTATTCAACTCGGGCACCCGCCACTCGCAGCTTTCGTCGTGCTACCTATCGACTGTCGGCGACGATCTCGACGGGATTTACGAGGCGATCAAGGAAAACGCGCTGCTCGCCAAATACGCGGGCGGGCTCGGCAATGACTGGACCCCGGTGCGCGCGCTAGGCAGCCACATTAAGGGAACCAATGGGAAAAGCCAGGGCGTTGTCCCGTTTCTAAAAGTTGTCAACGACACGGCGGTCGCAGTAAACCAGGGCGGCAAGCGTAAAGGCGCTGTTTGCTGTTACCTCGAGACCTGGCACCTGGACGTTGAGGAATTTCTGGAGCTGCGCAAGAACACCGGCGATGATCGCCGTCGCACGCACGACATGAACACGGCGAACTGGATCCCCGATCTGTTTATGAAGCGCGTTTTCGAAAGCGCGGACTGGACATTGTTTTCGCCGTCCGATTGCCCCGATCTGCACGACAAGACCGGGCATGCTTTTGAGGAAGCGTATGTCCGTTACGAAGAGAAGGCCGCACGCGGCGAGCTCAAGCTTTCCAAGAAGGTTTCGGCGCAGGTGCTCTGGCGCAAGATGCTCTCGATGCTGTTCGAGACCGGGCATCCGTGGATAACATTTAAAGACGCGTGCAATTTGCGTTCACCCCAACAGCACATTGGAACGATTCACAGTTCCAACCTGTGCACGGAAATTACGCTGAATACTTCCGAGACCGAGATTGCCGTGTGCAACCTTGGCTCGGTCAACCTGCCGGCGCACATGAAGTCCGATGGCAACGGTGGATTCGAGCTCGATCACGCAAAACTGAAAAAAACAATTCACACGGCGATGCGGATGCTCGATAACGTCATCGATATCAACTACTACGCCGTCAACAAAGCGCGCAATTCGAACGTCAAGCACCGCCCGGTGGGTTTGGGCATCATGGGCTTTCAAAATTGTTTGCATCAACTGCGGGTTCCGTACGCGTCAACAGCTGCCGTCGAATTTGCCGATCGCAGTATGGAGGCGACCTGTTACTACGCTTATTGGGCGTCTACCGAGCTTGCGCAGGAACGTGGGCGCTACTCATCTTTTGCCGGCTCCCTGTGGGATCGAGGGATCTTGCCGCAAGACACGCTCGAGTTGCTGAAAGAGCAGCGTGGAAGCCTGAAGTCGGACAGTGCGGGGCCGGCCGCATCGCCACCGCTGTCGCTGTGCGAGGTCGATAACAGTTCGACGATGGATTGGGAAGCATTGCGCAACCGCATTCGGGAGTACGGAATGCGTAACTCGAACTGCGTCGCGATCGCGCCAACAGCCACGATTTCCAACATCGTCGGCGTCGATGCCTGCATCGAGCCGACGTTTCAGAACCTGTTCGTGAAGTCGAATCTGTCGGGAGAGTTCACCGTCGTCAACGAGCAGCTGGTCCGCGACCTGAAGGCGCTTGGCGTGTGGGACAAGGTCATGGTCCACGAGCTCAAGTATTACGACGGCTCGGTGGCCAAATCCGAGCGCGTACCGGCCGAGCTGCGCAAGCTCTACGCAACGGCTTTCGAGATTGAGCCCAGCTGGCTGATCGAGGCGGCTTCGCGGCGACAAAAGTGGATCGACCAGGCGCAGTCGCTCAATATATATATGGGTGGGGTGTCGGGTAGAACGCTCGACGAGACCTACAAGCTAGCTTGGCGACGCGGACTGAAGACCACGTACTACCTTCGCACGGTGGGCGCCACTCATGCCGAAAAATCCACCACGCATACGGGACAAATGAATTCAGTGTCAATGGATGGCGCGGCGGGTAACGCACTGATGGATGGACAGGTCTGCATGCTGAAGCCCGGTGATCCCGGACTTGCGGAGTGCGAGGCGTGTCAATGATGGGTGGACTGATGAATCTGGTCGCAGAAACCAACAGCGCGCGCTTGCAGCGGAGAGACTGAACATGCTGTCCTGGGAAGAAAACATCTTGCCGTCTGCAGGGTTTCTGCCGATAGCGATGCCCGCGTTGCGCGGTGACACCTCGCTTTCCCCGCCAAGGCAATCCGTAGCAGATGCTCCCGAATTGCGAAGGGTCAACGTCGCCGACAAGCGCATCATCAACGGGCGAACCGACGTCAACCAGTTGGTGCCCTTGAAATACAAATGGGCCTGGGAAAAATACCTGTCGACCTGTGCCAATCACTGGATGCCGCAGGAAGTCAACATGTCGCGCGATATCGCGCTTTGGAAGGATCCGGACGGACTCACCGACGACGAGCGCAGGCTGGTCAAGCGCAATCTCGGGTTCTTCGTCACGGCAGATTCCCTGGCGGCCAACAACATTGTGCTCGGCACCTATCGGCATATCACCGCGCCCGAGTGCCGGCAGTTCCTGCTGCGCCAGGCGTTCGAGGAAGCCATCCACACGCACGCTTATCAGTACATCGTGGAGTCGCTCGGCCTCGATGAGGGCGAAATTTTCAACGCGTATCACGAGGTCGCCTCAATCCGCGCCAAGGACGAATTCCTGATCCCGTTCATTGACACGTTGACCAACCCCCACTTCACAACCGGCACGGTCGAAAGCGACCAGGCGCTGCTCAGAAGTCTGATCGTCTTTGCGTGCCTGATGGAGGGCCTGTTCTTCTACGTGGGTTTCACGCAGATCCTCGCATTGGGGCGGCAGAACAAGATGACGGGGGCGGCCGAGCAGTACCAATACATTCTGCGCGACGAGTCAATGCACTGTAACTTTGGCATCGATCTGATCAATCAGATCAAGCTTGAGAACCCGCAGCTTTGGACGCCGCCGTTTCGCGAGGAAATTCGAGCGCTTTTTCATAAGGCGGTCGATCTCGAATACGCGTATGCCGAAGACACGATGCCGCGCGGTGTGCTCGGCCTCAACGCGCCGATGTTCAAGGGTTATCTGCGCTATATCGCCAACCGCCGCGGCCAGCAGATCGGAATTGAAACGCTGTTCAGGCAGGAAGAAAACCCTTTCCCTTGGATGAGCGAGATGACCGACCTGAAGAAAGAGCGAAATTTTTTCGAGACGCGCGTGCTCGAATATCAGAGCGGTGGCGCGCTTACTTGGGATTAGTGCGCGCAGGACTAGCGCAATCAGATGAAGCAGTTCGAATTGATCGAGCACCGTTGAACGATCGAACAGTGGAACAAAACGCACACAAATCGATGTTCGCTGCAGAAAATTCTTGCGATGAAATTATTTTGCGCGTAAAACGCGATCCATTGTTCAACTGCTCGATCGGTTTGTTTTTTGCAAGTGTGTTTAACAAACGACGATTGATCAACGAATTGACTACTGAACCGCACAGTCGAACCGCTAACAGGCCAACCCGCGCAGACGAACCCGCTTCCACGCGAGTTTCATTGCGTATCGAGACGAGTCGGTCCTGCGCCTTTCTTTCCCTTTCCAGTTCTGATCATCAAGACGCCGGATCAATCCCGGCGTTTTTATCGCGCTCGCGTCCAGCTCCGCTGCATCGCGCGCGCCGTCCCGAATTCATCAGCGTCAGCGGTCAGTGCGCTGCCCGTTCCGCGCATTACTCGGATTTGCGGAATCACAAACGCATTTCTGGGGGTGTCGCGGCGACAGAGCATCTGCATGCGCCGATGAATGGCTCGACGGGTGCTGTCCCTAGGACAGCGTCTCGCCGGGTTTCCTTCTCAACCTCCGCACTGACGTGCATCGAAGGAGATTCATATGGCTACGAAAAAATCTGCTAAGAAATCCGCGAAGAAATCCGCCAAAAAATCGGCGAAGAAATCTTCCAAAAAAGCTTCTAAAAAGCGTCGACCTTCAAGTAAGAAGACCGCTAAGAAGTCAGTAAAGAAAAGCGCGAAGAAAGCAGCCAAAAGAGGGGCTGCAAAAAAAAAAGTAGCTAAAAAAAGCGCGAAGAGGTCGGCCAAAAGATCGGTCAAGAAATCGTCGGCAAAGAGGTCATCGGCACGTAAGTCGATGACCAAGGCTGCGACGAAAAGGGCGGCGCCGCGGAGGGCTGTGAAAAAGTCATCCGCGCGCCAAACTTCTGGACAGCAGTCTATGTCCAAGCCCGCAGCGAGGCCCGCTGCGATGCCGACACCGGTCGCTCCGTCGACTGTCGCGGCTCCCGGTGCGAAAACCGCACTGAACCCGGCAGCGGCCTGGCCCTTCCCTACGGGCAGCCGGCCTTAAGTTGGTTCGAGTTATTGCGGGGCGCTTTCGAGCGCCCTTTTTTTTGGCGCTGTCGGACAGCGCACGTGGAGTAGCCGCTTAGAATCGATCAAAGTGCTGATTCAATCCCGGTAACCCCCGACGCGACATGTTTATCGACATTGCCCGCTTTTTGCTGGATGTTCTTGGCTCGCTGCTTGTGGGGTTGCTGTTACTGCGCGTATGGATTTTCGCGATCGGGATGCCGGGCCGCAATCCGGTGGTGCAGTTTGTGGTTGCCCTGACAAATTGGCTAGTCCGTCCACTGCACCGGATGTTCACCCCGCGCGGCAGGACCGACTGGGTGTCGATCGCGGCTGCGTTTCTGGTGACTCTGCTCGTCGTCGCGCTGATTCAGCTGTTGCGCGGGACGGAATTTCCATTGGACGTCGTGCTGCTGGCGGCGTTGCGTCAGTTGATTCTCTGGGGTCTCAATGTCGTCGTATGGGTCACGATCATCTACGCAATTGTGAGCTGGGTTAATCCGCATGCGCCGTTTGCGCCCGCGCTTGGCATGCTGTTGCGGCCGTTGTTAAGACCGATTCAGCGCATCCTGCCGCCAGTGGGCGGCTTTGATTTGTCTCCACTGGTTCTGCTGCTGGCCGTCTATGTCCTTCAGATGATCATTGCCAGAATCTAGGGCGCAACCTGATTCGCGTTGCGGCTCACCAAGGCCGGTAACCGAACGCTTGATGAAAGCGTTCACCGATCGATTCGCGATCTGCCGTGTGATTTTGCCCGCCGGAATGTTCGATCTTGATCGAGCCCATCGTGGCCGCCAGTCGGCCGATGGTTTCCCAATCCATTTTCTCGGCAATTCCGACGAGCAACCCCGCTCGGTATGCATCGCCACAGCCCGTGGGGTCGATCAAACTGCGAACGGGCGCAATCGGGATCTGCAGAGTTTTGCCCTCAACGTGAATCTGCGAACCCGCGCCGCCATGGGTAACAACCAGGGCGCGCACTTTCTTCGCCAACTGATCAATTGTCAGTTGTGTGCGGTCCATTAGAAGCTGCGCTTCGTAGTCGTTGACCGCGAGATAGCTTGCGCGCTCGATGAAGCCGATTAATTCTTCGCCCGAGAACATCGGCAATCCCTGTCCCGGATCGAACATGAACGGGATACCGCGGGCGACAAATTCCTCGGCGTGTTGCAGCATCCCCGCACGGCCGTCGGGCGCCACGATGCCGAGGCTTACCGTACTGTCGTCAGGAATCTGGTTTAGGTGCGAGTCAGACATCGCGCCGGGATGGAACGCCGTTATCTGATTGTTATCTGCATCGGTGGTAATGAACGCTTGAGCGGTAAAGCTGGTTTCAATCTCGCGTACGAAGCGCCGGTTGATGCCAAGATGATCGAGGCGGTCCAGGTAAGGCTGACAGTCCCGCCCCACCGTTGCCATTGGCGCGGCATCGCCTTGGAGCAGTTTGGTGTTGTAGGCGATGTTGCCGGCGCAACCACCGAACTCCCGGCGCAACTCCGGCACAAGGAATGCGACGTTAAGAATATGCACCTGGTGCGGCAGAATGTGGTCGGCAAAGCGACCCTTGAACACCATGATTGAGTCGTACGCGATCGATCCACAGATCAGTGTTGTCACGCCGGCCTTAGATAAAAAACGGATAAACCAGAAATCCGGCGGCCTGTACACCCCGTGCTTCGAAGAAAAGTCGGATCGTGTAGTCGCTCCCCCCGGCAAATCCATCATCGAGGCGTGATGAAGGTTCGCCCGCAGCGGCCAGATAATCAGCGGGCGAAAAAACTTTGCGTGCGATCGGGCGATTGCGCGAATCGGTCAGGGTCACCTCTACTGCAGGTAGTGCCTGCCTGAAAGTCGCGCGATTCCGGATTACTGCCGTCAGCTCCAGCACATCGGTGCCGGGGATTGTCTGCAGCTCGCTACCGATCACCGCGAGCTGCTCGACGTGGGCCGGCCAGCCCACGGTGCAGGAAAACACGCCGCATAACTGCAGCAGTACGTCGCGCGTTTGGGGCGCTCGGGCTAACAGCTCGCCGCGAAAAATTACTGCAAGCTGTGCGGCCATCAAAACGATCAACAGCAAGCTGCCGCCGCCAAAGATGACGGAGAACCCACGTCGCCCAGTTTTCTGATCGCGAATGAACGCAGGTTCGCTCTCTATTTTTGTGCTGTGCCCGGCTTTTGAAGATGGACCTTCGGTCTCTCGCGGTAACGCTGCAAGCTCGATCACCTCGATGCCGTCGACGATCGATCCTGCGTCTACGCGTTCGCGGCCCCCGGGCGCGATCAGCGTCGGTACGCCGAGCTCGGACTCGGCCTGTTCCAGTAACTCACGCTCTCGTTTCGAGCGCGCGCGCTTGCGGTGAGACTCTCCATGACCTGCGGGATTTTCGGCGGGCGCAGTCGGCAACGGAGCCGAACGTCGCAACGCAGGGTTGGCCAATGTGGCAGGCGCTCCAGGTGCAATTCGTAGCGTAGTCACGGGCCCGAGCGCTTGTTTGCTTTCGCCGCCGGGCGGAGTCGTCCGTGGACGCGGCGGACGTCGCGCCTTGGCACCATCAGTTCGAGGTGAGCTGTCAGGGGTGCTCGTCGCTGGCGCCATGGCCTGTGGCGTGGGACGACGCACCATCGGTTCAGTCAAAGCAGTAACAGTGCGTGTTTGCGCAAGCGCGGAATCGTCGACGTAGGTAAGGCTCCCGATTGCATCAAAGACCGCCCGGCATTGGCCACAACGAACCAATCCGCCGCGCAACTTGAGTTGATCGGCGACCACGCGGAATAACGCGGCGCACTGAGGGCACTTGGTTGCAAGAGCCATTAGACCTTCGCGTCCGGCGTTCTCGCTCCGGTCAGACAAACCCATCCGTCCTCGGCGCGCCAGACACTCAGCGGCAACGAAGCATCAGCTCGCCGGTACGTTGCGATGAGTTCGCCGGCTTGTCGCTCGAGAACGCCCGAGAGCACCAGAGCACCGCCGGCCGCTACCCGAGCCAGCAGCGCGGGTGCTAGCAATCTAAGCGGATTCGAAAGAATGTTGGCAAGCACGATGTCAAAGGTAGTCGCGCACTGGCTCAGTCCGTGCGGGTCAGTGTAACTGGCGGCTATCTGATTGGCGCTCGCGTTGGCGCGCGCGGCATCGAGTGCCTGTGAATCGATGTCAACGCCCACCACACGTTCTGCGCCAAGCTTTGCCGCGGCGATGGCCAGAATTCCGGAACCGCAGCCGTAGTCGAGCACGCTCGCACCCGGTCGCAGATGCTGGTCGAGCCAGCCTAGGCACAGGCGCGTCGTCGGATGGGTTCCAGTACCGAACGCAACCCCCGGATCGAGGCGCACGACACGCGCAGGCGGCGGCGGGGGATCGTGCCAGGTCGGAACGATCCATAAGCGTTCACTGATCTGCGTGGACGGAAACTGCGCCTGTGTGTGGCGCACCCAGTCAGTGTTCTCAACCGATACGCGATGCTCAACGACAACATTTTGCCCAGCGGCATTGCAGGCAGCGACGATGATCACGTCTGCGTGATCCTGATCAATCAGGACACGCAATCGGCTCTGGTTCCAGCTACGACGACGCGTATCGTCGATGCCAGGTTCACCGTACATCGGTGCTTCATCCACGGTGTCGGCGTGCGCGTCTTCGATCGACACCGACAGCGCTCCCGCCTGGATCATTGCATCGGAGAGCGTTTCAACAACCGCTTCTTCAGCGATCAACGCGATTTCGACCAGCACGTTTCACTCGCCGAGGTGCCGCGCTGCCAAACGCTTCTCCAGGTAGTGAATACTGGTCCCGCCAAGGACGAATTTTTCGTCGATCAGCAGTTCGCGATGCAGCGGAATATTGGTCTTGATGCCCTCGACCACCATTTCGGACATTGCAATGCGCATCCTCGCGAGGGCCTGGTTGCGCGTGTCGCCATAGCAAATTACCTTGCCGATCATCGAATCGTAGTTCGGCGGCACAAAATAACCGGTGTAGGCGTGGGAGTCGACGCGCACGCCGGGCCCGCCGGGCGGATGCCACGAGGTGATTCGCCCCGGCGACGGGGTAAATTTGTATGGATCTTCAGCGTTGATGCGACATTCGATCGCGTGACCCTTCAGTACGACGTCGCGCTGGCGAAGTCTCAACTTTTCGCCTGCTGCTACCCGGATCTGCTCCTGCACGATGTCGATGCCCGTCACCATCTCAGTAACGGGGTGCTCGACCTGGACGCGCGTGTTCATTTCAATGAAGTAGAACTCGCCGTCTTCAAACAGAAATTCAAATGTTCCGGCGCCGCGGTAGTTGATCTTTTTGCAGGCTTCCGCCACCTTTTCACCCATTTTGTCGATCGCGCGACGGTTCAGTCCCGGCGCCGGGGCCTCTTCGATCACCTTCTGGTGTCGTCGCTGCATTGAGCAGTCGCGCTCGCCGAGTGAAAGCGCGTTGCGATGCTGATCGCACAACACCTGGAACTCGATGTGACGCGGGTTCTCGAGAAATTTCTCCATGTATACGGAGGCGTTGCCGAACGCTGCGTGCGCTTCCTGCCGCGTCATGTTGACTGCGTTGATCAGCGCCGCTTCGGTGTGCACGACACGCATGCCGCGGCCGCCGCCGCCGCCAGAGGCTTTGATAATGACTGGGTAGCCGATGGCACGGGCAAACTTGACGATGTCTCGCGGCTCTTCGGGCAATGCTCCGTTGGAGCCCGGAACGACGGGCACGCCGGCGGCCACCATGGCCTGCTTGGCTGATATCTTGTCGCCCATCGCGCGTATCGATTCCGGCCGGGGACCAATAAAGCAAAACCCACTTTTTTCAACACGCTCTGCGAAGTCGGCGTTTTCCGACAAAAATCCATAGCCGGGATGAATCGCTTCTGCGTCGGTGACTTCGGCTGCGCTGATAATCGCCGGGATGTTCAGATAGCTGTCCTTTGACGGCGCGGGTCCTATACAAACGGATTCATCGGCGAGCTTCACGTACTTTGCGTCGGTATCGGCTTCTGAATGTACGACTACCGTGCTGATACCCATTTCCCGGCAGGCACGTTGCACGCGAAGCGCGATCTCACCGCGGTTGGCGATCAGGATTTTTTTGAACATCAGATCAGTGCAGATTCGCGGCGAGAACACCGCCGGACGAGTGCTGGCTCAACGTCCTATTCGATGATGAAAAGCGACTGGCCGTACTCAACGGGCTGGCCGTTTTCCACCAGGATTTGTTTTACGGTGCCGCCGATTTCAGCTTCGATCTCGTTAAGCAGCTTCATCGCTTCGATGATGCACAACGTATCGCCCGGTTTCACCGTTTGACCCAGTTCGATAAACGAGGCGGCGCCGGGGCTGGCTGAGCGATAAAACGTTCCAACCATCGGAGACTTGACCGCATGACCTTCCGGCTCGGCAGCCGCAGTCCCTGCGCCCGCCGTATTCGATCCGTTCGCGGCGGGCACGGTTGCCGTCACGGGGCCGCTGATCAACGTCGTCGCCGCGCTAGGGGCCGCGGGCGCGGGGCTGAACTTTGCTATGCGAACGCGATCCTCCCCCTCCGTGATTTCGAGCTCCGCGATGCCGGACTCTGCCACCAAATCGATCAACGTCTTCAGCTTTCGTAAATCCATCTGATTTCCCGGCTCTTATATATATAGATTGCGGTTACGCAGTGACAAGTCCACTAGGCCGGTTTGCCGTCGCTCACCGCAAATTCCATCGCGTAGCGGTATCCCGCTGGACCCAGGCCGGTAATCACTCCGACCGCAATGTCGGCTAGATACGAGCGATGTCGAAACCCTTCTCGGCGATGCACATTGCTTAAATGCACTTCAATAAATCGCAGAGACGTGGCACTCAATGCGTCCCGGAGCGCAACACTTGTGTGCGTGAAGCCTCCTGCATTGATGATGATGAAGTCCGTCCCATCGGCACGCGCCTGGTGAATTCGGTCAATCAGCGCGCCTTCGTGGTTACTTTGAAAAAAATTTGCCTTTGATTTGCGCTGATGCGCAATTTCCGCGAGTTCAGCGTTGATCTCGTCGAGGGTTCGGCTGCCATAGATATCGAGTTCCCGCGTGCCTAGCGCATTCAAATTGGGGCCGTTAACGACCAATATTTGGCGCGCCATTACGATTGCAAACAGCCGCTGTTTTCACGCATTAATTCGGAGTTCACAGAAGAAGCGCCACAGAACGCCGAAGTTTCTTCCTTTTGACGCCAGCTGTCTACTTGGCGATCGGCCCCGAAACTGCCTCTGCCGACGCGTCAAAGTGAGTGTTGAGCCATGCGCGCAGTTCGGGATCCCGCAGTTGCCCCAGCTTAGATCGGGCAATAAAGCCGCTTCGATCGATCAGCACAGTATAGGGAAGAGCGCCCGACGTATTCCCCAGTTGCCGTGCGAGTTCCGTGCCGGCCGCGCCCGCAATCAGAAGCGGTAGTTCCAGTTTCAATGAATCGCGAAAGCGCTTGACCGCGCCCGGGTTGTCTATCGCGAGCCCGACCACTGCCAGATCCCGGCCACCGTATTCCGAGTGGACGCGCTGCAGGTCGGGCATTTCTTCCACGCACGGCGCGCACCAGGTCGCCCAGAAATTAACCAGAATCCAACGCCCTCTCCACTGAGTCAATGCCTGAGGTTTTCCATCAGCATCACTGAAGGTGTGCTCGAACAGCGCCGCCGCAGACTTACGCTCAGCCGGAGCCGAAGGCGAGCCATGGCGTAATGCGAGCGTCACACCGCCGCCAAGAGCCAGCAGCCCGACCAACACCACGCACACGTTCGCGCCCCGTTTGAACCACGCTGAGTTCCCCCGCGCCGCTTGCATCAACCGCTTTCGAATATCAATTTTTTGAGCGCTTCTATGTTTGCGCGCCCGGCTGCTTCGATCGGGTGCATGTCTTCGTCGGCAGGGTTTGTGCGTCGATGGCGCGCAGCAATTCGAATGGCATCGCGCGGATAAACATGCAATCGGACGCCGACCGATGCTCGACGCGCCGACCGTGTTCCGGAGCCCGCAGGTTGGACGACGTAGCTTAGGCGTTCAAGTACTGAAGGCCGCTCGTCGCCTCCCCCGTCATCGACATCGAAGTCAATACCCAGGTTCATAAGGCGAAGCTCGACGTCCTTCGCACTATCAACATAGAGGTGCAAATGAATGTCCGAATGTTCGGTCGCCGTTCCATTTAAAACTGCGCCGATGACGTATGGCTCGAACTCAAGCAAGGCTTGCATGACTTCGGTTGCCAGTTCGCGGCGTGATCTGAGCAGAGCGCGGTGCTGTTCTCCGCCAAAGAGTTTTAGGTAGCGCCGCAGTTCGTACTCAACTTCACTGTTGTCGGGTAGCGTCGTGCGCCGGTCGAGTCCCTCGCCCAGTAACTCATTGACGGCGCGCCGCTTAGCCTGTGCGTATTCGCACCCCTCCTCGGCGATCAGCCGCGCCGCGGTTGCGGCGAGCTCGGTCCGCAGATCGCTCGAAGCCATGCATGCAGTTTATCGGTAGACGGCGACATTGATAGCACTGTCGCCGCATTACAATCCGGCGCGCTCGTAGCGCTGTTGTCCACTTCACTTGCCCGGCCCGGGCCGGACTCGACTTTGCATATCCATATTCTCGGCGTTGGTGGAACATTCATGGGTGGCCTCGCACAGCTTGCGCAGGCTGCGGGACACAAGGTCAGCGGGTGCGACGCAAATTTGTATCCGCCAATGAGCGATCAACTGCTGGCAGCAGGCGTTGTCGTGATCGAGGGTTACAGCGCAGATCAGTTGTCGATTGAACCCGACGTCTGGGTCATTGGGAACGTCGTCACGCGCGGCAATCCGCTGATGGAGGCGATTCTTGATCGCGGATCGGACTACATCTCGGGCCCGCAATGGCTCGCCGAAAACGTGTTGCGGGGCCGGCACGTGGTCGCGGTTGCGGGAACGCACGGAAAGACGACTACCACTGCGATGCTGGCAAAAATTCTCGACCACGCAGGGCTCGATCCGGGCTACCTGATTGGCGGAGTTCCGGAAGACTTTGGGCGCTCGGCCCGCCTCGGGCAGGGTCCGGTGTTCGTCATTGAAGCCGACGAGTACGACACCGCTTTTTTCGACAAGCGTTCGAAGTTTCTGCACTATCGCCCGCGCACGCTGGTAATCAACAATCTCGAGTTCGATCACGCTGATATTTTTCCCGATTTGGCCGCGATCGAAACGCAGTTCCATCACCTGGTACGCACGCTGCCCGCCAGCGCGCGGATTGTGGGCAATGCGGGCGACGACGCTGTGTCCAGGGTACTGGCGCGCGGCTGCTGGTCCGAGCTTCACACGTTTGGTGCAGCTGGAATGTGGCGCATTGACAGCGAAGCGCCGTTTCAAATTCGACTGAATGACGAACCGTTGGGCGCGCTGAAGCTGGCGATGGGCGGGCAGCATAATCGTCTGAATGCGCTGGCGGCGACGGCGGCGGCCTCTCATGTCGGTGTTCCTGCTGCAACTGTGCTGGCTGCGCTGGCAGCATTCCGCGGGGTCAAGCGTCGCCTTGAAGTTCGCGGCGTCGTTGGCGGCGTAACGGTGATCGATGATTTCGCCCATCACCCGACTGCGTTTGCGCAAACAATTGCGGCGGTTCGAGCGTCACACCCCCACGGCCGGGTGATAGCGATCTTTGAGCCTCGCTCGAATACGATGAAACGCGGCGCCGTTAGCGCGTTGCTGTCCGACAGTCTTTCCCGCGCTGACCGTGTGTTCTGCTTTGCGGGCGGCCTTGACTGGAACGTCGCGCAGACTCTCGAGCCGCTTGGAGCAGCCGCCACCGTGCACGACAATTTGACATCAATGATCGCTGCGATCGTGGAGTTTTCCGCCGATGGCGATCAGCTGGTGGTGATGAGCAATGGCGCTTTCGGCAATATCCATTCGGAGCTGCTGGCGCGGCTCGGGACTCGCGCTACAGCGACCCAGCGCGCTGCGTGAGCAAACGCGGCCAACGTGTGATTGTCTATCTGCACGGATTTCGATCGTCGCCGCTGTCGCGCAAAGCGCTGCTGCTGCGACGGCATCTAGAGCTGCGCAATCTTGAGAATCAGTATCTCTGTCCGGCGTTACCGGCCTCGCCGCGCGCTGCAGCGGAAATGGTGCTCGAACTTACGCAAGGTGTGCCCGCCGGCGCGCTCGCGGTGATCGGTTCATCGCTCGGCGGCTACTATGCAACGTGGATTGCGGAAACGCTCGGTTGCCGAGCAGTTCTGCTAAACCCCGCAATCGATCCGGCCGCTGATCTGCAGGCGCATATCGGTCGACAGCCAATTTACTTCAGCGCGGAACACATCGATTTTCGGCCCGAGTACATCGAGGAACTGCGAAATCTCGTTACCGAAGTCACGCAGCCCGAGCGGTATTTTCTGATCGCCGCGACGGGGGACGCCGTCATCGATTACCGAACGATGATTGCGAAATACCGCGGCGCACGTCAGCGCTTGGTCGATGGGAGCAATCACGAATTATCCGATTTCGAGACCTACATTGATGAAGTGCTTGCGTTTTGTGGCGGAGCGAACGTTCAGGAGAGTACGGTGAGGGCAAGACGGTGAGCCGACGACTGCAAGACAGGGTTGCAATCATTACTGGCGCGGCGCGGGGGATCGGCTACGCAACCGCGCGCAAATTTCTGGAAGAAGGCGCGAAGGTTATCGTGTGCGACGTCAGCCAGTCTTCGGTTGAGGCGGCGCTGGTTTCGCTGCGTGCAACCGAGTCGCATTCGGTTCACACCGCTGTGGACGGAAAAGTTGTCGACGTCACCCAGCGTGACCAGATCGACACGATGGTGGCTGAAGTGGCGCAGGCCCATGGCCGCATCGACATACTGGTCAACAACGCTGGAATCACGCTGGATGCCCGATTGCAGAAGATGACCGATGAGCAGTTTGACCGGGTTATCGACGTCAATTTGAAAGGCACCTACAACTGCGCGCGTTCGGTGATCAATACGATGATCGAGCAGAACAGTGGCGTCATCCTGAATGCGTCCAGCGTAGTAGGCATCTACGGCAACTTCGGGCAGACGAATTACGCTGCCAGCAAGTTCGGTGTGATCGGGTTTGTCAAAACATGGGCGCGCGAGCTCGGCCCCAAGGGAATTCGATGCAACGCGGTCGCACCGGGCTTCATTGCGACGCAGATTCTGGAGACGATTCCGGAGAAAGTGCTTGAACAACTGACCGAACGCGTCCCTTTGCGGCGTCTTGGTACACCGCAGGATGTGGCCAACGTGTACGCGTTCCTCGCTTCCGATGAGGCCTCATACATCAACGGCGCCGTCATTGAAGTATCGGGCGGATTGACGGTGTGAGGTTCACGGAAACTTCCAGCGCGGGGACCGGTTGAGCGAACATCTGCTGTTTGACGACGACGGTGTTTTTAAGGCCGGCACCGAGCTCGCGAACTCGGGTGTGTCGCATCAGGTCGAGTTGCCGAGCGGCAAGCGCGCAAAGGTGAAGAGCTCGCACGTTCTGCTGCGCTTTAATCAGCCGTCGCCGGCGAGTCTGATCGAGCGCGCGCATAGCCAGGCGGAATCGATCGATCTGGATTTTCTGTGGGAGGTGGCACCGCAGGACGAGTTCGGATTTATGGAACTGGCCCGCGAGTATTTCGGCGCGGCGCCAAGCCCGGTCGATGCTGCCGCTCTGCTGTTGCGTCTGCATAGCGCGCCGATCTATTTTTACCGCAAGGGGCGCGGCCGCTACCGAGCGGCTCCTGCAGAGACTTTGAAGGCTGCTTTGGCCGCAGTCGAGCGAAAGCGCGGACAGGAAGAATTGCGTCAGCAGTTTGTCGATGAGTTGAAGGCGGGAGGTGCGCCTGCGGCTATCGCTCAGCAGGCAGTCACACTCGTAATCAAACCAGAGCGCAATTCGATTGAATTCAAAGCACTTGAGCAGGCATCGACAGAATTGCAAACGACACCGCTGCGGCTATTGCTGGCGCTCGGAGCAATCGCTTCGCCCTACAAGTGGCACCTGGACAGTTTTCTTGCGCAGAACTTTCCCCACGGAACCGCATTTGGCGCCGATCTGCCCGGGCCGCCCGAATCGAGTGCTCTTCCTGTTGCGTCGGCTACAGCGTTCTCGATTGACGACAGCGCAACGACCGAGATCGACGACGCATTTTCAGTGCAAGCCCTCGGCGATCGCAGGCGAATTGGAATTCACATCGCTGCGCCCGCTATCGCGATTACGCGTGGGCACGCGGTCGATGCCGTTGCGCGGTCGCGAATGTCGACGGTGTATGCGCCTGGACTGAAGTACACGATGTTGCCGGACGCCTGGATCGACGCCTTTTCTCTGAACGAAGGGCGCGATGCCGCGGTGCTTTCGCTTTATGCGGAGATCGATGGCGCGAGCTACGAGGTACTGACGACCGAGTCGCGCGTTGAACGGATCCATATCGAAAGCAATCTTCGTCACGACAGGCTCGACGCGATGATCACCGACTCGAACATCGAGAGCGGCCACTTCGATTCACCGTTCGCCGAACGGCTGAGCTTGCTTTGGCATTTCGCGCGTCGTCTGCTCGCTCGCCGCGAGCAGGTGCGCGGTCGCCCCGAGCCTGCCGGCCGCGTTGATTATTCAATCGAGCTTGACGGCAGCCATGAGCATGCAAAGGTAAAGATTGGTCAACGACGCCGCGGCGCGCCACTTGATCTGATCGTCGCTGAGCTGATGATTCTTGCCAATAGCGTATGGGGCGGTTGGCTCGCACAGCGCCGGGTTGCCGGCATCTATCGTTCGCAGGCGCTTGGGCGCGTCAAGATGGGCACTGTGCCCGCCCCGCACGATGGAATCGGTGTCGAGCACTACGCCTGGTCAACATCGCCACTGCGCCGCTATGTAGATCTCGTCAATCAGCGCCAGCTAATTGCGTGCGTGCTCGATGCGCCGGTGCCCTATGCGCCGAACGACGCTGAACTGTTCAGCACCGTTTCCGGATTCGAGTCGGCGTATTCCGCCTACGCGGAGTTTCAGCAGAAAATGGAGCGCTACTGGTCGTTCCGGTGGCTGCAACAGGAACGGCAAACCCGAGTCAATGCCACCGTTATCAAAGGCGATGTGCTTCGCGTCGACGGTTTGCCGCTGGTGACGCGGTTGCCCGGTCTACCTGATTTACCGCGAGGTCAGCGCCTTGAGCTCGACGTGGTGGCGATCGACGCGGTCGATCTAACGATGGAAGCGCGCGTCCATCGGGTACTGGCAGCTCAAGCCCCGGTAGGTATCGACGAGGACGACGTAGGCGACGAGATGATCACGGCCTCTCCCGAGGGTTTGGACACTGCAACTGAAGCGGTCGAGAGGGCGGATGAACGCGCGGCAGCATTTAACGCAGGTTCCCCTCCGGGCATTGCCGAAGAAGGCGCGTCAAGCCCGAGCAGTTGATCGTGTCTCGGCCGGCGCCGAGACTAGCGCGATCGTGTCACGCAGATTTGGCCGTGTGCTGGCTACAATCGTTGACGATTTTCGCGAGTATTGAAGCAATGACGCGGTGCCGTCTTGAAGTGAGCAACGCTCGATGGAAGTAGCCGAGTTGGGTCTTGGTGCGCCTGCCTATGGCCTTCGATCTTTGCTCGGCGACAAAGTGCTCGTCATGGCGATTACTGTGTCGGTTGGCCTGCATATCACAGCAATGGCGGTCCGATTCGTCGATCCAGAACTTTTTCGCGTGCGTTCCACAGATCCACCGGTCGAAATCATTTTGGTCAACGCCAAAAGTGACAGCGCACCTGGGACCGTTGAAGCACTGGCCCAGCACAATCTGGATGGCGGCGGTACCAACGATGCGGGCCGGCGTACTTCGCCGCTGCCTGATAGCTTTGAAATGCGCGATGGCGACTCGCTGGAGTCCGCGCGCAAAGCGGTCCAGCTCTTGGAGGAAGAACAGAAAACTCTATTGGCCACGCTAAGCGAATCGTTGCAAGTGCGGCCGACGCCGCTCAAGGAAGCGACCGCCGAGCAATCGCAAAGCGGTAATGAAGAAGCAACTGGCGAGCAGCTTAAGCGGGCTCAGGCCGAGATAGCCAAGCAGATTTCTGATTATCAGAAGCGGCCGCGTAAACATCACTTCATGCCGAGCGCTTCGGAGTATCGCTACGCGCGGTATGTTGAAGACTGGCGCGCGCGGGTGGAAAAAGTCGGCAACGAGAATTATCCCAATGATGCCCGGGGTCGTTTTTACGGTGCGCTTCGAATGACCGTCGCGATTCGCAAGGATGGCTCGGTCGCAGACACGCTGATCGAGCAGTCGTCGGGCTCGCCGGTACTCGACCGTGCGGCGCGCCGAATCGTGCAAATGGCAGGGCCGTACCCTCCATTTCCGCCGAACATCGGGCGCGATACCGATATCCTCGAAATCACGCGTACCTGGATATTTAGTAACGATCAGCTAGCCACCCGCAGCGCAAAACCCTGACCATGACCGGCGTCGACAAGTACGCAGTTGTCGGTAACCCAATCGCGCACAGCCGGTCGCCCGAGATCCATCAGAGGTTTGCGCTGCAATCTAACCAGCGTCTGTCGTACGAGCGCATCGAAGCGCCGTTGGATGGTTTCGAAGACAAGGCTTTGACCTTGCGTGAAGCCGGCTATGGCGGGCTCAATGTGACGCTGCCGTTCAAGATTGACGCCGCAAAGTTGGCGGACGATCTGACGCCACGCGCCCGGTTAGCGGGCGCAGTCAATACGCTGAAATTCGATGGTGATGCCATTCTTGGCGATAACACCGACGGCGTTGGGTTCGTACGGGATCTGCGCGAGCGCCTGCAGTTTTCATTGTCGAACTGCACGGTGCTGATACTTGGCGCCGGCGGCGTAGTGCGCGGCTTGATCGGCTCGCTGCTCGACGAGAGCCCGCGCTGGATGGCAGTTGCAAATCGCTCGCACAAGCGCGCCGAGGAGCTGGCAGAGGAGTTTGGTGTCGAAGCAATTCACTTCGACGAAATTCCAGCTGAGCACTTTGATTTGATCATCAACGGCACGACGACGAGCTTGCACAACGAAGCGCCGGCGATAGATCCAGATACTTTCAACGACTGCGCGCTTGCGTACGACCTTGTTTATGCAGCCGAGCCGACGCCCTTTATGCAGCTCGCAAAGGCCGGCGGCGCGAAGATGGTCGTCGACGGGCTTGGCATGCTAATCGAGCAGGCGGCGGAGTCGTTTCTGTTGTGGCGTGGCGTGCGCCCGGACACTGCGCCTGTTTACCTCGAGTTGCGAGAATTGTTGAAGCATCCACTGGCTGAGCACGTCGCGGCACGATAGCCATGCGCACGACGTTGCGCTGGCTGCTGCGCGCGGTGGTGCTCGCCTTCGGTCTCGTACTGCTGATTCAGCTCTGGTACCTCGGCTGGGTTGGGTGGTGGAAATGGAACGATCCGGGCACAACTTCATTCATGAAGCGCGAGCTTGCAACGCTTCGAGAGAAGAAGCCCGCTGCTGAGCTGAAGCACCGTTGGGTGGAGTACGCCCGGATATCAGGTCACCTGAAGCGTGCCGTCGTTGCGTCGGAAGACGCGCGCTTCACAGAGCACGAGGGCGTTGATTGGGAAGCGATCGAGAAGGCCTACCGGGAGAACGCGCGAAGGGGCAAGCCGGCGCGCGGTGGATCAACCATTACGCAGCAGCTGGCGAAAAATCTGTTCCTGTCGTCCGAACGAAGTTATGTGCGCAAGGCTCAAGAGCTAGTGATCACGTACATGATCGAAGGACTCTGGGACAAGCGCCGCATACTCGAGGTGTATTTGAACGTTGTCGAATGGGGTGACGGCGTATTCGGGTGCGAGGCTGCCGCACGTCAGTACTTCGGGGCTGCCGCTGCTCAGCTAACAGTGGAACAGTCCGCACGGATGGCCGCGTATCTGCCCAATCCAAAGCGTTACGGCCGCGTGCGCTCGGGCCCCTATCTCGATCGCCGAACTGCGGCCATTCGCCGCTTCATGGGGGACGCCCAAATTCCTGACTGACAACGACGGGAATTGCGCCGTCATAGCGATTGAAAGAAGATGAGTGGCGCGGGGTAAAGCACAGCGCCTACAATCCGTGCGCCGCCGAGCGGCACCAGCCACCATCTGTTGCGCACGCAATGAGCGAAGACAACGTAGCACGTAAAGAACAGCAAATTCCTTCGGCTCACGATCCGGAAGCCGCGCAGCGTGCGCTCGCGCGCGTCGAGCAACTTTTGGAGAAACAGCGCCGGGTCGAGGCGCTCGTGCAACGCGAGCAGAACCCCGATGAGCACAAGAAGGCGTTGGTCGAGCAGCTGGTACAGCGCGGCCATCTGACTGAGCTAAAGACAATTCTTGATCGGCTGCACCCCGCCGATATCGCCTACATCCTGGAAGCGCTGCCGCTTACTGCGCGACTGATGGTGTGGAACTGCGTAAAAGCCGATCGCGACGGCGAAATTTTGATAGAAGTCAGCGATGCGGTGCGTGAGACGCTGATCGCGTCGATGAACCGCGAGGAACTCGTCGACGCGGTCGAAAGTCTTGAGGCCGACGAGATCGCCTCGATCGCCGACGATTTGCCCGCCGACGTTGTTGACGAGGTACGCGAAGGTCTGACCAACGAAGAGCGCGCGCAGTTGCGTGCGTCGATGTCGTATCCCGACGACTCGGTCGGCGCGCTGATGGACTTCGAAATGATCACCATTCGCGAGGACGTCACCTTAGAGGTCGTCTTGCGTTATCTGCGACGCTTCGACGAACTGCCGAACCACACTGATCAGGTGTTTGTTGTTGATCGACATGAGGTATTGAAAGGCGGTCTGCCGCTCGAGCGATTGCTGCTGAACGAACCCGAGGTCGAAGTTGCGGCGGTGATGAACACGGACCTGATGACGCTGTCGCCTTTGGATGAAACGAGCGAGGCTGCGCAGGCATTTGAGCGCTATGACCTCGTCTCGGCACCCGTAGTGGACGAGGTCGGGCGACTGGTGGGTCGCCTGACCGTCGACGAAGTGGTCGACGTGATTCGCGAGGAGGGCGAAGACGCCGCGCTGGCGCAAGCTGGGCTCCTGGAAGAAGAGGATTTGTTTGCTTCGGTTTGGAACTCGGCGCGTAACCGCTGGCTGTGGCTTGCAGTCAATCTATGCACGGCGTTTTTTGCGTCGCGCGTGATCGGTGCCTTTGAGTCCACCATCGAGCGGGTCGTCGCGCTTGCAACACTGATGACTATCGTGATGGGAATTGCGGGGAATTCCGGTAATCAAACGATGACGTTGATGATCCGTTCGCTGGCGCTGGGCCAGGTAACCGGTGGCAATGCTAGGCGGCTGATATTAAAAGAGCTGGTAATTGCGGGGCTTAACGGCGTGGTGTGGGGAAGCATCGCCGGGCTGGTCGCATGGTGGATTTATATCGACAGTGCACGCGGTTGGCTCATTGGCCTGACTTTATTACTGGCGATGACATTGAACATGGTGATCGGCTCGCTGGCCGGTATGTTTGTGCCATTGATGTTGGTGCGTTCAGGCCGTGATCCCGCGCTGGGATCGTCGGTGTTGCTGACGTTTACGACGGATAGCATGGGTGTATTTATTTTTCTCGGGCTCGCCACGCTTTTCTTCCTGTAGCTTCTGTGATGCGCTAGCTACTTCACCCGCTTGATGGTGAATTCTTCCTGGATCGTGTCTTTGTACACGCTCGCGGGTGCGGCGCTCGCCAGGAAACGGCGCGCGATCTCTTCTCCTACAGCCGCGTGCTGAATGATCGAGCCGTTGTCGAACTCGATTTCGAGCACGCGATTATTGCGGTCGTATCCGGCGGACTTTATCCCTCCGCGACGCATGGGTTTGCGTTCAATCGGCATGCCTAGATTCCCAGCTGTTCCCAGATGCTGTCTACGCGCGCTTTGGTTTCAGGGTTCATTGAAATCGGACGGCCCCATTCGCGCTGTGTTTCGCCCGGCCATTTGTTGGTGGCATCGATTCCCATTTTGCCGCCGATCCCAGAAACCGGCGATGCAAAATCAAGATAGTCGATGGGCGTGTTGTCGACCAGCACTGTGTCACGCACAGGATCGACGCGTGTGGTGATGGCCCAAATGACTTCCTTCCAATCGCGCACGTTGATATCGGCGTCGGTGACGACGATAAATTTGGTGTACATGAACTGGCGCAGAAAGCTCCAGACGCCGAACATCACACGCTTAGCGTGCCCCGCGTACTGTTTCCGCAGCGACACGACGGCGATCCGATAGCTGCAGCCTTCGGGGGGGAGATAGAAATCGACGATTTCGGGAAACGTGCGCCTGAGCAGTGGAACAAACACCTCGTTAAGCGCTACGCCTAGGATCGCTGGTTCGTCCGGAGGTTTGCCGGTGTAGGTCGAGTGATAGATCGGGTCTCGCCGCAAGGTAATGCGGTCAATCGTGAAAACAGGAAACCAGTCGCGTTCGTTGTAGTAACCCGTGTGATCCCCAAATGGACCTTCGAGGGCCATCTCGTAGCCAATGTCAGGACGCGCTCGCACTCCGATGGGTGCATTGCCCGGTTGATGTTCAGTTGCCGGCGCAATACCGGTGGGTTGGATGTGCCCTTCGAGCACAATTTCGGCCGTGGCGGGAACCCGTAGTTCGCTGCCGATACACCGCGTGACCTCGGTACGCGAGCCGCGCAACAGGCCTGCAAACTGATACTCGGAAAGGCTGTCCGGCACGGGTGTAACCGCGCCCAAAATCGTCGCGGGGTCTGCGCCTAGTGCGACGGCGACCGGAAATGGCGTTCCCGGATGCGCCATCGCATGATCTCGAAAATCCAGCGCCCCGCCACGATGCGAAAGCCACCGCATAATCACTTTGTTGCTACTTAGCACTTGTTGCCGGTAGATACCTAGATTTTGGCGTGTTTTGTGGGGCCCGCGCGTTATCACCAGGCCCCATGTAATCAGCGCTGCTGCGTCGTCGGGCCAGCATGTTTGTATGGGCAGCTTGCCCAGATCGACAGCGCTACCTTCCCAGACGGTCGACTGACAAGGGGCACCTCGGATCTCGTGCGGAGCCATGTCCCACAGCACGTTTTTCAGCTGGCTCAGCTTGCCGAGTGCATCTCGCAACCCAGCCGGCGGCGCCGGATCCTTCAGGGCTGCTAGCAGCTCGCCAACGTCTCGCAGCGTCGAAACATCTTTCGCACCCATCGCAGCAGCGACTCGCTGCGGCGTGCCGAACAAATTGGCGAGCACGGGTACCGTGAAGCCGGCGGGCCGATCGAACAGCAGCGCTGGGCCACTCGCCTTCAATACCCGATCGCAAATCTCGGTCATCTCGAGATTGGGCGAGATCTCCGCCGTGACGCGCTTCAAGTCGCCCGAGCGTTCCAGCTGTCGCAAAAAATCGCGCAAGTCGGTGTACTTCATACAACGGGTGGGGTCTTGCGACGAGCGGCGCTTTCGTCAGTAAGCGCTAACATAGACGGCCAACTTTACGTAAGTCATTGATCTGAAAGCCGTCTTCCACGGGTGTAGGCGCCCAGAGCGGCGCCATTAGTCGCAGCCAGAAGCTTTGATCTGATTCCAGGTCCCTGGCGGGTTGACCCATTCCTATTGTTCCCTAGAATCGGCTAGCTGTTTGGCTGACACGTGTACCGCCCGGTCGCCACACAGGTCTTCTGGGTAGGTCTGGACGTTGCTCTGTAGACGAAGTCAGGTCCTGCAGGTTTCGCGGGGGCTGTAGAGTACCAAGCGTCACGGTCCTCGAATTTGAGAAGCAAGGATCGCCTGACATGCAAGTGGCGACCTCGGGTCACCAAGCGCCATTTTGAACTAGGAGGTGCGAGTGGGAAATGCTGCGAATTATGCGCTGCGTGCGATTCAGCCAACGCTGTTGGCTGCGCAGACTGTTATTAATGACATCGCCGCCGGAGCGCTTTCGACGGCCAGACTCGTGGTGACGTTTGCGGGGTGCCTTGCGTTGCTGGGCGGGGGGGTATTGATCAGCAGCGATGATGCGCGTGCGGTTTTGACGGCGCGGCTATCGGGGACCGATGCAGCAAGCTCGGAGGCGGAGGGCTCCCCGCCCGCTACTGACCCGGACGCCGAGCATCGGTCGTTGCTGGCGAATTCGAGTGATCCGCAACAAAAGCGCATCGTTCAGTATCTGGTGCGTCGGTATCGCGTCGCCGACGAGGCAGTTCGAATGCTGGTAGCCAGTGCCTTTCAAATTGGCAAGGAAAAGAGTCTCGATCCGTTGCTGATTCTGTCGGTAGTTGCGGTTGAATCAAGCCTTAATCCATTTGCACAAAGTCCCGTCGGTGCCAAAGGCCTGATGCAGGTCATGGCGACTGTGCACGCGGAGCGGTTTGCACCGCATGGCGGGGAAACCGCTGCACTCGATCCGATTACCAACATGAAGGTTGGGTCGTCGATCCTGCAGGATCTGATTGTCCGTGGGGGATCAGTTGAGCGCGGGCTTCAGCTTTACGTTGGCGCCGGCAACATGCCGGACGACGGCGGATACGGAGCGCGTGTCCTCGGCGAGCGCGTCCGCCTTCAGCAGGCCGCCTCGGGGAAGATTGACGCGGCCATAGCGGCGGCCAATCGTGCTGCGGCGTCAGCTTCGGTTCCAGCTTCAAGTGCAACCGCTGAGGCGCTGCCGGTAGGTGCTGGCACTATTGACTTGCTCGAGCCCGCGCCAAATTCGAACAGCGACACGCACGTGTCGCGACCGGAGCAATCGATCTAGCAGCACTCGCTGATTCCGCTGACTTAGTAGAGCGTCTGAAGCGGGCGCTTAGCGCGTCCGCCACCTGGCAATGCGGTGCGGGGATAATCGCGTAACGCTCCCACCTTACGTGTCAACGTTCTCTCCTACATGCCGACCGAGCAGGATGATCAGCAGCGTGATCTGAGGCGCGCTGCCCTCGAGTACCACGAGAAGCCCACCCCTGGAAAAATTTCGGTCACGCCCACCAAACAATTGGTGAATCAACGTGACTTGGCGCTTGCGTATACGCCGGGCGTCGCAGCCGCGTGCGATGCCATCGCAGCAGATCCCTCGACTGCCTTTCGTTATACCGCGCGCGGAAACTTAGTGGGGGTTGTGACTAACGGAACTGCGGTGCTGGGTCTCGGCGCCATCGGTCCGCTTGCCGCCAAGCCGGTAATGGAAGGCAAGGCGGTCCTGTTTAAAAAGTTTGCAGGCATCGATGTGTTCGACATCGAGCTTAATGAGCTCGACCCCGACAAGCTGATTGAGATCATTGCTGCACTCGAGCCAACCTTTGGCGGAATCAACCTCGAGGACATCAAGGCGCCGGAGTGTTTCTACATCGAGCGCAAATTGCGCGAGCGGATGAAGATTCCGGTCTTCCACGACGATCAGCATGGCACCGCAATCATCGTCGGCGCTGCAGTAATGAACGGCTTGAGCGTGGTCGGCAAGGACATGCGAAAGGTCAAGCTCGTCACGAGCGGCGCTGGCGCTGCGGCGCTGGCGTGCCTGCAACTGCTGGTCGAACTCGGGCTGCCGCGCGAGAACATCTGGGTCACGGACATCGAGGGTGTGGTCTACAAGGAGCGCACCGTTCTGATGGACGACGACAAGGCCCGCTTTGCGCAACCCACCTCGGCTCGCACGCTGGGCGAGGTCATTGAGGAGGCCGATATCTTCCTTGGTTTGTCCGCAGGTGGCGTGCTCAAGCCCGAGATGGTGAAGAAAATGGCAGCGCGTCCGCTGATCCTCGCGCTAGCCAACCCGACGCCGGAGATCATGCCGGAGCAGGTCAAAGCGGTGCGCAGCGACGCCGTGATGGCCACCGGGCGCTCCGACTATGTAAACCAGGTCAACAACGTTCTGTGTTTTCCTTTCATCTTTCGCGGCGCGCTCGACGTGGGGGCCACCACGATCACAACGGCGATGGAGACTGCGGCTGTGCGTGCCCTTGCAGGGCTGGCGCGCGAAGAGCAGAGCGACATCGTCGCGTCTGCGTACGGGGTGGCTGATGTCGGCTTTGGGCCTGAATATCTAATTCCCAAACCGTTCGATCCGCGCCTTATCACGCGCATTGCCCCCGCGGTTGCGCAAGCGGCAATGGCCAGTGGAGTCGCGACGCGGCCGATCGACGACATTCAGGCTTATCGCGATCAGCTGCAGCAGTTCGTTTACCACTCGGGCACGTTCATGAAGCCGATCTTCGCCATTGCGAAGAACGCTTTTGCGGCGGGTGGCAAATCGCGCGTCGTCTTCGCTGAGGGAGAAGAAGAACGCGTGTTGCGCGCTGTGCAGGTTGTAATCGACGAGAAACTCGCGAGGCCGACGCTGATTGGCCGACCCGCTGTGATCGACAAGCGTCTCGAGCGTTTTGGCTTGCGTATGCGGCCGGGCGTTGATTTCGAGCTGGTCAATCCGGAGTTCGACGAGCGGTATCGAGACTACTGGGAGACGTATCACAAACTGACCGCGCGCAAGGGCGTTACTCAGCAATACGCGAAGATCGAGATGCGCCGCCGGCTGACTTTGATCGGCGCGATGATGATGTACAAGAACGAGGCCGACGGCATGATCTGCGGCACGTTCGGCACGCACGGCCCGCACCTGACGTATATCGATCAGGTGATCGGCCGCCGCGCTGGTGCCAACGTTTACGCGGCGATGAACATTCTGATGGTGCCGGGTCGCCAGCTTGCGCTGGTGGACACGATGGTCAATCTGGATCCGACCGCTGAACAGGTCGCTGAGATCACCGTGCTCGCGGCCGAGCAATTGAAGCGTCTTGGCATTTCTCCCCGCGCAGCTCTGGTTTCGCACTCGAACTTCGGTTCGAGCGACGCACCTTCCGCGGTGAAGATGCGCCACGCACTGGGTTTGATTCGTCAGTTGGCGCCCGATCTCGAGGTCGATGGCGAAATGCACGCAGACGGCGCCGTTGATGATGCTATTCGCAAATCGATCATGCCGTTTTCATCACTGACCGGCGACGCCAATTTGATTGTCTGCCCAAATCTCGATGCATCGAACATCGCCTACAACCTGCTGAAAGCGACGGCCGGCAACAACATCGCGATCGGACCGCTGCTGCTGGGCGTTGCCAAGCCGGCAAACATTCTGACGCCCGCTGCAACGGTGCGGCGCATCGTCAATATGACGGCGCTAACGGTGCTCGAGGCAAATTCTGTGCGACAGGTTGAGCTGATCTAAGCCAAGTCTCCGGCGACGGACTGAAGCGCTGCAAGCGCGGCAAGTCCTGCAGTCTCCGTGCGCAGGATGCGTGGTCCCAACGGGTACGAGCAATAGCCGGCTGCTTTCGCCAGCGCCAGCTCTTCCGGGTCGAATCCGCCTTCCGGGCCGACCATGATTTTGATGGAGCGGTCGACCAGTTGCGCCTGAGTAATCTTCGCGCTTCCTGCGTTGGGCTCGAGCAGTAGCCCGAGTGACATTTCGCCTTGCAACTGAAGTGCGTCTCGAAAGCCCACGCTCGCTTCGATCGATGGAATTCGGTTTCGACCGCACTGCGTGCACGCAGCAACGATAATCTCGCGAAGCCGCTCGATTCTCCTGGCGAGCCGGTCGTCTGCGAGACGAATCACCGATCGTTGAGCGGGCACCAGCACGATCGAGTACACGCCGAGCTCCACGGATTTTTCGATCAGCCAATCTAGTTTGTCGGTCGCAATCCACGACTGCACGAGCGTGATCAACAGCGTCGATTCGCGCTCGACTGCATTAAACGCAGCGACTTTGGCCGCGACCTGTTTCCCGTCAATCAAGACGATCGCACTGAATTCGCCGCCCCGGCCATTGAACAGCACGATCGGATCGCCGTCGCGCAGTCGCAGCACGCGCGTGGCGTGATGCGCGACCGTCGACGGCAGTCGGATGTGCGTGTCGGGCGCGAGTGGCGCATCGATATAAAACCGCGCCGCTCGCATTAAACGCCTCCGCGGTTCGCGCTAGGCTGCCTGCAGCTGCGAAATTTGCGAGGCGCGTTCCGGCTCGGGTGCAATGATTTTCGGTTGCACCTGCTCCTGCACGAACACAGGCAAGGCAAAGAGCGCCGCGTGCAGTCCGGGGTGGTAGTAATTCAATCCACCGATACGGCGCTCGCTGATACGTTGTGCAATGACCTCAGCCGATGTGGAGCGCGGATCGATCGTGTCGCTCGCAACCGCGAGACACCAGAGCGAGCCATAAAGCGGAACGAACAACGACATCGGCGCGACGTGACGAAACACCTTGCGCAAATTCGCAGCGTTCTTGCGCACCGTTTCGGCCTGATACACCGGCGAGCCGAGATGCAGCGTCAGCATGCCGCCCGGCCGCAAAATGCGCTGGCACATACGGAAGAACTGCTCGGAGTACAGGTGGAACGCAGGCGTGTCCGGGTCGGTCAGGTCGAGCACGATCATGTCGAAGCGCTCTGCAGTCGACTTCACAAACTCGAACCCGTCACCGATCTTTACTTCCAAGCGCGGATCATCAAATGCGCCTTTATGAATCGCGCCCAGCCACTTCTTTGAAATGTCGATCACTACCGGGTCGAGCTCGGCCATCACCAGACGCTTGACGCTCGGATGCTTCAGCAGTTCTTCCGAAGATCCACCATCACCACCGCCGATGACGAGGATGGATTCGGGGTTCGGATGCGCGAGCGCAGCCGGGTGCGTCATGCACTCATGGTAGAAAAATTCATCGCCTTCGGACGTCATCAACCGTCCGTCGAGACGGAAGAGCTTGCCGAACTGTTGTGTGTCGAAAACTTCGACGCGTTGGTACGGTGACTGAATTTCCGCCAGCGTCCGCGTGGTCGCCGTGCCGTAGCCCGAGTGCGCGTTCAACCAGTCAAAGATGAACTCGCCGTCTTTCCCTTGGGTCAGACTGGGTGCGGGTGCGCCCTCATGCGGCCCCGCTGCAAGGTCGCCGCGGGTAATGCGGTTGACCACCTGATTTTTCGCGCGAAACGCCAGCGTCAGCGCCTCGAACAACTGTTCGGCCTTGCCGGTGTTGTCGTCGGTGAAATTGCAGACGTAGACGTCCAGCGTGACGCCGTTTCGTTCGGGCCACGTGTGAATCGCAAGATGGGATTCCGCGAGGAGGAGCGTGCCGGTGATTCCACCTGCTTCGCCGTTCCATTCAGGAAATCGATGCCACGCCTGATCAACGATCGTCAGATTCGACTCGTTGGTCGCGTCGCGGCACGTCTTGGAGAGAGTTTCAAGATCCGTCAAAAGCGCTGCACTACAACTGCAGTCGAACAGATCGCCAGTCAGGTGAAGGCCATTCATCTTCGTCCCCCAGCAGGTCCGCCCTAATCGACCTGAAGCGCGACTTGCGTCGCAACCCCACGATCCGGGACTCACGCGCTGTGGCGCGGCACATGAGTCGTGCAACCCATGGAGAAATCCCCTTGGGTCGCCCTGCTGGCTCTGACGGGAATGCTGCCTAACCTAGCGGCTCGTTGCCTTCACTCGTTCGCAAGAAATCGCGATGCTTTGCGCTATTTGCGTATAAGGTCTGGCGCCCGTTGCTTCCTTTTGGTTCCGGATCGAATTTGGAAAAGCCGCGAATAGTATCTGAAATTCGCCGCGCGTCTTGAATGTCTGCCGCGCTGCTCTTTCAGTCGCGGCCCAGCCTTGTTAGATGGAGTCAATAACACTTGTTGCAAGCCGCGAGCCTGCGGTTTGCGCTGCTGCTACCATTTCGCGCTTTGACGTTGCAGCGGAAATGAACGACCGGTTTGTGAGTGACGGCAGCGTACCGGTTTCGTTGTCCGAGACGCCCGTGGCACTGATGGCCAATGCGATCCGCGTGTTGGCGATGGATGCGGTGCAGCAGGCAAACTCCGGCCACCCTGGGATGCCGATGGGAATGGCGGAAATTGCGGTCGCCTTATGGAGCCGCCATCTTTCCCATAACCCCGCAAATCCCCATTGGATCAATCGCGACCGCTTTGTTCTGTCCAACGGCCATGGGTCGATGCTGCAGTACGCGCTGCTGCACTTGAGCGGTTACGACTTGCCTCTGCAGGAACTCAAAAACTTTCGAACGCTGCACAGCCGAACGCCCGGACATCCCGAACGTGGCATGACTCCTGGCGTCGAGACGACCACCGGCCCACTAGGACAGGGGTTCGCAAACGCGGTCGGACTAGCGCTAGCGGAAAAATTGCTGGCAGCAGAATTCAATCGACCCGCCTTCGACATCGTCGATCACTGGACGTACGTTTTTCTTGGTGATGGCTGCATGATGGAAGGCATTTCGCACGAAGCTGCTTCGCTTGCGGGCACCTGGCAGCTCGGAAAGTTGGTCGCCATTTATGACGACAACGGCATCTCGATCGACGGTGAAGTCAAGCCATGGTTTACCGACGACTCGGTTAAACGCTTTGAAGCGTACGGCTGGAATGTCATCGGGCCGATCGACGGTCATGACGTCGGTGCAGTGGATCAAGCGATTGTCAACGCGAAACAGCAAGCTGCACGTCCCACGCTAGTCGTCGCCAAGACGATTATCGGCAAGGGGTCACCGGGCCGAGCCGGGACCGAAAAAGCACATGGCGAGGCGTTAGGCGAAGCAGAAGTCGAAGCCACGCGTGCTGCGTTGGGCTGGCCCCACCAGCCCTTTGCCGTTCCTTCGGGAGCGTACGCAGCATGGGACGCGAAGCAAGCCGGAGCCTCGCGCGAGGCAGCGTGGAATCAGCTGTTGCACGCCTATTCGGAGCGTTACCCGCGCGAAGCCGGTGAGCTCGAGCGCCGTGTGAGCGGCGTGTTGCCGGCGGCCTACGCGGCGGCGCGCGACGGCGCATTGGCGGCAGCGGTGCAGAAACGGGAAGCAGTGGCGACACGAAAGGCATCGCAGCTTGCGCTCGAGGCCCTCGCTCCGGCGCTGCCTGAGTTGATAGGAGGCTCGGCCGACCTGACCGGGAGCAATCTGACGAAATGGAGTAAAGCCGTTGCACTGCGACCGAATGCACTCAACGGCCGCCACATCAACTACGGCGTGCGCGAGTTCGGCATGTGTGCAATTGCGAATGGGCTCTCAGTGCACGGTGGCTTCATCCCGTTTGCCGGCACGTTTTTGACGTTCTCGGATTACGCACGCAATGCACTCCGAATGGCAGCGTTGATGAAGCTGCGCGCCATTTACGTCTTTACGCACGACTCGATCGGTTTGGGCGAAGACGGGCCGACGCACCAGGCGGTCGAGCACGCCGCAAGTTTGCGTCTGATTCCGAATATGGACGTATGGCGCCCGGCCGACACCGCGGAATCGCTGCTTGCATGGGCTGCTGCGATCGAGCGCGACGATGGACCGACAAGCCTGCTGCTTTCGCGGCAGTCGCTTCCTTTCGTTGCGCGTGAAGTGGACGCGCTCTCCATTTCACGAGGTGCGTACGTGATGCGAGAGGCCGCGGGAGGCGCGCAAAGCGCGCAAGCGGTGCTGATAGCGACCGGCTCGGAAGTCGGGCTTGCAATCGACGCGCAGAAGAGCCTGGAAGAGCAGGGAATTGCGGTGCGGATGGTGTCGATGCCTTCGACCACCGTGTTTGATCGGCAAGATCCGAACTACAAGTCCCAGGTGCTGCCCGATGGGGTACCGCGTATTGCAATCGAGGCGGGCGTTACCGATTTGTGGTGGAAGTATGTGCGCGCCAGTGGGTCGGTGATCGGGATTGATCGCTTTGGGGAATCCGCCCCAGCCAAGGATGTCTTCGAGTATTTCGGTTTTACGGTCGACAACGTTGTTGCCACTGTGAAACAGGTTATCGCCAAGGGTGTGAACAAATGACGATCAAGGTTGCCATCAATGGTTACGGCCGCATCGGCCGCAATATCCTGCGGGCCCATTACGAGTCGGGCAAAACGCATAATCTGCAGATCGTCGCTGTCAACGATCTGGGTGATCCGAACACCAATGTTCACCTGACCAAGTACGACACTGCACACGGCCGGTTTCCCGGGGCTGTCGGAGTCGATGGCGACTCGATGGTCGTTAACGGCGACCGCATACGCGTGCTTGCGCAGCGCAATCCAGCGGAGTTGCCGTGGCGCGACCTAGGCGTTGACGTTGTCCTCGAATGCACCGGATTTTTCACCACCAAGGAAAAGGCATCCGCGCATTTGAACGGCGGTGCGAAGAAAGTGATCATCTCGGCACCGGGCGGCAAGGATGTCGACGCAACCATCGTCTTTGGCGTCAACCAGGGCACGCTGAAGGCGTCGCACACGGTGATATCGAACGCCTCGTGCACCACGAATTGCCTGGCGCCGTTGGTCAAACCGCTGCACGAAAAAATCGGGCTCGTCAGTGGGCTAATGACGACTATCCACTCGTACACCAACGATCAGGTGCTGACCGACGTCTATCACGAAGACCTGCGCCGTGCGCGCGCCGCCGCCCATAACATGATCCCCACCAAGACCGGTGCGGCAGCGGCCCTCGGTTTGGTGATGCCAGAGCTCAGTGGAAAACTTGACGGTTATGCGATCCGGGTCCCGACGATCAATGTGTCGATCGTCGATCTGACGTTTATCGCAGCCCGCGATACCACGGTCGACGAAGTCAACGCGATCATGCAGTCGGCCGCTGCAGGGGAACTGAAGGGCATACTTGGTGTCAATGCAGCGCCGCTCGTTTCCAGCGACTTTAACCATGATCCGCGTTCCTCGATTTTTGATGCAACGCTGACCAAGGTTGTGGGACGACTGGTAAAGGTTTCGAGTTGGTACGACAACGAGTGGGGTTTTTCAAACCGGATGCTCGATACGGCTGTCGCGCTGATGGCGGCGAAATAAATAGAGGCGACCGAGCTTTGTGCGGCGCGGCGTTACAGCACACTAGGCGGCGTTTAACGCCGAGTGACTACTGAGTGCACGGCCTATTTCCACCGAAGGTGCGTGTGCGGTACGCCGTTTAGCTGACAGGCGCGTTTACAGGATTCTCGGTACCGTTGCGTAGGCTTTTTCTTGGCGTCCGCGTTACACCCCCATGGCGAGCACCTTGCATTTCGTTCGGCTGTCCTCCGCTGTCATGGCGCTGCTGATGACCGCGCTTTGCGCCTGCTCGGCCCCCGCTTCGATGCCGCATAGCGATACTGCTCCCGTCATTGCAGCGCTGATCGTCAAGCCCCGAGTCACGACCAGCGACCCCGCGGCCGTGCTCAAGCCGATGCGCGCAACGCTCGGTGAGGCGGCAGGCACTCGATATGTGCGGGCGCTTGCCGGCGATGCACATCTGGTACACCTTACCGGCCCAGCGCAACCGGGTGAGGTGGCGCAATTAATCGAACGTCTGCGTAGCTCGGCCGCTTTTCAGTACGTCGAACTCGATTCGATGATCAAGATTAAATAGATTAGTCAGCGTTTCGTTGAAAGGAATTTTCGTGAATCGTCATCTGTTGGGCGTGACCGGTGCAGTGATCGCGTGCGCCGGTATTGCCGTCCCCTCACTAGCTCAGAACTCGTCTGGAAGAATCACGGCGAAACAGGCGCCGCTTCGGGGTACGGCGTCAACCTTTGTTCAGCCCGAGCAAACGGTGTCGCGTCTGATTGTCAAACTGCGCGCGTCGAGTGTGAGCGAGCTGGTACGTCCGATGTCTGCGTCCCGTGTGCAGGCGCTGTCAGCGTCCGCAGGCGTCGGAATGAAATCCGTGCGCGCAATGGCCGACAACACGACTTTGCTTGCTTTAGAGCGCCCGATGCTGCTGTCAGAGGCCAAAGCAGTTGCGGCACGGCTGGCGCGAGATCCGTCGGTCGAATACGCCGATCCGGACATCATGTTTAAGAAAGCGGCCACACCGAATGACACCCGGTTTAACGATTGGCAATGGAATCTCTTCGCGCCAACGACAATTTATACCGGCCAGATTTCCGGGCAACCGGCGGGAACGACGAAGTCTGCTCCGGCAACCGGGGGCGCAAATCTGCCGCTCGCATGGGATGTCACGACTGGGCACCCGAGCGTGGTGATCGCGGTGATCGATACCGGCATCGTTAATCATCAGGACCTGAACGGCGCGGGCATTGCTCCTTTCAGTGCGACGTACGTGCCAAACGGCCGCTTTCTTCCTGGCTACGACTTTATCTCGAGCGACGTCGGTGCCGGCAATACACCGAATCCATTCCCATCTAACTTCGTGGCCAACGATGGGGACGGGCGTGACGCTGACCCGTCCGATCCGGGTGATTGGGTGACGACCGCGGAGGAGGCGCTGTACACGCAATGTGACGATGGCATGACCGGACCGCAAAACAGTAGCTGGCACGGTAGCCACATGGCGGGCGTCGCTGCAGCGATAACGAACAACGCCGCTGGTATTGCAGGCGTTGCGTGGAACGTTCGAGTTTTACCCGTGCGTGCGCTCGGTAAATGCGGCGGTTCGCTGTCGGACATTGCCGAAGCAATTCGTTGGGCTGCTGGATTGACGGTTCCCGGTGTGCCAACGAACACGACGCCTGCGCGCGTGATCAACCTGAGCTTAGGCGGCGGCACGACCTGCCCCGGCAATATGCAAAGCGCGGTGGATGCAGCCATCGCCGCTGGATCTGTGGTCGTCGCGGCGACCGGAAACGACGGCAACGCCGGCCTGACAGCTCCAGCAAACTGCAATGGCGTCATCGCGGTTACCGCTCATACGATCAATGGAGAAAACGCCGATTACGCAAACATCGGGGCCGCCGGAAGTGGGCCGCAACCTACCGTCAGTTCCCCCGGCGGAGGGTCGCCTGCAGTTCTTGGCGCTATGGGGCCAACCGACGACGACACTTGGTTTGGTTTTTACATCTGGTCGACGATTCTGTTTGGCAACACAACGCCGACCAGTGGCGGAGGCTCGGGCGGGACGAGTTCGGGGCCCGCTTACAGTGGATTCACGGGCACCAGCGCGGCAACGCCTCAGGTGGCAAGTGTCGCAGCGCTTATCAAATCTCTAGTTCCCAATGCTTCTCCGGCGCAGGTGCGTGCCTTTATTGTTAATAACGTGCGCCCGCATCCAGCCGGTGGAGGCTGCGCCACGGGTGGATCATTCGCCGGACAGTGTGGACCCGGTTTGCTCGACGCGAATCTAGCGGTGCGCGCTGCGGCGTTGATCGCCGGGCCAACCGTGCTGACTCAACCGCAAAGTGTTTCCGTGTTCGAAGGTCAGACTGCTACGTTCTCAGTTGACGCGACCGGCGCCGGGCCGATCACGTATCAATGGCGGCGCAACGGCACCCCGATCGCAGGCGCAACATCGTCGACCTACACCACTCCGGCACTTACGGTGGCCGCAGACAATGGCGCTACTTATTCGGTCTTGATCACTAACGGCATTGGCAGCACTACGAGTGCGGCAGCTACGCTCGCCGTGAGCCCGCAACCCACGGCGGTACCGCCGACGGGTGGTGGCGGTGGTGGTGGCACAACCCCGCTGTGGCAACTATTTCTTCTAGCCGGTCTGATGTTCGGTTCGCGGATCCGCGGCCGCGAGTAGGCGGTTGTTACGCAAGGCGCGCCACCCTGGCGCCCTTGCGTCCGCATTCGTTGCCCCATCGTCCAAAAAAGCGGGTGCGGTACGCCTTTTGGGTGACCGTTGCGTGAGTCCTTTCGCAGGGTTGTTCACGTAAGCTTTCTTCAATCGTGCGTTGATTCCATTCGTCGGCTACTTAATCAAGTCGCGCACTGTTTTTCGGCGTTAATCGAGCGATTGCGTGCTCGCCGCGCATTCAAGATGTCGAGTTACTAGCTCGAACTTTGCGAGAGGAATTACTGTGTTGCATCCAAGAATTGGTCTTAGAGCGGTTGGGTTCAGTGCTGTCGCCGCAATTGCAAGCGCTGCTGTTGCGTGGCCTTCCGCCATCGCTCAATCGTCGGTGAAGATCACTGCCAAGCAAGCGGCATTGCTCGGCGTTGCCGCAACGGTGCCTGCGAGCGAAGAAACTGTGTCGACTTTGATCGTGAAGATGCGCTCCTCAGGCTCGCAACTCGCACAAGTTCAAGGTGGCGCGTACGTACGCTCGCTGGCGAACATGACCGGCCTAGGTGTCAAAGCCGTTCGTGCAATGAGCGAAAGCACTTCGCTGCTGACACTTGATGCCCCAATGAAAATGTCGGAGGCCAAAGCGCTTGCGGCGCGACTGGCGAGCAATCCGGCGGTCGAATACGCGGAGCCCGACGTGGCGATGCGGCCATTTGCCGTGCCCAACGATCCAGACTTTCAATTCAAACAATGGAATCTTTATCCACCGCTGGCGGTTTACACCGGCAGTAAGGTTGTCCCGATGGGCTCACCTCCGGCGACCGATTCCGCTCCTGCAGCGGGTGCGGCGAACTTGATCACTGCTTGGGATCGCACCAAAGGTGTGGACACCGTGGTCGTAGCAGTCATCGATACCGGCATCGTCAATCATCCGGACCTTAATGGTTCTTCTGTGGTTGGTGCCTATACGTTAGGCGGACGCTTCCTGGCTGGCTATGACTTCGTATCCTCGGACGCCCTCGGGCTGCCGACCGACTTCGTATCCAATGATGGCGGCGGACGGGACGCGTCGTCACTAGATCCGGGCGACAACATATCTGCGGGTGATAGGGCTAATAATCTTTGCAACGACAACACGCCCAATCAACAGAATGTGAATGCCAATAGCACCTGGCACGGAACCCACAGCGCAGGCGTCGTAGCGGCGACTGCCGACAACACGGCGGGGATCGCGGGCATCGGCTGGAACGTCAAAGTTTTGCCAGTTCGGGCGCTCGGTAGGTGCGGCGGTGCGATGTCGGACGTTGCCGACGCGATTCTTTGGTCAGCGGGTTTGACGGTTACCACCGCGCCAGCCCCACCCCCTAACACGAACCCTGCGCGAGTGATTCTGGTGGGTGCGGGTGGCAAAGCAGGCGTGGCTTGTAGCCAGACCTTGCAAAGCGCTATTGATGCTGCGATCGCTGCAGGTTCGGTCGTTGTTGCCGCAACGGGGAATGAAGGCGTGTTCGATCTCAGCGCGCCGGCAAACTGCAACGGCGTAATTGCCGTGACCGCGCACGCGATCAACGGCGAGAACGCCAGCTACTCGAATATTGCACCCGCTAGCGGCGGCGCGCAGGTGAGTGTCAGCGCAGCCGGCGGCGGTTCCCCAGCTTCGCTGGGTGCGTTTGGCCCGATCGACAATCCGGCTTGGGACGGCTATTACATCTGGTCGACTGCAACCGACGGTACAGGCGGGCCTGGAACGCCGTCGATCAGCGGCAGAATCGGAACCAGTCCCGCCGCGGCGCAAGTCGCGGCTGTGGCTGCTCTGATCAAGTCAGTGGCTCCCGGGGCAACGCCAGCGCAAATCAAAAGCGCCATCACGACCAGTGCTCGCCCGTTCCCGGAGCTAAGCTCATGTGCCCCCGGCCGGGTTTACGCAGGCCGCTGTGGCACGGGCATGCTCGACGCAACGCGCGCTTTGCAAGCTGCTGGACCGCCGGTGATTGTCACGCCGCCGAAAGCTATCACCGTCGCGGCAGGTGCGGCCGCGTCGTTCACCATCGATGCAATCGGCGTGGTCAGCTACCAGTGGACGCGTGCGGGCGTCGCGATCGCCGGGGCGACCAGTGCTTCCTACACAACGCCGGCGCTCGCGGCGGCTGACAATAACGTCGGCTATGCCGTCGTGATGACGAACTCGTTCGGTAGCACCACGAGCCCCGCTGCCATCGTGACGGTAAGCGGTGGTTCGAACTCGCCTTCGGGCGGCGGTGCGCTGCCCCTTTGGCAGTTGCTGCTGATGTCAGGGTTGCTGCTGGCGGGTCGTGCGCGCGTCGGCAGTCACAAACAGTAGTCCGAGCAAGGTGCCGCACGCCGCGCCGATCAGGTGCGCTTGCGGCACAACTCCGGCGCCAAGCCACTCGGCATAGGGTGTCGTGGCGTCGCCGGGCTGTTCAAGCACTACCTTGATCCAGCCGCCGAGCCACAGCGCTGCAGGCAACCAGAGTCCACGCACGCGCAGTCGGCGAGCATTGATCAGCCAGACGGTCGCGCCCGCAAAAAATAGTCCGTGCAACGCACCTGATAGCCCGCGATACCAGACGATCGACGGGTAGAACCCCGCAAGGCATGCGCTGATTGCGATCGCTGCGCACAACAGCGTTACGAACTGGCGACGCGCCGTCAGGTCCGGAGTAAATAGCCGCGCGACCACCCAGAGGGCTGCGGCATTGATCAGCGCATGTTGCCAATTGACGTGCACGAAATGGCCGCTCAGCCAACGCCAGAGCTCGCCGCTGACCGCCGTGTTTCGATACTCGAGCGCGGCCGCGTAGGGTGTCGCCTGCAACAGCAGCATTAGCGTCGCGAATGCCAACGCAACGACTTCGGCGCGCGAAAATGCAATTGCTTTCACGGGTTCGCTTTCATCTTCCTATAATGCCCAATCCCATATCGATCGTGCTGCAGATGTGCCCGCTGCAGCGCGGCCCGCAAAGCTCCGTGTTATGCATGTGAATACTCTCGACCGCTTCGTTGCGAACGGGCAGCTTGCCGGACGTCGTGTTTTCATTCGCTCTGATTTGAATGTTCCGCAGGACGATGCTGGTGCGATTACCGAAGACACTCGTATTAGAGCGTCGGTGCCGGCGATACGTACCGCGCTGGCGGCGGGCGCTGCGGTGATGGTGGCTTCGCATCTGGGTCGCCCGGTGGAGGGTGAATTCGACGTGAAGTATTCGCTTGCGCCAGTTGCACGCAGGTTGGGCGATTTACTCGGATTCGAGGTGCCGCTGCTGCGCGACTGGGTTGATGCGGTAGCCGTATCGCCCGGTCAGGCCGTGTTGCTCGAGAACACGCGCTTCAACCGAGGCGAAAAAAAGAACGACGAGGTGCTTTCAAAAAAGATGGCTCTTCTGTGCGACGTTTACGTCAACGACGCATTTGGAACCGCGCATCGCGCAGAATCTTCGACGCATGGCATTGCCAAGTACGCTCCACTCGCGTGTGCCGGTCCTTTGCTCTCGGCTGAAATCGATGCTTTGTCCAAAGCACTTGGCGAGGCAAGGCGACCTGTGCTGGCAATCGTCGCGGGCTCTAAGGTATCGACCAAGCTCGGCCTGCTTGATAATCTGGCGCAGAAGGTCGACTTGCTGGTGGTTGGCGGCGGCATCGCCAACACTTTTTTGCTGGCGGAAGGATTCGCCATCGGCAAGTCGCTCGCCGAACCCGGTCTCGTTATCGAATGCAAACGGGTCCTTGCGACTTTAGGTGACAAGGGTGCCACGCTTCCGTTGCCGATTGACGTGGTCGTTGCAAAAGAATTATCAGCCACTGCGGTGCCTACGATGCGGCGCGCCGACGACGTTCGGCCCGACGAGATGATTGTCGACATTGGCAC
>Ga0183260_10000111_pt1 | contig 58727 bp, 58 predicted proteins | sample AntDrymUQ4972206_2_FD_129768 | JGI IMG/M metagenome (GOLD analysis project Ga0183260, IMG submission 129768) | Polar desert sand microbial communities from Dry Valleys, Antarctica - metaG UQ497 (22.06) (version 2) (version 2) | ecosystem: Environmental > Terrestrial > Soil > Desert | place...
AGGGGCTCGAGCGCCTCGAGGAACGCATCCCATACGCGCTCGATCACGTGAGCGTCGACATCCTTGGCATACACGTTCTTGGTCCCCCCGACCTCGAGGAAACCCTTGAGAGCCGGGGGCTTCGTTGGATGCTGTGTCAGGAGGGAGAAGGCTTTGATGTTGAACGTGAAGTCATTCGGCGTTCGTTCCACCCACAGCTTCGAGTTCTTCTCGTTAGGCAGGAAGTAGTACGTGGAGTCGGCCTCGACGAGCGGGAACTGCCCCGCGTAATACCGCAGCCGTTCCTCCGCGCTCGATGCGTCCGGCGGATACCACCCCGACTTGAGCAGCGACTTGTCGGTCCATGACGCGGTGCCTATGAGGATCTGTCCCATCCTCCTTGCTTACCAGACCGATCGCCGCGACTCAGCCAACCGAGATCGTCTCGGAAGGAACGCGGGTCGGCTCGAGCCCAGCCCGGCGCACCGAACCGGCGAAGGTGCGGGCGTCTCGCAGCGCGCACCCTCCGGGGTCATTGTTGAAGTAGACGAAGGCCTCGAGGTCGCTCCATCCCCCGGTCAGACGCCCCGCCCAGGCGTCGAGAGCAGAGCGCCCGTAACAAGGCATGGGATCGGCGCGTCCCTGATGCAATCGCAAGTAGGTCCAGTCGGCCGTCCGCCAGGTGGGGCTTATGGGTTGCGAGTTGCGGTCCGCCATACAGAGCGCCACGTTGCGCTCCGTCAACACCTTCTGGGTTTCATCCGTGAACCATGTCGAGTGGCGGAACTCGACCGCCACCCTCGCCGCACCCAGAGCATCGAGCGTCGCTCTCAGATCGTCGAGGTTCGCTTTGAGGTTCGGGGGCAACTGGAGCAATATCGGACCGAGCTTCGAGCCCAGGTGCCGGCAGTGCTCGAGGAAACGAGCCGCCGGCTCCGCGCAATCTCGCAACCGTCTGATGTGGGTGATGTAACGATTGACCTTCACGGCCATGACGAAGTCATCCGGAGTCCGGTCGGCCCAGGCTTTGAAAGTCTCCGGCTTCGGCAACATGTAGAAGGCGCTATTCGATTCGACCGTCGCGAAGCGCTCCGCGTAGTGCTCGAGCCACAATCGTTGGGGCACGCCCTTCGGGTAGAAGCGCTCCCGCCAGTCCCGGTACATCCACCCCGAGGTCCCGATCAACACCGTCATTCAACCCAACCTACCCACCGGCCGAGTCCGGACGCCCCCCGGGACCGGGCCTTGCCCTCCAGAGCTGCGTGCCGCGGATACGTGCGGTGTAGGTCTCTGAAAAACCTGTGGTGCACGCGATTCACTGGTCCACGCGGTGCAGGTGCACCACGTGCACCACGTGCACCACGGGGTTTGAAAACAACCCTCTGGGCCCGACCCCTCTCGAAGGTGGATTAGGCCGGATACGGTGGGGCATAGTTGGAGGGCACCGATTCAGGGGGGATCATCAACTGGTGAAACGTTTCGCGATCGCGGCTCTGAGCGCCCTTCTGGGCGCCGCCCTTGTCGCGGGGCCGAGCGCAGCTCAGGCGTGGCCCGGCGATGCACCTCTCTCCGTACCCAAGGCGAAGCTGGACCGCGCCCTCGCCTGCCGGGGCGGGATGGATCGCCTGAACGGCAATGGGAAGAAGCAACCGGTTCTCCTGGTGCACGGGACCGGGGTCACGCGCCGTCAGAACTGGGGCTGGAACTACTGGGACGTTCTGCACCAGCGGGGCTTCGAAGTTTGTTGGGTACAACTGCCTGGCCGGGCCCTCGGCGACGCCCAAAAGTCGTCCGAGTACGTGGCCCGCGCCGTCACCGTCATCCACCGACGCACGGACGAGAAGGTGGACGTTCTCGGGCACAGCCAGGGGGGCCTGGAGCCACGTTGGGCGATCAAGTGGTTCCCAAGCGCCCGGCACGTGGCCGACTACATCGGGTTGGCCAGCCCTAACCACGGCACTGTCGTCGCCGATACAGCCGCCGAAGGCGATGGTTGTTTCCCGGCCTGCTGGCAGATGCGAAGGGTCGCGGAATTCATCGGAGCACTTAAACACGACGAGGAAACGCCCGGTCCGATCCATTACACGAACGTCTATACGGACAGCGATCAGCTCGTCCAGCCATCCGGCACCTCCGAGTTGGCCGGAGGAAGCAACATACGGATCCAGGACATCTGCCCCGCGCGGCCGGTGGATCACGTCGGCATCGTCGGTGACTACGTAACGTTCAAGCTGGTGATGGACGCCCTCACGCAGCCGGGGCCAGCGCGGCCACGTCGTCTCCCGGCAACCGTCTGCGCCAGCGGAAGCATGCCGGGGGCAGGAGCTCCGCCTCCGGAGACGGCGAACCTCGCGGACTTCTCAAAAGGCCAGCCCACGGACCACGAGCCGCCGCTCAAGCCCTACGCACAGCCCTAAACGCGCCTCGGTCCCGCTCTCCTCTGCGGAAACCCCGATCCTGTTGCCTTCCTAACTGTTTTCGCCCTGGCGGAGATGGACCCTGGTTCAAGGCAGACGTAGAAGGGAGAGCCATGAACGGGCCAGATGAATCGAGAGGAAGAAAGAGGGTGCGCGTTCGAACGCGAGTTCCGAGACTTCTTGCGTACGCCGCTCTTTGCATTTGCATCTCGTCCCCCGCCGTCGCGCTCGCTATGGCGACGGAGAACGAGCAACCGCGCGGGCCCTTCCAGTTCACACCGGTACCGGCATCATCGGCGTGTACCGACCTGACGGCGGTCCCGTCTGAGAAACCATTCATCGTCCCGCCGGGCTACGAGCAGATCGTTTTCGAGAGGGAGGCCGAGCCTCGTTTCCCGAACAGCCCGGACATGAATACCGTGAACGAGCAGGGTGCAGGGAAGCCTGGAGCCCTCTTTGGCATCGAGGGAAGTCACGTGGGCCGCTTCCTCTTCCGCACCCACGAGGTCAGGGAGAACGGCGCGGTAACGGTCACCGACATGGAGACCGTCGATGACCCCGGGGGTCCGGTCACGCGCACGCTGGCGCGCCGCCCCGATTGGGAGAGGCTCGATGGAATCAGGTGGACGCCCTGGGGCACGATCCTGGCGGCCGAAGAGGTCGACAATCCTCGCAACGCCCCTGTGCTCCTCGACCCACGATCCCCGGAATCCCTGGCGGGCCTCGTTTACGAGATCGATCCGGAGACCGGAGCCGCCCAAGTGAGGCCGGCGATCGGATCTCGCTCCCACGAGGGCCTCGACTTCGATCCTCAGGGGAATCTGTACGGGATCTCGGAAGAGCCTGCACCCAACGGGGGGTTCATCTACAGGTTCGTCCCGGACCACAGGGGTGATCTGGCCTCGGGTCAGCTCTACGCGCTGAAGGTCGCCTCAGGAGAGACGGGGCCGGCGACATGGATCCCGCTGGATCGGGCCACCGTGAGGATCGACTCGGATGCGACGGCCACAGCGGCAGGAGCCACTCCGTATCAACGGCCGGAAGACGTCGAGATCGGAAGAAATGCCACTGGAACGGACACCATGTTCGTCGCGGTCACGGGCTTCGGTCCAACGGGAGTCGGACAACGAGTGCTTGCGATCGACCTGCGTGAGCCTAGGGGCACGAGCGATCACGACACCGCCTACGTCACCGATTACGTCACGACGGGCGGTGAGCTGAGCAGGCCGGACAACCTCGATCTGGATCCCGCCGGCAACCTGTACATCACCGAGGATCAGCCTCCCGCCAACCGAGTGCACGGTAACGACATCTGGGTTGCCACCCCCGACGAAGGCAACGACGGGACGGCCGAGGCGGTCTTCCGCTTCGCCACCCTCAAGGAGTGTCGAGCCGAACCAACCGGCATCTACTTCGACGAGCGCAATCCATTTGGCGAGGGCGGGCCGACCCTGTACGTCAACGTCATGCGCACGGCGGCGGGCAACAACCCACCGATACGCCATGACCTCGCGGTGGCGATCATGGAGGACGAGCTCCCAGGCCTACCGATGCCGATCGCCGGCCTGTTAACCCCGGACGCCTTCGTCGGTGACTCCGAGCCGACGGAGAGTGCTTCCGACTAGCCCGGGGAGCTAGGAAGTTCCACGGGGCCCGGCCAAAACCGGGCCCCGTGCTCTCTAGGGCAAGGCACCACCCTTGGTCGAACCCGTGACCCACAGCTCTACGCTTGCTCGTCGAAAAGGTCCGCAGAGCCCTCGGCTGGGGTGGATCCTTGGGCGTACAAACGGCGCGGTATGCGTCCCGCGTGGAACGCGAGTCGTCCCGCTTCAACCGCTTTGCGGACCGCCTCCGCCATGGCCTCCGGTTTCTCCGCCCGCGTCACGGCGCTCGCAGCTAGAACGCCGTCACAGCCCAATTCCATCGCAAGCGCAGCGTCCGAGGTGGTGCCCACCCCTGCATCGAGAATGACCGGGGCCGAAGTCTGCTCGACGATGATCCGGAGGTTGTAGGGATTGTTGATGCCCATGCCGCTGCCGATCGGAGACCCCAGAGGCATGACCGCCGCGCAACCGATTGCGTCGAGGCGGCGAGCCAGGATGGGGTCGTCGTTCGTGTAGACGAGAACGACGAAGCCCTCGTCGACGAGTGTCTCGGCCGCGTCAACGAGTTCCACGGGATCGGGCAGGAGGGTGCGATCGTCGCCGATGACCTCGAGCTTGACCCAGTCCGTAGCCAACGCCTCGCGCGCGAGCCTGGCGGTCATGACCGCGTCGCGCGCGGTGTAACAACCGGCGGTGTTCGGCAGCACTCGGCATCCAACACGTTCGAGCACGTCCAACACCGACCCGCGCTGCGCGGTATCCACCCGCCGCAACGCGACAGTAGCCACGTCGGCACCCGAGGCTCGTAGAGCACCTTCCAGCACCTCGAGGCTCGGGGCGCCTCCGGTTCCCATGATCAATCTCGATGACAGGGTCTCTCCGGCGATGACAAAGGGGTCGTCCATCGCTAACCCCCCTGGACCGCGGTGAGGATCTCGACCCGATCTAGCTCACCCAGAGCACGGCTCCATTCTGAACGCGGCACGACCTCGCCGTTCAGCGCCACCGCGATCCCCGACCCACTACGCGACAGACCAAGTGCCGCCACGAGATCAGCAACGCTTGCGCCCTCACGCACCGTACGCGACGCACCGTTGACGACCAGGTTCATGACACCGCCTCACGAGCCGAGCCGAATCGCCGCGGTGAGAAGGCTTGGATCTCGAGAGGTGTCTCTCCCGTAGAGAGGAGGTGGGCGATCGTCCGGGCGGTGACGGGGGCCAGCAGGATGCCGTTCCTATAGTGGCCGGTGGCCACGATCAGATCGCGGATACGAGTCTCGCCCAACAGTGGAGCATTGTCCGGCGTACCCGGACGAAGGCCCACGGCGACCTCGCTCAACTCGAGTTCTGCGGCCCCCGGGTACAGCTCGTACGCGTCGCGCAACAGATCGTGCACCGCTCCAGCCGCGACCGAGGTATCGAAGCCCTTCTCCTCAACCGAGGCGCCGACAACCAGACGACCGTCGCCGCGCGGCACCATATAGACGTCTGCTCCTCTGATGGTGTGCTGCGGAACCGTTTCCGGGACGCCGTTCAGATGGAGAAGCTGTCCCTTCACCGGGCGCACCGCGGGCCTCGCGTCATCGGGAAGGCCGGCCACCAACGCGGACCATGCCCCGGCAGCCAGGACGCATCGGCCACACCGCAGATGCTCGCCGCCATCCACTTCAACACCCGTTGCCCGATCCCCCTCGACGGTTATGCGTCTCACCGCGATGCGCCGAGCGACCACCCCCGAGCGCTCGCTGGCCGTGCGCAGCGCTACAAGCAGGGCCCGGTTGTCGACCTGATGATCGTCTCTGACGAATACGCCTCCGCGGATGGAGGAGGCGAGCCCCGGTTCCAGAACCCGGCACTCCCGAGACCTCAGCCGTTCGACCTGCAGGCCTGCGGACGTTTGAAAGCGCGCCAGGCGGTCGAGCGCCGCTCGATCGTCGAGGTCGCGGGCCACAGCGAGGGTCCCGGTGGCCCGATAGCCGGATGGCTCCCCGGAGGCTTTCTCGAGCTCCGCCGCGAACTGCGGATAAGCGCGGGCCGACTCGAGGTTCAGCGCCAAGAGCGGTTCCTCGCCGAAATGGGCTTCCGTGACGGGGGCGAGCATCCCCGCGGCCGCGGACGACGCCGCGCCTTCGACATCTGGGTCCAAGACCGTGACGGACATGCCGGCTTCGGCTGCCTTCCACGCGATCGACAACCCGATAACGCCGCCGCCGATGATCGCGACGTCACACATGCCCGAGCCCGAAGTGGATCCTGCTGAGACGATCTGGTCCTCCCTACGCGGGCATTACCCCGATCAGGTTCTCCTGGGTCGCGGGCAGTGGCGGCCCGCCTCTCAGCCCGGTCTTCCGAGCTCCCCTTGCATGAACGATTATATGGACACCGGACGAGCGCCCGGTCCTACTCCTGGGCCAAGACGGAAGCGGGGGGCCCGTATCCTCCCGGCTTCGACAACCCCAGATTCAGGAGCATCGAATCCTCCTGGAGCGCCAGCGTCTTCACCAGGTGCACCATCGTGCCCTGCTCGGGTGCCGATGTGAAATTCACCTTGTCCACCAGCGCCCGCATCAGCTGGATGCCGCGGCCGCCCTCGGCGCTCATGGCTGCTTCCTCGCCCTTCGCCAGGGCGGAGTGATCGAAGCCGCGACCTTCGTCGATGATCGCTATCGAGCACTTGGTATTGTCGAGCTTGATCTCGACCCTGTACTCCTCCCGTGAATCGAACGCGTGCTTCAGAACATTCGTGCACGCCTCGGTCAAGGCAAGCTCGATGTCGCTCACGCACTCGGGCTCCACGCCTATGTTCTGCAAAGAGGTGCGGCAGAGTTGGCGTACCACCGGTACGCTGGCTTCGTCTCGAGGTAGCGCAAGCGAGAACAGAACCTCCATGCTTTTTACCTCCCCGCCCGGGCACTCGACCAAACCCCCGGGGCAGACCCCCGCCATCACGGCGGCAGCACACGGCGTAGCGCGCCGATGGCGGCGTCGAGGTCATCCGAGCCCACATCGCGGTGTGTGACGAAACGCATCATGAAACCGGGAGCTCCCAAGGCGAGAACGCCTTCGGCCAGCAAAGATTCGGCAACTTGGGGACCATCCAGATCGAACGGCCTCAGATCGATGTAGACCATGTTGGTCTGGACCGCTCGAGGGTCGACGGCGCGCTCGTCGAGATCGGCGATCGCTTCGGCGAGCCGGCGCGCGTGCTCGTGGTCCTCGACCAGCCGCTCAACTCCCGTTTCGATAGCGACCCTGGCGGCGGCTGCGATGACCCCTACCTGACGCATCCCGCCCCCGAGGCGTTTCCTGATCCTGTGCGCCTCTGTGATGACCTCACGGTCCGAGCACACCATCGAGCCGATCGGCGCGCCGAGGCCCTTCGAAAAGCAGAAGGTCACGGTATCCGCGCAGTCCGCCCATTCCCGGACGGGGTTACCGGTAGCTGCCTGAGCGTTGAAGATGCGGGCACCGTCCAGGTGTACTGCGACATCGCGTTCGCGACAGATCTTCGAGATAGAGCGCGCTTCATCCAGAGGAAACACGGCGCCGCCCGCCCCGTTGTGGGTGTTCTCTATCGCAACGACGGCGGTGCGAGGAGCGTGGTCGTTGCCCGGCCTTATCGCATCGGCAACGATGTCCGCAGAGAGCACGCCCGCGACCCCCGGGAAGGACCTCGCCATGAGTCCCAGGTGGGCGCCCACCGAACCGCCCTCGTAGTGGAGGATGTGCGCGCCCGCCTCACAGATCACCTCGTCGCCGGGCCGGGTCAATGCGCCGAGCGAGACCTGATTGCCCATCGAGCCGGAAGGAACGAATAGACCCGCTTCCTTGCCAAGCAGATCGGCGCAGAACTCCTGCAGCCCTACAACGGTCGGATCGTCGCCCAATACATCGTCGCCCACCTCGGCGTCCGCCATCGCACGACGCATCAACGGAGTGGGACGCGTGACTGTGTCCGAACGAAGATCGATCAACGAACTCATCTGGTCAGGATACGACTCAACCGAAGAAGACTGCGGCCGCGTCGAACAAGGATTGGTCGACTGTTTTCAACTCTCCTACCGCAGCGCCCAGAGGCACGCGCACGATGTTCGTGCCTTGAAGCGCGACCATCTTCCCGAAGTCACCGTCCTCAACAGCGTCGATCGCCGCGATACCGAAGCGAGTTGCAAGTACGCGATCGTAGGCGGTTGGGGTCCCACCGCGCTGCATGTGCCCCAGGATCGTCACGCGTGTCTCGTAACCGGTCCGGCTCTCGATCTCGTTCTCGAGCCATACACCGATGCCCCCGAGCCGGACGTGACCGAACGCGTCCTTCTCGTTGCTCTGCAGTGTCTCGGCCCCCTCCTTGGGAGCGGCGCCCTCCGCGACCACCACGATCGAGAAGGTGCGTCCCCGGTGGTGGCGGTGGCGGATATGTTCGCAGACCTCTTCGACGTCAAATGGCTTCTCGGGCACCAGGATCGCGTCCGCTCCCCCGGCGAGGCCTGAATGGATCGCGATCCATCCGGCGTGACGCCCCATCACCTCGACGACCATCACGCGATTGTGCGACTCCGCAGTGGTGTGAAGCCGATCGATCGCATCGGTGCAGATCTGGACCGCGGTCTGGAATCCGAATGTGTAGTCGGTGGCGTTCAGATCGTTGTCGATCGTCTTCGGTACGCCGACGACTAGGACATCGCGCGTGTCCGTGAGCTTGTCGGCGACGCCGAGAGTGTCCTCGCCACCGATGGCGATGAGGGAATCGATGTGTTCGGCCTTCAGATTCTCCTTGACCAGCTCGACGCCACGGTCCTCCTTGAACGGATTCGTTCGCGAGGAGCCAAGGATCGTGCCGCCGCGGTGCAGGATCCCGGAGGTGTTCTCGGGAGTCAGATGCATCGTCCGGTTCTCGAGGACCCCTCGCCAGCCATCCCGGTAGCCGACGATGGCGTGGCCGTAGACGTTGACCCCCTTTCGGGTCACCGCTCTGATCACAGCATTGAGTCCTGGGCAATCTCCACCCCCGGTAAGGATCCCGATCCGCGCCACCGCACCTCCTCCTCCTAGACCCTCGTTCCCGCTCGTTCCACCGTGAGACAGGGCTGTCATTTCAGCCCACAGGCTCAATACCACCACGCGTGACGCCGACTCTAAGGGAGATGAAACCCACTAGAAGGTTGCGCGCCCTCATCTCGGGCGTTCTGGTACTGGCCGCCGCTCTCGGGGGCGTAACCCAAGCGTCCGCGTCCGATCTCGAGACGCTCCGGGAGCGCGCCCAAGAAGTCGCCGACCAGGTCAGCTCCTACGAGCATCGCTTGAGCGACCTCGAGTCAGAGCAGGCGCGCCTCGAGACCGAGATAGCTTCTGCCGATCGCGAGCTCGCAACGTTGGAGCTGGAACGACATCGCAGAGAAGAGAGCTTCCTCGCCGCGCAGGCGCGCTACGTCGAGCGGGCGATCGAGGCTTACAAGGCGGGCGCCATGGGTGGGCAGCTCGAGATGCTGCTGTCGGCTCGCACGCTTCCGGAAATGTTGACTCTTGCCGAGGCGTCCAAACAGGCAGCGTCCCTCGACTCCGACGAGCTCGATGATCTGATCGTTGCCCGCCGCGAATCGGAACGCGCCGAGGAACGGATCGACGCTCGCAAGCAACGCCTCATGGCGGCACAGAACCAGGTCGCTGTCGTCACGACGGAGATAAGCGGAACCCTCGAGGAGCGACGGCTCGCTCTCGAAGAAATGAGCAGCAGGCTCGAGGAGCTCGAGCGCCAAGCGCGCCGAGCGGCTGAGCGCGCGCCAAAGCCCGACGCGCTGGAGCAACTGTTGGCCGGCGCTCCCACGGGCCCAAGTGGATCGGGAGGGCCGTCTACAGGGATCCCCCAGGGATTCGTCGGCACGGGCGTTACCTTCGAGGGGATAGCGTCGTGGTACGGACCCGGGTTCGAGGGCAACAGCACGGCCAACGGGGACATCTTCGACCCAAGCAAGTTCACGGCGGCCAGCAAGACACTGCCTCTGGGCTCGTGGCTGTACGTCGAACATGAGGGACGTGGCGTGGTGGTGTATGTGAACGATCGCGGTCCGTACGTCGGGGACAGGGTCCTAGACCTTAGTGAGGCTTCAGCTCAGGCGATCGGCATCTCGGGGCTCGGCTGGATCGAGGCTGAGGTAGTCCTTAAGAAGTGACGGGCCGACCCACGGGCAGGTCTTTCACCATCGTGACCCTGGTTCCACCCGACCGGTAACCGATCTCGACCTGATCCATCAGGCCTCTCATCAGGCTCAAGCCGTATCCTCCGATGCGATCCTCGGCGGCACTCGACTCCTTTGGCTGGGCACGAGAGGGGTGCGCGGTCTTGGACCACTCCCGACCGCCGAAGTCCTGGATGCAGAACGACAGACACGTCGGATCGACCTGCCAGCTAACGACCGAGTCCGGTTCCTCGTTGGCGCCGCATCCGTGAATAAGAGCGTTCGAACAAGCTTCGGTGACTGCGACGAGGCAGTCGAACGTCACCGACCCATCGATGCCCGCCCGGCTGAATTCTGCGCGCATCGATCGCCGGATCGCGGACAAGCTAGCTTTGTCCGTGAGCGGATACCGGACCCCACTGGGTCCGGTGTGATGGCGGGAGGTTTCGTTGGCTGATTTCATCATGTCTATAGATGCGGGCACGACCGGAGTGAAAGTGTTGCTTCTGGATCCTGAGGCTACCGTCCTCGCCCGGACGTACACGGAGTTCCCTCAGTCATACCCACAAGCGGGCTGGGTCGAACATGATGCTGAAGAGATATGGAACGCAACGCACACCGTGATGCGCCGATCGCTAGATGAAGCCGAAAAGGATCCCTCCGATATCCGCGCCATCGGGATAACGAATCAACGAGAAACCACACTGGTATGGGATAGAGCATCCGGGGAGCCGGTGCATCCGGCGATCGTGTGGCAGGACCGTCGTACCGCTGCGATCTGCGAAAGACTCAAGAGCGAGGGCCTCGAGGACGAATTGCGCAGGCGCACCGGCCTCGTGGTCGACCCCTACTTCTCCGCCACCAAGCTGATATGGCTGCTCGAGAACATCGACGGCTTGCGCGATCGAGCGCGCGCCGGCGAGCTGGCTTTCGGCACCATCGATTCCTGGCTGATCTGGAAGATGACCGGGGGTCGGGTCCACGTCACGGAACCATCCAACGCCTCCCGAACGCTGCTCTACTCGCTCCGAGAACGCGCGTGGGACGAGTGGATCCTCGAACAGCTCGATATCCCGCGCCAGCTCTTGCCGGAAGTTGCTGCCTCCAGCGGACGGTTTGGCCAGACCGACTCAGGCGTATTCGACTTGCCCATTCCTATCTCCGGGGTCGCAGGCGACCAACAGGCCGCGCTGTGCGGTCAGGCCTGCTTCGAGCCGGGCATGGTGAAGAACACATACGGCACCGGCTCTTTCGTCTTGATGAATACGGGCGAGGAGCTGCATCAATCGGATCACGGCCTCCTCACCACGGCCGCATGGGATGTAGGCCAGGGAGCCCGTTTCGCGCTCGAGGGAAGCATCTTCGTGACGGGTGCCGCCGTGCAGTGGTTGCGGGACGAACTCAACATCATCTCGGAATCGGACGAGGTCGGCCCGCTGGCCGAGACGGTCCCGGACGCGGACGGCACCTATCTCGTCCCCGCCTTCGTCGGTCTGGGCGCCCCCCATTGGGATCCCTACGCGCGCGGCGCCTATATGGGCATCACACGCGGAACGACACGAGCCCACCTCGCTCGAGCGGTAGTCGAGTCGATGGCTTTTCAGACGCGCGACGTGATCGACGCGATGAACGCGGATGCAGAGGTTGCGCCCACCGAATTGCGCGTCGATGGAGGCGCGAGCGTCATGGACCTCCTGTGCCAGTTCCAGGCCGACCAATTGGGGATCGCCGTCAAGCGCCCCAAGAATCTCGAGACAACCGCCCTCGGGGCGGGCTTCCTGGCCGGACTGGCGGAGGGCGTTTGGGATTCTTTGGAGGACATCGGGAACAAGTGGACCGCAGCTGCAGTATTCGAGCCCGCTTCATCTCGGGACGAGGTCGACTCCGCGTACGACGGATGGAAGCGAGCAGTTGAACGAACCCGCGGTTGGATCGAGCATTGACCGATCAGCTACCGGCCAGGATCTCCTCTGACAGGTCGATGTCGTCGACCGGCTCCTCGGGGGATGGAACCTTCCGTGCGCGAGCCGCGTACTCGTCTTTGTACTCCTGATCCGACAGCTGCATGATCTCGTACATGCTCTCGTCGGTCACGCTGCGAAGCACGAAACGGTCCCGTTCGCGACCCTTGTAGCGAGAGAAATCCAGGGGCATCCCGTAGCGGACCTCGACCTTGAGCTGCCCTCGTATCCGGGGGAACTTAGCGGCCTTGGGCATGACCGCCTCGGTACCGACGAGTCCGCAAGGGATCACCGGCACGCCGGCGGTCAAGGCGAGGCGGGCGACGCCCGTCCTACCTCGGTGTAAGGAACCATCCGGTGAACGGGTCCCCTCCGGGTAGATACCCAAGAGCTTTCCCTCTTGCAGAACCTCTAGGGCGACGTCCAGCGACTGCTGGCTCTTCTTCCCACCGCTGCGCTCGGTTGGGATCTGCCCACACATCTTGAAGAACCACGCGGTCTTCCAGTTCGTGAAATAGTCGGCCTTCGCCAGATAGGTGACCTTCCGCCTCTTAACGACGAGAGGGATGAAGAACGAGTCCAGGAACGAGAGATGGTTCGCGGCGATGATCGCCGGCCCCTTCTTCGGCACGTTCTCGAGCCCCCGCGTCCGGATCCTGTAGATCGCGAGCAGCGGCGGCTTCAATATGGCTTTGGCTAACCAATAAAACACAGCGGAAACGACCCTCCCTCATGATCCCCTCGCCAGATAGTAGAGAATCGGTGAGGATTTGGACACCCAGGGCGCAGCATCCGTTACCGCACCCACCCCGATAGGGAGGAAAAGCGTGGAAGAGGTAAAGGTCCTGACCGGCGCAGAGGAGTTCACCCTGGGCGACGGACCGGTTGGAGCGCTCCTGGTTCACGGGTTCACGGGCAGCCCTCAGGGCCTGCGTGGCCTGGGTGAGTACCTGGCGGCCCGGGGCATCACCGTGAGCGGGCCGCGCCTGCCGGGCCACGGCACCAGCTGGGAGGACCTGTCAGTTCGGACATCGGCCGAGTGGGTGCAGACGGTCGAGGACTCGTTCCACAAGTTGCAAGCCGAGAAGGACGAAGTCTTTCTGGTCGGACTGTCCTTCGGCGCCGCCCTTGCCCTCGACCTCGCGGCTCGCTATCCCGATCACATCTCCGGGATCGTGACCATCTCGGGCTTCATTATCACCAAGGACCCCCGCCGTTTCTTGTCACCGATCGTCCGTCGTGTCCTCAAGACGCTTCCCCCGATCTCAGGAGATATCGCAGATCCCGAGAGCAAGGAGATCAGCTACGAACGGCTGCCCGTACTTCAGGCGGACGAAGTCATCCGGTTCGGCAAGCGGGCACGCACGGCATTGCCCGCGGTCACGGCACCGCTGTTGATAATGCATTCCAAGAACGACCACACTGTCCACCCCAGCAATGCGAACCTCATTCACGACTCCGCCGGCTCCGAGATCAAAGACATCGTGTGGTTCGATCGCTCGTATCACGTCCTGCCCCTCGACTTCGACCGGGAAGAAGTTTTCGACCGCACCCACAAGTTCATCAAGGAGCATTCGATACATGGCATCTGAGACCGTCACCTTGAAGGGACACATCCTCGACTCGCTTTCACTCCCGCGTTTGCTCGACGAGATCGTTGAGTTCGGAGCGCGGTACGAGATCCTGGACCTCCAGGTTGGCATCAAGCACGAGGACGTCTCGTTCGTGAAGCTTCGGGTTCAGATCGAGGGCGAGGACGACATGGCCCGTCTTCTCGATCGGCTCCAGCAACAAGGAGCGAACGCCGATACCGTCGAGGACGCGGAGTTAACGCGGGCCGACGTGGACGGGGCGTTCCCGGCGGGCTTTTACTCGTCGACCAATCTCGAGACTGAAGTGCGCGTGGCGGGTAAATGGATCCGGGTAGACCGCACCGAGATGGACTGCGGCATCATCGTGAAGGACGACACCGCCCGCACGATCCCCATGAACGAGGTCCAGACAGGGATGTCGGTGGTGATGGCCGGATTGGGGATCCGCGTCACTCCCCTAGATACGCACGCGGGCGACAAGCAGGCATTCGAGTTCATGACTTCGGACGTCTCCAGTGAGAAGCCCAAGGCTCTCCAGGTCGAGCAGGTTGCCAACCTCATGAGGGAGGTGAAGAAGAGCGGCAAGCGGATCCTCTGGGTCGCGGGGCCGGCGGTGGTCCACACCGGCTCGGGACCGGACCTTTGCGCATTGATCAGGGGCGGCTTCGTTGACGCCCTTTTCGCCGGGAACGGCGTGGCCGCGCACGACATCGAATCGAACATGTTCGGGACTTCGTTAGGCGTTCACCTTGACAAGGGCGTGGCAGCCGAGCATGGACACGAACACCACATCCGCGCCATCAACGAGGTACGACGACACGGTTCGTTCGAGGCCGCGATCGACGCCGGCATCTTCAACGGCGGCATCGTCTACCACCTCGTCAAGCGCGGCGCCGACTACATCTTCGGAGGCAGCGTGCGGGACGACGGTCCCCTGCCCGACGTCGTCACCGACATGCGTGAGGTACAAAGCAGGTTGCGCGACATCATCTGGGGAGATGGCGATGGCGATCTAATCGGATTCTGCATCGTCGTCGGCACGATGCTGCATGGTATCGCTACCGGAAACTGCCTACCCGCCTCGGTCCCACTCGTGTGCGTTGACATAAATCAGGCGACCGTCACGAAGCTGATGGACCGGGGGTCGTTCCAGTCCATCGGCATCATCACGGACGTCGGTTTGTTCATCCGGGGGCTGGCGGAGCGCCTGGCCCCCGAGGAGATGAGCGACCCCTCGGAAGACGCCGATGTGCGCACTGCAGGAGCGCGCACGATCACCTAGCCCCGCTACAGGTGCTACAGATCCAGGCGTTTGCGCAGGGTTTGCGCCAGAGCCTCGGTCGCCGGATCGTCCAGCTCGTAGGTCACGCGCGCGGCCTGCTTCTCGATATCGATGATCTTGCGAAGGTCGATGGGGGTGGCGATGAGCACCGCGTCGACGTCAGCGGCGTTGATCGTCTGCGCCAATTCGTCTCGCTGTCGGTCCGAGTAACCCATGGCCGGAAGCAGCGGCCCCATGTGCCCGTAACGTTCGAAGACCTCCTTGATGCTGCCGACCGCCCACGGCCGCGGATCGATCGGTTCGGCGCCCGCCTGCCTGGCAGCCACCACACCGGCCCCGTAGGCCATCTCGCCATGCGTCAGCGTGGGTCCATCCTCGACCACGATCACGCGCGCACCCGCTAGGTCGATGCCTTCCTCGATCGAGATAGGAGATGTCGCCTCGATCGTCTCCGCATCTGCATTCAACGACGAGATCGTTCCCCGGAGCGCGTCGAGATCCTCGGCCGCGGCCGAATCGACCTTGTTGATGACGATGACGTCCGCCATCCGGAGGTTGGCTTCCCCGGGGTGGTAGCGGGTCTCGTGCCCGGCGCGGAGTGGATCGGCCACCGTGATGTGCACGTCGGGCGAGTAGAACGGCAGATCGTTGTTGCCGCCGTCCCAGACGACCACGTCAGCTTCCTTCTCGGCTGCTCGCAGGATCTGCTCGTAATCGATACCGGCGTAAACGATCGAACCCGCCGCGACGTGCGGCTCGTACTCCTCACGTTCCTCGATCGTGCAATCCGCTGCGTCCATATCCTCATACGTTTCGAAGCGCTGAACCCTCTGTTTGACGAGATCGCCGTACGGCATCGGGTGACGAACGACCGCGATCCGTTTGCCGGCCGCCTTCAGTGACCTCGTCACAGCCCTGGTCGTCTGTGACTTGCCCGATCCCGTGCGCACTGCGCACACCGCGACGATCGGGGAGCTCGACGTCAGCATGGTCGACCGGGGGCCGAGCAACGTGTAGTCGGAACCGGCCGCCAGGGCCCTCGAGCCCACGTGCATGACGGTTTCATGCGACACGTCCGAGTAGGAGAACACGACGTCGTCAACCGCGAGATCCCTCACGAGCCTCTCGAGCTCGTCCTCTGGGTGGATGGGGATCCCATCCGGATAGAGGCGTCCCGCCAGCTCGGACGGGTAGGTCCGCTCGTCTATCCCCGGGATCTGAGTGGCCGTGAAAGCCACGACGTCGAAGCGATCGTCGTCCCGGTACACAACGTTGAAGTTGTGGAAGTCCCTGCCGGCCGCTCCAACGATCAGAACGCGTCGTCTACGCTGTTCTTTGGTCATCGAGCCGGGACACTACACCGCCTACAAGCAGAAGGTACGAAGCGCCAATGGCAGAGAGAAGACTGACGAAGAGAGGGACCCGACGCCGCGAGCAGGTGATGGAAGCGGCACAAAGGCTCTTCGCAGACCAGGGTTACCACCGGACCACGGTGGGTGATGTCTGCGACACCCTGGGGGTCGGCAAGGGCGTCTTCTACTGGTACTTCCCGTCGAAAGAGGAACTCTTCTCGGAGCTCCTACAGGATTCACTCCTGCAACTGCGACGGGCACAGCACGCCGCCATCGAAAAGGTAGACGATCCGGTTGCCCGCCTCGAGGAGGGCATCCGGGCGTCGATCGCATTCTTTCGGGAGACACCAGGCTTGCTCACTCTGATCCGGACAGCGGCCCGCTACGAGGAGTTTGCGAGTTTCGTGGACAAAGGACACCAGATCATCGCGGACGACACCGCTACCCACCTCAAGGAAGGCATGGCCGCCGGTTCGATCCGTCACGGCGACCCCGAGCTGATGGCGCACGGCATCCTCGGTGCGATATTTCACTTCGTAGAGATCTATTTCGGCACCGACGTAGAAGCCACCAGCGATCGGCCACAACTCGCCGACGAAGCCGTCGCTTTCTGCCTCAGGGGCATCCTGCAAGGCGACAAGCACTAGAACGGATCAGGCGGGAGGGCCCTCCGCCAGGACCTTGCGGAGCCCGCGGATCGCCTGGCGGATGCGATGTTCGTTCTCGACCAGTGCGAAACGCACGAACCCGTCCCCATTCGGGCCGAAACCGATGCCCGGCGATACGGCCACCTTGCCCTGCGTAAGCACATGCTTGGCGAATTCGAGCGAGCCCATGTGTGCGAACGCGTCGGGTATCGGCGCCCACGCGAACATCGTTGCGGGCGGCCGCTGCATCTCCCAGCCAACACGATCGAGCCCATCACACAACACATCCCGGCGGCCCAGATAGATCTCGCGTATCTGCTTCGGAACCTCGGTGCACTCGTTCAGGGCGATGATCCCGGCTATCTGGATCGGCTGGAAGACCCCGTAGTCGAGGTAAGACTTCAGTTTCGTCAGCGCCCCGATCATCTCGCTGTTGCCGACAGCGAATGCAAGCCTCCACCCGGGCATCGAATACGACTTGGACATCGAGAAGAACTCGATCCCCACATCGCGAGCGCCTGGGACCTGCAATAAGGATGGAGCTCTCTCTTCACCGAACACCAGGTCGGCGTATGCGAGGTCGTGCACGATCATCACGTCGCGAGCCTTGGCGAAATCAACGAGTTGTTCGAAGAAATCGAGACCAACGACCGCTGTGGTGGGGTTGTGGGGGAACGAGCAGAGAACGGCCCGAGGCCGCGGCTCGGAACGCTCGTACGCGTCCACCAGATCGGAGAAGAAGTCGGATCCGAAGAGCAGAGGGACCGAGGTGACGGTCGCTCCGGACAGGATCATCGCGTAGGTGTGGATCGGATAGGTCGGCTCGGGAACAAGCACCGAGTCGCCTGGTTCGCACAGAACCCACGCGAGATGTGACAGTCCCTCCTTAGCTCCGATCACGGCCACGGCCTCGGTGTCGGGATCGAGGTCGATGTTCCAGGACCGTTGGTAGTGGTCACAGATCGCCTGACGAAGCTTCGGGATCCCCCGCGACGCCGAGTAGCGGTGGTTGCGCCCGTTCTCGACCGCTTCCTTCAGCTTCTGGACGACCGGTTCGGGCGTGGGGATATCCGGATTGCCCATCCCGAGGTCGATGATGTCCTCCCCCGCCCTTCGGGCCTGCATCTTCAAGTCATTCACGATCGAGAAGACGTATGGAGGGAAACGTTCGATGCGCCGAAACTCCATGCGGATGAACCTAGCAGGCCCAGAGTCGGGGCCCGTTATTGATTGGGATCGTCCTCCATCGCCGTGGTTGCCCCGTCGTGGCGCTTGATGTCGCCCCAGGTGAGGAGTCCATCGCGCGCTCCGACCTCGAGCTCGACGACACCTCCGTTGCTAACACCACGCAGCCGGGCCGACTCGCGATCGTCGTATCCCATCGCCTCCGCAACCAACCACCTCATCGTTCCACCATGACTCACGACCGCCACGGTCCCATCTGGATGCGCCTCCACTATCCGCCCAAGGGCTCGCAGAGCCCGAGCCCTGACCTCCTGCGGGGCCTCCCCGCCAGGCCTCGCGTGATAGTGCCGGGCCCGGCCCCAGAGCTCGGGCCAGCGACGCTCGATCTCGTCGGCGGGCATCCCCTCCCACACGCCCTGGTCGATCTCGCGCAGATCCGGATCGGCGGTGACATCCACGCCGCGCGCTGCGGCGAGCGGGCGCGCGGTCTCGACCGCACGACTGAGATCGCTCGCGTACACCGCATCGATGTCCCTACCCGAGAGTGAGGCCGCGGTCTTCGTGGCCTCTCGGCGACCCCTGTCGTTGAGAGGGATGTCGGCATGACCCTGCGCGAGTCGCTTGTCGTTCCATTCCGTCGAGCCGTGTCGGATCAGCAGGATCGTCGTCATCTTCTTGCCCGTCCCGTCCTCACTATCTTGCTCCCCCTTGGGACCCGCCGGCTACGGCTCGGGCGAGGCGCGCGGAGGAGCTCTTCAGACCGTGGATCTCCCCCAACTCATGCAAGGCATCGTCGTTCGGTTGGTGTGCCTCGGTCATCTCGACCTCGGCATCGGGCACCAGGCCCACGACCGTCTTCATAGCTTCGAGATAGTCCCGCGCCTGGTCGAAGGCCAGGGCCTGCTTGGGGGGAAGGGTCGCGAGGTTCTCGAGGATCGCGTCGACAGATCCGAATTCGCGCAGCAGCTTCACCCCTCGCACGGGCCCGATCCCGGCTACCCCGGGCAATCCGTCCGAGCTGTCCCCTCGCAGGATGGCGAACTCCGGGTAGAGCGACGGAGGCACGCCGTACTTCTCCTCCACGGCCGACTCGTCGAACACGGTCAGCTCGCTGACTCCTTTGACCGGAAAGAGAAGGACGATGTCGGGATCGCGAACGAGGGCGAGCAGATCTCGGTCGCCGGAAACTATCGCCGCCTGCTCCTCCGGAGGCTTCCGTGCGACCAGTGTCGCGAGCACGTCGTCGGCCTCGAGCCCAGCCGCTTCGGCGCGAACGATCCCCGCCGTGTCGAGAACCTCTGCCAGCACATCGAACTGGCGCGGGAGCTCCGGAGGATCTTCCTGCCGCTCCGACTTGTAACCGGCGTAGGCCTCAACGCGGAACGCGGGTCGCCAGTCCGCGTCGAAGACGGCTACGACCTCGCGCGGTCGCCGGTCGGTCAGCAACCGCGTTGTCATCTCCATGAAACCCCTCACGGCGTTGACCGACCTGCCCTGAGGGTCCCGGATGGTTTTCGGAAGGGCGAAGGACGCCCGGTATACGAGGCTAGGAGCGTCGAGGTACATGCGATCGATCATCAGCCCGACATCTTCGCCGAATGTTCGATGTCGCGTTCCTCCTCACTGTCGCGATCCCACGAGGCCTCGGGCTTACGAGAAGCCCCGCGGATCCTCATCCGCTCGTCCTTCTCGGTGTCGTACAGGCGCGGCAATACCATGAACGAAAGCATGGCGACCGCACCCAGCACGCCTGCCCCGATGAGTGTCGCCCTCAACCCGATCAGCTTCCAGAGGGGACCCGTCAACGCGAATGACAACGGCGTGAGGCCTGTCGAGACCATCCAATCGAGGCTCTGCACACGCCCCAAGAGGTCGCGCGGAACGAGCCGGTGCATGAGCGTGCTCCACACGATCATCCCGGCGGATACGGCGGCGCCGTCGATGAAGCCAAAGATCATCGCCTGCCAGACGGTCGTGACGAAGGCGAAACCGGCAACCGCTCCCGCCGCCACCGCGAAGCTGAGGTACATGAACACCATGTGTCGTCGGGGCAACCCGCGCTGCGCCATCACCACGGCCACGAGGATCGAGCCAACGCCTCCCGCAGCGAAGACCAGTCCGAGAGCATCCGCGCCCGAGGCCAGGTTGTTCTTGATGACGAACGGCAGCAGGACCTCGAACGGGCCCACCCAGAAGAGAAGCATCAACGAGGCCGCCGCCAGCGTCGCCCACAGCCAGGTGTGGGCCTTGACGAATCGCAGGCCCTCCGCAACCTCCGAGAACATCGAACCCTGTCGTTCCCTCGAAGGCGCGCCCTTGCGTGCCGTTATCGCGTAGATGCAGGCCCCCGAGACGACGAACGTGAGCGCGTCGAACAGGAAGGCGTAGCCTTCGTTGCCCTCTCCGGCGGCGGCGATGACTATCCCTCCGACCGCCGGGCCCAGGAGACGTTCCGCCAGAGGCCGGACGAACTGTCCGAGAGAGTTCGCCTCTACCAGGAGGTGCTGGGGCACGAGGTCCGGGATGATCGCTCCGAACGAGGGCCCGAAGAAGGCATCCCCGATGCCATAGATCGCGACGAACACGAACATGTGCCAGAGCTCGAGGTCCCCGGTGATGGACAGCACCCCGATGACCACAACCGCGACGAAACGGATGACGTCGGAGAGGATCAACAGAGCGCGTCGATCGAACCGATCACTCAGGACCCCGCTCAGCAGCATGAACACGACCATCGGAACGGTCCAGGCAACGCCCACAGCGGAAAGCGCCGTAGGAGCGTTCGAAAGGGCGTAGACCTGCCACGCGAGGGCGACGTAGTAGATGCCGTCACCCAGCAGCGAAACGCTTTCTCCGATCCACAGGAGCCTGAAGTCCTTGATCCGGAGGGGCATCAGTATTCGAATCTTGTTATCTATGCGAAGCATGTCGTGTTCCTTTGGTAAGAGCCGTCACGGTGCACAGGGCGCACGAGTGGCGGAGAGGCGGCGCGAGGACGAGTTCTTGCGGGGCCCTCAGGCGGCGGAGAAGCAGATGCGCGGGGTGCTCTCCGTGGCCGGAGGTCTCGACGGTCGCATGGACGCGCGCAGAGGCACAACCATCGCCGCTTCGAGAAACCCTTTGTGGGCAAGTCCTTTGTGCGAACACCACACGTTGGAACCCACGTCGCATACCGCTTTCATCATTCTTCTGTTATAGCACGGGGTTACGGCTCGACTCCACAAGCTTGCCTCGATCGACTCCGGTCAGATCATTCCGGAGTGAAACGACGCAATCGCAACGCGTTCATCACGACACTTACCGAGGAGAACGCAATCGCGATGCCCGCGATCGCCCGGCCGCACTTTCATCAGGTCGCCGGGCACGACATCGTCGACCGGGATGGTGTCCTCGATCCCCGATCGGATCACACGTGCATGCTTCGCGCCCATCTCCATGAGCGAGGAGATGGCGCGCGAAGCGCGATTTCGCGAGCGGTATTCGAGGTACTTGCCGAGCAACAGGAACGTTACGAGCACCCCGATGATCTCGAAGTAGAGGTGCTCGCCCGCCAGCAGTGCGTAGAGCGAGTAGAGGTAGGCAGACAAGGTGCCCAGAGCGACAAGCGTGTCCATGTTCGCGGCCCGATGACGCGCGTTGGCCCACGCGCCTTTCAGGAACGGCGCTGCCGTCCAGAACTGGACCGGTGTGATCAACAGGAATTGCGCCCATCGCACCCGATCAGACATCGGGAGCAACATCGCCAGGATCACCGCAGGAAGCGAAAACGCCAGGGACGCCAGGAAGCGGTTGCGAGCGGACCGGGTTCGGTCTTCGACCTCGTCCGCGCCGGGAGCATCCGGTCGATCGTGATCGCGCAGCTCGAGGTCGTACCCGGCCCCCCTGACGGCGACGATCAGCTCGCCGCCGCGGGCAGCATCATCGACCTCGACCGAGGCTCGTTCCAGCGCAAAGTTCACCCCTGCCTTGGTCACCCCAGGATGCTCCGCCAGGGTGTTCTCGACGCGCCGCGCGCAAGCGGCGCACGTCATGCCCGTGACATCGAAATCGAGCCGGAGCTCGCTCTCGTTCCCCTCCCGGGCGGTGCTGGGCGTCGTGGCCATGCTCACAGGATACCCCCGAGGGGTATATAGCTCAACCGCGAACCAGGGGCGCCACTCGGTTCCCCACCAGATCGAGGGTGCGTCCGTCCCCCCATTCGAGCGGCGTGAGCACGGCGTGCGTCACCCCCGCCTCCTCAAGTTCGCCGAGCCTGTCGGCAACCGTCTGGGGTCCACCCACGAGGTAGCCGGCCGGATCGCGTTCGCCGAGCTGTGCGCCCGCATCCGCGTCATCGGCCCCGATGATCAGCGTGCCCGCCCACGTGATCTCGACGGGGCGAGCGGAGCCGGCCAGCTTCGCGATGCCGGAGGCAAGCTCGTCGAGGTCCACGCCCCAGGCGTTCCACCCATCCCCGTACTCGCGAGCGAGCTCGATCAGTGGATCCGAACGCCCCCCCATCCAGATCCGCGGTGGGATCTCGGGCCTGGGCGACACCGGGAGCTCGCGCACGCTATGGAACTCATCACCGACATCGACGGTTGTTCCGTCGAACCAGGCGCGCAGGAGGCGAACGCTAGAGCGGAGCTGGGCGATCCGATCCGGGCCCGCGAAATAAGCGAACCCGAAAGCCCGGTTCTCATCGGCGCTCATCGCGTCGCCGCTTCCCAAACCGACGATCGTTCGTTGCGGCGCGATCGAACCAACGGTCGAGGCCATCTTCGCGAGCAGCGCAGGGTGCCTCAGGGTCGACCGCGTCACCAGCGTTCCGATGGTGATCGAACGGGTGGCCTCCGCCACATACGCGAGCGAGGTCCAGCACTCCAACATCGGCCGCACCTTCTTCCCGCTCAACGGCCACATGTGGTCGAACACCCAGATCGAATCCAAGCCCAGGTCCTCCGCCTTGCGGGCGCCAGCGACGAGGTCATGGGCATCCGGCGAGAACTGCGGAAGAGTGATCCCGAGAGACAGGCTCACGATGCGTTCACCATGAGATAGCGCACGAGGAACTCCGATACCCCGGCCGTGAGCAAGGCGACGTAGTAGAGGCCGGTGGCCGACTGGATCGAGCGGATCTTGATACACCGTCGGGCGGCCCACACCACCGCTCCGGTGAACAGCACAAGCGCAGCCCATATCCCGAAGAAAACGAGAGCGAACGAGTCGCCGAAACCGGGGAGACCGAGGACCGCCCCCTCGGTCGAGGCCGTCGCGAGCAAGGGAGCTGCGAGCGCGCCGGCCACGAGAGATGCCGCGGTCGTCACCAGCGCGGCATCCGTGAGCCGCCCCAGGGCCCACGGTTTCAAGCCCGGCTGATTGAGATACCAGTGCCCCAGCAACATCCCATTCGTAACCGCCCCCACGAGGCCCGCTCCGACGATCAAGGCCAGGCCCGCTGCGATGTGTGCCCACCCCGAGACCAGTCCCCCGGCCACCGCCAGCGACGCGGCCCCCACTGCGCCCACGGCGTACCCCGCGACGACGCCGGGTACCTCCGACCGGGAGTACTGGAGCGCTACATTCAGTGCCGCCACGACCACGACACCGGTGACGAAGATCCCCCCGACTCCCCCCGCATCGGCGGCCCGACCCGCGATCGCCGCAAGAACGGCGAGAACGAGCACCGTCCAGGCGACGATCTTGAAATGGCCTCGCCTGACAACGGCCCACGACTGGGTCCACGCCGCTCCGGCCGCTAGCCCGGAGGTCCACTCGAGGAGCACGAGCACAACCACGGCCGCCGGGCCGCTCAAGTCGACCTCATGCGCCGGATCAGTCGGGGATCAGTTTGCGGATCCAGCGGGGGACGAGACCGGCGCCGATCTCGATGATGTTCCGGATGACGTCGAGTACATCTCCGTCTCCATCCCAATGCTCGTGCAGTACGTGATCGGGAACGCGCTTCAGGATGTGATCGAGCGCGAAAGCCGTGAGAACGATGTCGTCGACCCGTCCCATCCTTGGAATGGCGTCCGGGATGATGTCGATGGGCGACAGCACGTACCCGACCGTGCATAGAAGGATGGCCTTGCTTCGGGCCGGCACTCTCGGATCCCGCATCAGACGACCCAGTAGCTTCAGGAGCCGCGGCGCGATCAACGCGTACTCTTTCAACTGCGTTTGACGTTCCTCTTTGCTCGCAGCGCTCATGTCCCGCGGCTCCATCATCTTTCCCTCAGCCCCCTCTTCTGTGTTCGCTCCGTCTGAACCACCTCATCGAGGGCCAGCGTCGCGGCCCCGATGATCCCGGCGTCTTGCGCCAGACTCGTCACGTCCAGCCGCATCGGCCGCCGTCGCTGAGCCTCGGTCATCCTCGCGAGCTGGTCGCGCGCCGCTCCGAGAAAGGCCTCACCGGCTCGCACTGCACCTCCCCCGAGGACGATGACCTCGGGATCGAAGATATTCGCCACATTCGACAGACCGACGCCGAGCATCCGACCCGCCTTCGCCAGAACGTCGCGCGCCACTTCGTCGTACTCGCGCGCCGCTTTCGCGACATCGAGCGCCGTGACGTTCTCGATCGATCCGGCGAACGACAATATGGAGCTCCGATGGTCGCCCTCCTTGAGGGCCGCGCGCGCGATCCTGGCGATGGCCGTCCCCGAGGCGAATTGCTCGAGGCACCCACGCAGTCCGCACGGGCAGGGGGGCCCGTCGGGGTCGACGACCATGTGCCCGAGTTCCGCCCCCGCGCCGGTGTATCCCCTGATGAGACGGCCGTCCACGACGAACCCACTTCCGATACCGGTTCCCAGCGTGATGTAGGCGAGGTAGTCCGTGCCCTGTGCGGTTCCGAAACGACGCTCGCCCCACGCGGCCGCGTTGGCATCGTTATCGACGACGACGGGAAGTCCGGACCTGGACCTCACTGCCTCGTCCACCTCCGGATCGCCGTACTCGAGATTCGGCGAGAACGTCACCGACCCGGTAGCGGCATCGATAAAGCCAGCGGCCCCCACTCCAACGGCAACAGGCTGTGCGTCAACGTCGCCGGCGTTCTCGATCAGCTCCTCGATGACGGCGATGATGCTCTTCGTGCCCGCGTGTCGATCCGTCGGCACCTCGACCCGAAGGAGCGCCTCCCCGGCGCGCGTGACTATGGCCCCCTTGGTCGTGGTGGCTCCCACATCCAGCCCGACTGCTGCATCGCGTGTCATGGTCACACTCGTCATGGTCTCCATGTTCTCAGGATAGTGAGGCTCAGACCACGTCGATACGTCGGACCGTCGAGCTATCGGGCCCGGGTGCCGAAGGTTCCCCAGCCGCACCCACCACGCTTTCGGCCTCAACGATCAGGATCGCAGCCGCGGCCAGCAACTCACGTGCCGCCGTGGCGAGGTGCTCAACGACCTCAGGCTTGGTCTGTCGTAGCACCGAGATCGTGGCGCAGATGGGGCATAACGAGCAGTCCGAGGTGTGGTCGTGACTCGTTGCGAAGAGGTCGCTGTAGCGGGCCGCCCTGGCGTCCTCGTCCTCGTGTTGTTGAGCGCCCGTATCGGTCATGCGTGATGGCCTCTCTCGAAGGAGATCTGTAAACGATCGTCATCCATTGTCGCCGATACGACTTTGCGACTGCGCAGCACGCCTGGGAGGACGATCGTTCGCCGGTAAGGGCCTACCCGGACGAACAACTCCTCGCCCTTCGTCGAGAGGTCTACCTCTTCCTTGCGGGCGAACGGCAGACGCAGGCTGAGGACGTAACCTTCGCCCTCCGGCTCGATCCTCATGGGGTCGTCGGTGAATAGAACCCCGGCCGGATCCGTCTCGCCGTACAACTCCTCGCCGATCGAGGCCAGGGCTTCCGATCCGATCAGCTCACGATCCCGGAGATGCGATCTCAACAACGGGACCGGGGTGAAGGCGGATTCGATGGTCGCTAGGTGTTCGGCCTGGAGTTGCTTCCAGCGATCGAAGTAGGGGTCGGAGACCTCGGGCGGCAACAACCGGTTGACGACGACCGAGTCGACGCGATACCCGAAAAGGTTCAGATACGTGAACGTCCTCATCGCCTCTGCGATCACCATGCGCTCGGGATTGACGACGAGCCTGACAGACGTGGTTGATGGATCGGTCAGGACCTGGCGAACGCCTTCGAGCTTCTCGTAGAAGCGCGCCACGGCGTCGTATACCGGTGCTCCCGGCAGCGGAAAGCTCGTGATGCGCTGAGCGACGGGCCTCAACGCGCCCATCACTCGACGCTCGAGCGGAAATATGCGGTCCATGTACCACTGGATGATGTCCGGCAGGGACAACAGCCGCAGGGTCTCGCCGGTAGGGGCGCAGTCAACGATCAAGACGTCGTAAGGACTTTCGTCGTGATGACTCTTGACGTCGGCCAGCGAGAACAGTTCGTCCAGACCCGGGATGATCGACAGCTCCTCGGCCTGGATGGAGTCGAGGCCCGCCCAGTTAAGTACGGCGATCGCGTGCTGCTGGATGTCGCGCCAGTTCTCTTCGAGCCGCCGCTGGGGGTCGATCTCTTCGGCCCACAGATTCGGCGCGACCTCGCTCGGCTCGGGGCCCAGCTCGGCAGCGAAGGCGTCGGCGAGCGAATGCGCCGGATCGGTCGACATGATGAGGGTCTTCCGTCCACTCGCAGCAATGCGGAGGGCGGTTGCGGCCGCGACCGTCGTCTTACCGACGCCCCCTTTACCGGTGAACAGAACGATCCGCATGGACGCGAGTTCAGCCCTTCTCGACGCGCTTCTTGAGATCCTCCAGGGCACCCTTCACGATCTGCTTCTCGCCCTGCCGTTTGAGGAATCCGGGAACGCTGAAACCGGGATCGATCGACAATTGGTAGGTGACATCCGTCACGTCTTCGAACTCGTCGAACTTGTACGAGCCGCTGAGCTTCTTGACATCGCCCTCGACAAGCTTCCACGAATAGCCCTTGGGCCATTTCGAGTAGTCGTACTCGAGCGTGTACTTGACCTTCCTCACCTTTGCATCGACCGCGAACCAGACCTCGGTGGCGTAACCGTCCTCGTCCGTCTCGAGGATCTTGACCTTCTTGATCTGCGGGTTCCACTCCGGGTACTTCTCGAAATCGGTTGCAACGTCGAAGATCTCTTCGGCGGTTGCGGAGATGTCGATCGAATCCTTGACGCTTTCAGCCATGTCGCCTCCGTGAGGTCAAACGCGCTCTTCTTTGCGGTGAGGAAAAGCTCTCTTGGTAGAGCGAAAGTAGCCGACATTGATGCACAACGTTCCCCCGATGTGCATCGATGACAGAAGCGGCTGATGCACGTGGCCGAAGTAGGCCCGACGAGGCTGGTACTCCTCGATGTATTCCAGAAGGTCGACGCTCCCCCGCTCGGCCTTCCCGGCCAACGTGTCGAAACAGAGATCGGGAACGGCCGGCGGTATGTGGGAGCAGAGGACGTCGACGGGGCCCAGAGACTCGACTTTCTCCCTCATGTGCTCTTCGGTGATCTCTCCGGCGACGTTCAGTGGGGTTGGGAGGGCGCCGCCGACGAACCCGAATCGCTCGCCATCCAGAATGATGACCCTAGCGTCCGCGTCGCGAACGGCGGGGCTCGACGACAAACAATGGGATACGAGGGCCGGGTTGTCGACGTTCCCAAGGATGAGATATGTCGGATCCGGAAAGACCGAGAAAACCGCGTCGTACTGTTCTCGCACCCGCCGGCCGATCTCGGCTCGCACCTCGTCCTCACGACCCGCCGTTCGCTCGACCATCGCCTGCCGCACCAGCTCGAACTGGCCCTCGGCCCGCAGGCGGATGACCTTCTCGACCGCCTCCACGGAGAACACCTCAGTGAGGATCCCGGTCATAGACGTGTAATCGATGAAGTTGATGAGGTCGCCGAGCAATAGCAGCGTCGCCCCCTCGGGAACCGCCTTCACGAGATCATCTGGAGCTCCGTGCAGATCCGAGACGACGTAGATGGACATCTAGCCATGCTATCGAGCGGATGGCGTTTTGACGCCGGCCCCCACGCGGAGTAGGAGTACGGCATGTCGAGCGGCCCCGGTTCCCTCACGCGATGACCCTCGTCCTGGTTCACGGGGGGGTCTCCGGCGTGGACAAAGCGATGCCGGGCCTGCAGGATGCGATCAGGGCGGGCGCCACACAGTCCAATGCCCTCGACGCCGCCGAGGAGGCGGTGCGCTCGCTCGAGGACCACCCCGAGCTGAACGCCGGTTACGGCGCGGTCTTGAACCGAGCCGGCGAGGTCGAACTCGACGCTGCGATCGTCGACGGCGCACGAGGGCGATGGGGCGGTGTCGCGAACGTGCGGTTCCGCAACCCCGTCTCGCTCGCCCGGATGGTGATGGAGCGCACCCCCCACGTTCTGCTCGCCGGAACCGGCGCGCAAGAAGCCGGCGTGGCGTTCGGACTCGAGGAGATGAACGAGTCGTCCCCCGAGCAGCACGAGAGATGGGCGCGGGAACGCGACGCGGGTCGCCTGGGACTCGAGTCCTACGGCCGCTCGGAGCATGTGGACACCGTCGGAGTGGTGGTTCTCGATGAGGCCTCTCGGCTCTGCGCTGCGTCCTCAACCGGAGGGGTGCTCGGGAAGCTGCCCGGCCGCGTCGGTGACTCGCCGATCCTGGGGGCGGGGACCTACGCGTCCTCCGGCGCCGCCGTCGTCGGAACGGGGGTCGGCGAATTGTTCCTCGAGACCCTCGCCTGTTTGCGCGCCGCCCGATTGATCGAAGAAGGGCTCGATCCGCAGGCGGCTTGCGAACGCACGGTCTCGCTGTTGGGCGAGCGGCAGCAGGTGGCCGCCGGGTTGCTGGCCCTGGATACCGGCGGTCGCGTCGGAGCAGCTTTCAGGGGCGGATCGTGGTCGGTGTGGGGGCCCGAGGGGCCGATCGGAGCGGTGTGTCTGGGTCCGGCACGAGACTGATCGGGGTCAGCGCGCTCCGGCGAGGGTGACCACGACCATCGCGGTCAAGAGCAGCAGGATGCCGAGCACCACGAAGAGGAAGCTACGGTCCTTGAGGATCACCGCGTAATGCCGGTGGGTCGCTTCGCGATATGCGTCGTGAGCCGTCACCGCCCACCAGCCGAAGGACACCATGAAGAAAACCCCTGCAAGCGCCTTCGATTGGGATCCGGGAGCGACAGCGGCGAGCACTGTCACCGCTACCACCAAGAACGAGATCACCCCGCGCGCGATCGCCTGGGGCCAGAGACCGAGGTAGGCGTGCCCGGCGCCGGGCAGGAACATCGAGATGAGCGTGACGGTGCCGGGGTCGCGTTGTATGACCTTCTCCTCGGGTTCCTTCAGCGTTTGGGCGAAGGTCGAGCCGCAGACGGAGCAGGTACTGACGGCCAGGGGGTTCTCCGTCTCGCACATCCGACAAGCCCACGAGATCCCCGAGTCGGTGACCTTGAAACTCTTTGGCAACGTGTCGGTGGCGGTCCCCCGCCCGTGTCCGTTACTCGAGACCGGCGAGGTGCCGACGACCCGGTCGTGGCCGGAGTGATCCGCTCCCGGAACGCGAGGCGCACCGTTCTCCGGTGCGGAGAGAGGGGCGATGCCGTTAGTGGCACCTGGGAGGGAGACGGGAGGCGCGGGGTTGCCGGCCCCCGGTACGTAAGCGGGCCGCGGGAGGGCCGAGGCGGGGGCAGCACGCCCGGCCGTCACCGGCGGGGCGACGAAACTCGTCAGGCACTGACCGCACCATTCGGCGTCGCGGGGATTCAAGCCCCCGCAGTGAGGACATCTCATCTCTCTCACATCGGTCGCGGAGGGGGGGGCCTGTAGTCCGGAGTGGCGGTTTTGGCCTTTTCTTCGTGACTATCCGTAAGAGTGGTCTGCGTTTGGATAGGTCCCGTCGGCCACCTCGTCTGCGAACGTCCGGGCGGCGGTCTCGATGGCGTCTCCGAGATCCGCATACCGCTTGACGAACTTGGGGGGTCGCCCGTCTGTGAGGCCCAGGAAGTCATGGAACACGAGGACCTGGCCATCACACTCCGGCCCGGCGCCGATCCCGATCGTCGGAACGGCGAGGCCAGTGGTCACCTCACGCGCCAGGTCACTGGGGACGGCCTCGAGGACGAGCGAGAAAACACCGGCGGCCTCCAGGGCCTTGGCGTCCTCGATGATCCCGTGTGCGGCCTCTTCATCACGACCCTGAACCTTGTAGCCGCCAAGCTGGTTCACCGATTGGGGGGTGAGTCCTAGGTGTCCCATGACGGGGATGCCGGCCTGGACCATGCGGCCGACGAGATCGGTCACACGCGCCCCACCCTCCAGCTTCACCGCGTGAGCGCCCCCCTCTTTCAACATCCGTCCCGCATTGTGGATGGCCTCATCGCCGGATGCCTGGTAGCTCATGAACGGCATGTCCGCGACCACCAGGGCTTCGGTCGCTCCCCGAGCTACCGCGGCCGAGTGATGCACGATGTCGTCCACAGTCACCGGGAGGGTGGAGTCGTGCCCAAGCACGACCATGCCCAGGGTGTCCCCCACCAACAAGACCGGTATCCCCGCGCGGTCCAGTAGACGGGCGGAGTGGAAGTCGTAGGCGGTGAGCATCGCGAATCGCTCGCCCCGCTCTTTGAACGCGCGCACGTCACGCACGGTGATGGACACTGTCGCCTCCTCGAAGGTAGCCGCAGTCTTCATACGATGATACGCCCCTCGTCGCCGAGCGACCCGCGGGCCGGAGCCAAACGGACTCGTCGACGATGGGACGAACAACGGAGCGCTCGCCTATGCGGGGATGGCTACTTCCGTTGAGGAGCCTTCATCGGGGCCGAGGACGGAGAGTCCTTCCTGTACATCTCCTCGATGTGCTCGTTGTAGTTCTCGCCGATCTGCTTCCGCTTGACCTTGAGGGTAGGCGTGATCTCGTTCTCTTCCTCGAGGAAGTCCCGGTCCAGGACCCGAAACTTCTTCACGCCTTCCACCCGCGCCAGCGAGTTGTTTACCTCGTTGATGGCGGCTTCGATCTCCTTCAAGGTTCTCTCGTCGCCCGCGATACCGGCCACGTCGGATGCGTCCACCCCATGCTCTTTGGCCCACCCGGGTGCCTTCTCCTCGTCCAACGTGATGATCGCCGTGAGGAACGGGCGCCGGTCTCCGATCACGACCGCCTGAGAGATCAGATCGTGGAACTTGATCTTGTTCTCGATCTCCTGTGGTGCGATGTTCTTGCCGCCCGCGGTGATGATCAGGTCCTTCTTGCGGTCCGTGATCGTGAGGTAGCCGTTGCCGTCGAGTTTCCCCACGTCTCCGGAACGCATCCACCCTTCGTTGTCGAGGAGCTCCTTCGTCGCCTCTTCGTTCTTGTAGTAGCCCTTCGTCACGTTGCCACCGCGCGCGAGGATCTCGCCGTCCTCCGCGATCTTCACTTCCATGCCCGGAAGGGCGGGCCCGACCGTGCCGATGAGGATGGCGTCCGGCGGGTTCCAGGTGGTGGGCCCGGTATCCTCCGACTGCCCATAGCCTTCGGCGATCTTGAGGCCGATCGAGTGGAAGAACCACAGGAGCTCGGAGTTGATGGGAGCGGCAGCCGACAGCGAGAGCTCACACTGTCCGAGCCCGATCGCCGAGCGCACCTTGTGAAGCACCAGCTTGTCGAGGAGTGCGTGTTGTAGACGGGCGCCGAGTCCGAGCTTCGCGTCGGTCATCTTCCCGCCTTGTCGCACGGCCTCTTGCTCCGCCTCCGTCACTGTCCGTCCGAGCGCGATGGCCTTCTTGGCGAGCTTCGTCTTGCGGTCGTCCGGATCGGCCTGGGCCATCTTCGCCTGGATGCCCGCGTAGAACTTCTCCCACACGCGCGGCACGCCGAAGAAGTACGTCGGCTCGCACTCCTTGAGGTCCTCGAGCAGCGTCTCGATCGATCCGGCGAACCAGGTTTGGGTGCCGTAATAGATCTGGAGCATGTGCGAGATCATCCGCTCCGCTATGTGAGAGAGCGGTAGGTAGGAGAGCGCGCGACCCTTCTCCGCGTCGGCGATGGGGATCTGTTGCTGGGAGTGAGAGGCCGTCCACCAGATGTTCGAGTGCGACAGCATGACGGCTTTGGGAGGGCCGGTCGTTCCCGATGTGTAAACGAACGTAGCCAGGTCGTCGGGCGTCACCGACCCGAGCGCCGCATCGAACTTCGAATCGTCCACGTCCTTGCCGCTCGCGAGCAACTCGTCCCAGGTCATGACGAAGTCCCCGTCGGCGTCCCCGTCGTAGCCATCGAAGACGATCACCTTCTCGAGAGCGGGAAGCTCCGAACGCATCTTGAGCACCTTCTCGAGTTGCTCGGAGTCCTCGACGATCGCCACCTTGGACTCCGAATGCTCGATGACGTAAGCGACCTGGTCCGCGGAGTTGGTCACGTAGATCGGCGCCGTGGTGCCGCCGACCGACATGCACGCCACGTCGGCGTAGAACCATTCTGGCCGGTTGTGGGACAGGAGACTCATCTTGTCCGCATGCGAGAAACCAAGCGCCAGCAAGCCCTTAGCGGCGCGCTTGGTGATATCGCCGTACCCCTGCCACGTGACGTCTCGCCACCCGCCGTCGCTCTTGTGGCGTAGAGCGACCCGTTCGGGGTGTTCCCCCACGCGCTCCCAGAACCGCCCGACGATCGTCTCAGCCATCACGTCCCCCTTGCCTGCAATACGCAAATCGTTCGTTCGTATATCCGAATCTTGTCCGACTCGACCTCTATTGACAAATCAAGCTCACCCGCGGGGCGCTGCGGGGGAGAACTCGATTGCATTCCGGATCCGTTCATCGATCGGAGGATGCGTGTAGAGCAGCCACCTCGCCACCGTCGGGGGCCTGAGGTCCGCGAGGTTCGAGAACGCCAGACGCCGGAAGACTCGCACGGCGGTATCGGGATCCTCCGTCAACCGCAGGGCGATCCGATCCGCCGTCGCCTCGTGGTTTCGAGACAGCGTGTTCTCGACGGGCAGCGCCACAGCACCCGCGGCGAGGGCGAACAGAAGCAGCAAGGGTAGGGCGCGGAGGTCGCCCACGCCCGGAGCCCCACCCCAACTCCAGACCCCGGGAAGGGTTCGAGCCATCAGGGTCAGAGCACCGAATCCCAGCAAGAGACCCATCGAGGACACCAGGACGCCTTTGAGCACATGGCCCTCGGCCTCGTGACCCAGTTCGTGAGCCGCAACGAAGAGCGTCTCGTCCTCGCCACCGCGTTCGACGAGGGTGTCGTACAGAACCATCCGTTTGGTGCCGCCGAGCCCGGCCACGTAGGCGTTCTCGGCGGTCGTTCGCCGGCTTGCATCGGACACCAGGACGGCATCGACCTCGACGCCCGCACGGCGTGCCATCGTCTTGATCCGCGCCGCGAGAGCCGCGTCCTCGAGCGGGGTAAACCGATTGAAGAGTGGAGCGATGGCGACGGGCCACAGGAAGACGAGCGCCGCGGTCAGCACCGTGAATCCCGCCCACCCCCAGACCCACCAGGAGCCGGGCCTCCAGCGCACGATGCCGAAGAACGCCGCCGCGGCGACACCGGACGTAACGGAGCCGACGAGTATTCCTCGGAGCGTGTCCCCCAGCCACCCGCCGAGTTCCTGGGTCGACAAGCCCCAATCGCGCGCCACGATGAAGCCCCGGACGAACCCCACCGGCAATAGGGCCATGGTCATGATCGCCGCGATGGCGATACCAGCTGCCGCCGCGTGCACCAGGATCCCGCCCGGAAGCCGCTCGACCGCTCCCACGAGTCGCCCGAAGGGTCCACGCGCCAGCACGAGCAGCACCACGATCTGCGTTACGAGGGTCGCGGCCAGGGCCAGGTAGCCCGGCCCCCGAAAGGCCGCATGTCGCGCGACCTGCGCATCCGTGAAGGTTGGGCCGAGCGAAGGATCGGTCGCGGAGCGACCCGGGCCGGCATCCCGGACGTTCGCCGGCGTGCGAGAGACCAACGCGACGGCGACCGCCCCGGCGACGGCGACCAGGGTCACGATCGCGATCGCTCGCCAGCTGCTCACGGTCTCACCCTAGCCAAGAGCTTCGTTTAGCCGGCGCGCGCCTCGCCCCGTCCACGCTCCCCCTCTGTGGGGTTCGAAGCCCCTTCGGAGCGCGGCCGGAACTTGAGCACCGGTATCAGCCCGGCGCCGGAGAGGGTGCGGAGGGAGGAATCGAGGTTCTCGTCGATCTCGACCGGTCCCGTGGGGGGATGAAGCATGGCGGTGACGAGGCAATCGTCGCAGTGCTCGGAGCGGTACATCTCGCATTCGGTGCAGTCGATCCTCATTTCGGTGCCCTCCCTCTCTCGGCGGGGCCCCGGGATGCCCCCTGCCTCGCCCTTTCGGTTCACGGCCACAACGTAGCGAAGCCCTGCGACAAATAACCCGCTTACCGGATCAGAACCATGAATTGAGATGAAGTGGCGATGGTGGCCCCCTGCGCCGCAGCCCGCTCCTGAAGCTCCCTGTCGCTGGTCACCACGATGACCGGTACCGTGGGCCACTTCTCGAGCAGAGCTACTAGATGATCGTCCGCCGTCTCGGCCGCCGATGAGTATTCGACCGTGACCGGCCCGCTCTTCTTTCTCGAGGTTCGAGGAGGCACTTCGGAACCATCGAACACCACCGTCGCCTGGACGTTCTTCTTGCGAGCGAGCCGGGCGACCCCGTCGACGACGCGCTCCCGCTGGCTCTCGAGATCCAGCGCGCCGTAGGCGCCCTCGGCCTTGGACACGTTGTATCCATCGACGAGCAACCAGACTCCCTCCGTCTGCAACCATGCCGCCAGAGATTCCGGCGCGTCGTCGAAGAGTCCCTTCGGCGCGCGCAGTCGCGAACGCTTGCCGGGGGGTGCCGGAGTCGTCTTCGTTCTGGATGAACGTCGCGCCCGCGCGACTTGGGCTTCGGTCTCGACCTCACGGATACGAGTCTTGAGCGTGCGTACGGTCCTACGAACCTCTTTGAGCTCCGCTCGCGCGTCGTCCCTGTCGGATGCAGCCTTCTCGCCGGCACGCCGGTTCTTGCGCCGATCGCGTTCGAGCGCCAGCTCCGCCTTCTCGGCCGCGGCCTGCGCCTCAGTTCGCGCTCTCTCAGCGGCCGTGACGCGCTTCTTCATGTCTTGCAGATCCGTCATCAGCTCCGCATGGACGAGACGCTCGCTGGCTGCCGCGGCGCGCGCCGACTCCTTGACCCCCTTGAGCTCCTCGCGGACCTTGCGAACCTTCGCTCGTTCTCGTTCGAGTTGTGCCTCGAGTTCCACGACCTTCTCTTCCGCGCCCTTCGGCGACGCCTTCTTGTGGCGCGAGTGACGCTCGAGCTCGGATCTCCACCCTTTGGGTCTTTCGCACGCGAGCCGCAGGATCTCCTTGTCTCTCTTCGAGATCGAGGGCTTACCGTCATCGAGCCAGTCAACTAGCCTTCTCCGAAGGGCATCGTGCTCGAGCCGCGCCAGCAAGTCCGCGCGATGTCGCGTGGCGAGAGTCTGTTGCCTGAAACCCTTGAACCGACGCAGCGGTCCGGGCAGCTCGGGGGCGGGCGTCGCACCGATGTAAGCGCCGAGCGAACGGGCGAGGGAGATCGCGATGTCGTCGGGTACGGAGCGCATCTAGATCGCGCCCGCGTCCTTGAGCCTCTCGTGGCCGGCCCGGTCGATGCCGAACTCCGCCAGCACCTCCTGAGTGTGCTCGCCAAGATCTGGAGGCGGGCGCCTGACGACGCTGCCGCCCGTGGAAGAGCCCATCTTTATGGGATTCCCGATATGGCGGATCACCCCCACCGAAGGCACCTCTTCCTCCACGACCATCGAGTGCCCTCGTATCTGCTCTTCTTCGAGAGCCTCATTTAGGTCGTTCACTGGCGCCACGCATACATCCCGGCCCTCGAACAACTGCATCCATGCCTTCCTCGTTCGACTCCGAAAGATGGCCTCGAGTTCCGCGACCACGGCGTTCTTTCGCTCCCCCATAGCGAACGCGTCGTGGTGCAGATCCAACCTGTCGAGAACGAGGCAGAGCTCGTGCCAGAACTGCGGCTCGAGGGCAGCCACCGTGAGATAACCGTCGGCGGCCGGATACACGCGATAGCAAGGGTAGGCGCCGGAGAGTGGCATCCGGCCCCGTTTGGGAACGTCGCCGGTAGCGAAGAATCCCGCCGCGTGCAGCCCCAGCCACGACACGACCCCGTCCAACATCGAGATATCGCAGAAGTCCCCGCGTCCCGTGACGTCGCGCTGGCGCACAGCCGCCAGGATCGCGATCACGGCCGCCATCCCTCCTCCACCCAGGTCCCCGATCTGGACCCCGGGGAGCGTCGGCGGACCGCCCTCGGGACCCGTGATCGAGAGAGCTCCCGACAAACCGATGTAGTTGGCGTCGTGCCCTGCCTCTTGCGCGCGCGGGCCATCCTGCCCGTACCCGGTGATAGCGCAATAGACCAGCCGGTCGTTCCGTTCCCGCAGGGCCTCCCAACCCACACCGAGGCGGGCCATGACCCCCGGACGGAAGGACTCGACGACGACATCCGAGGTCGCCGCCATCATCAGGAACACGTCCCTACCGGCAGCGCTCTTGAGGTTCAGCGTCAGCGACCTCTTGTTGCGGTTCAAAGCCACGTGTCCTGCCGATAGCTGCCCCATCATCGGCGGCGTCCAGCGGATGTAATCGCCCTTCCCCGGTTCCTCTATCTTGACGACGTCCGCCCCCAGGTCCGCGAGCAACAAGGTCGCGTACCCGCCCGGGAGGAGCCGGGTCAGATCGAGAACCCTGATGCCCGCTAGAGGGAGGGTCACGGCCTCGGGTTGTCGGGGACCGTACTGGCCTCGACCTCGATGATGGCATCGCTCCCGCCGCACCACCGGCACACGACGCGCTCGACGGTACGGGACAGGATCTCCTCCTCCTCCACCGACATGCCCCCGGCCAGCGTGAAGTGCTGGAAGGCTCTTACCCTCTTCGTCTCGAAAACGTCGAAGCGCGTCTTGTTCCCGCACGCATCGCAGCGGTAGACGGGCACATCTGATGGCAGGCCGGAGCGTCCCATGGCGGTGAGCTTAAATGCCCTGGTCGGGGGCTCGGAAGCGAAACTGGGCCCTGAATGTCTTGCTTTTATCGAACATATGTTCGTATGTTGAGCGGATGCCCATCCAGCGATCGTTCGAGGACCTGGGCACTCCCCTGTCTGCGGTCACCTTCTGCGTGATCGACCTCGAAACGACCGGGGGGTCGGCCGCAGATGACGCGATCACGGAGATCGGGGCGGTGAAAGTCCGGTGCGGTGAGACCCTGGGCACGTTTCAGACGCTCGTGGACCCAGGACGGGAAGTCCCCGCTTTCATCCGCCTCCTGACCGGAATCTCGCGCGACATGCTGGTCGAGGCGCCCTCGATCGAAGCGGTCCTCCCGAGTCTGCTCGAGTTCGTACGGGGGACCGTGCTGGTGGCTCACAACGCGCGCTTTGACGTCTCGTTCCTCAACGCCGCGCTGGCTCGAAACGACTACCCCACCCTTTCGAACCGCGTCGTCGACACAGCGACGATCGCCCGCAAGACCCTCGCTGGAGAAGTCCCTAACAACAAGCTCTCGACCCTGGCGGGATACCTGCGATGCGCCCACCAGCCTTCTCACCGCGCGTACGCAGATGCGCTCGCGACCACCGACCTCCTCCACCACCTGATCGAACGCGTTGCCGGTTACGGAGTGAATACGCTCGAAGATCTCTGCGCCATGTCCTTCACGCGCATGGACGGCACCTGGCACAAGATCTCGCTGGCCGACGATCTTCCCCGGGGGATCGGCGTCTACCGGTTCGTGGGGGCGGCGGGCGCAACGCTCTACATCGGCAAGGCCACCGACCTGCGCGCGCGGGTGCGCTCTTACTTCTACGGCGACCCCCGGCGCAAGATCCGTGACTTGCTGAGGGAAACGCAGGGCATCGTGGTCGAGCCTCACGCAACCACTCTCGAGGCCGAGGTCGCCGAAGCTCGCGCCATCGCAGAGGAGTCGCCCCCTTACAACAGCGCAGGCAAGAAGAAACCGATCTGGTACCTGAAGGTCACGCTGGATCGCCCACGCGCCCGCATGTCACGGGTTCGCACGCCGCGATCCGACGGAGCGATCTACGTCGGCCCCCTCGAAGCGCGCGCGGTCCAGGCGTTGATGGATGCCGCTCGCGATGCACTGACGATCCACCGCTGCAGCGAACCCGCCCGCTGCCGAGGCTGCGTCTTTTCTCAGATGGGCACGTGTTCAGGTCGCGACCCCGAGTCGCACAGGGAGGACCTACGACGCCTCGCCGTCGCCCTCGAGGTGGAGCCTCGCCGGTTGCTCGAACCTCTGCTTGCCCGGATGAATCGCCTTGCGGCGTCCGAACGCTTCGAAGAGGCCGCCGAAGTGCGAGAGCGTGGAGCCCTCCTCGAACGCGCATTGGTTCACCGTCACGAGGTAGGCGCTCTCAGGAGGGCGGGCGACGTCGTTCTGACGATCGGAGAGCGCGCGATATGGCTGCGTTGCGGCCGGCTCGCAGGGGCTGTTGACATAAGCGAGGACGACGACCGGGTGGTGCGAGCCTGGATGAGCGGGCCGGGCCCGCCCGAGATGCCTCCCTATATGACGTCTGCTGCCGCGCGCGAAGGGCGCGTGATCGCTTCGTGGCTGCGGCGCCACGCGTCGGAGGTCCGGATCCTGCACGCGAGCGGCACCTGGTCGTGGCCGGCGGCGGCACGCCCCGGCGGCCTTTTCAGACCCCGCTCCGATCCGGCGGTTCGGGATCGGGCCCGGGCGGCTCAGACCGCCTGAGAGATCTCGATCAGGTCGCTCAGAACGCGTCGTGCGGCTCCGGATCCCAGAGCCTCCGCGGCGCGCTCGAGACCTGACGCGATATCGGAGGCCAGCCCGCACGCAAGTAGGCCGGCAGCAGCGTTGAGGGCGACGATGTCCCGCCGAGGACCGGCCGCTCCATCGAGAACGTCGACGATCGCTCGCGCGTTCTCCTCGGCGGTGCCACCAGCGATGTCGGATGGGTCGGCCGCCGAGATCCCGTGTTCCGCCGGATCAAGCGTCCACCGGCGCATGCTCCCCTCCACCAGCTCGACGACCTGAGAGGGCCCCGAGGTGGACAGCTCGTCGAGCCCACGGTCGCCGTGGAACGCGACGACGTGTTTGCTACCGAGTCTCCGCAAGGTGTCGACCATCTTCTCGATCATGTTGGGGTCGGCCACGCCGAGGGCTTGGTAGGTCGCGCCGGCGGGGTTCGTCAGCGGTCCGAGGAAGTTGAAGACCGTGGCCACACCCAACTCGCGTCTCGGCATCGCGGCGTGTCGCATGGCCGGATGGAACACCGGAGCGAAGCAGAAACCGAGGCCCGCCCCTTCGATGCATGCCTCGACGCCCCTGGGCGGAAGGTCGATCCGGATACCAAGAGCCTCGAGCACGTCCGCAGAGCCGCACCGCGAGGAGGCCGCCCTGTTGCCGTGCTTCGCAACGCGTGCACCGGCCCCCGAGCAGACGAAGGCGGCTGCGGTCGAAACGTTGAAGCTCCCCGATCGATCGCCGCCCGTCCCGCACGTATCGAGTAGGTCACCGTCCACCTCAACCCTCTCGGCGTAGGCCCGCATCGTGCGGACGAGACCCACGATCTCGTCCGTCGTCTCGCCTTTGGAACGCAAGGCCACCGCAAATCCGGCGATCTGGGCCGCCGTTGCGGCACCTTCCATGATCTCGGTCATGGCGGCTGCAGCCTCGGTCTCGTCCAGAGAGTAGCCCGACAGCAGGGTCGTGAATGCGTGCGGCCACGAGAATGACTGGTTCATCTCAGAAGGTTAGCGTCAGGAGGCGGGGCCAAGCAGGCGCTCGAAGGCGAGAGCATATGCAACCGCCGCCCGCTCCAGCTCTTCGAGGTCGATCGACTCGCGAGCCGTATGCGCAAGCGAGATATCTCCCGGGCCGCACACGACCACGTCGGCTCCGGCCTGCGCCAGATAGCGCGCATCCGACGCGCCGCGGAACCCGATGAGCTCGGGCGGACGGCCCGTAGCTGCTCCGGTCGCCGCCGCCACGTCCTGAACGAGGCGAGCGCCGACATCGAGCACGAACGGTTCGCCGTAGAACTGAAGCTCGACGCTCGCATCGATATCGGGGAACCGCTTCGAGGCCCTCTCGACCGCCGCCTCGACCGATTCGATGACCGACTCGCGGGTCTCGGGGGGCACGCTGCGCCGATCGACTTCGACGACGCAAGAAGCGGGAACGACGTTCACCTTCGTGCCCCCATGGATGGTCCCCGCGTTGATGCTGGGACCACCGAGTACCTCGTGATTGACCCTGGGTAGGGACGTTTCGAGGTGCGAGATGATCTCGGCCATGTGCTTGATCGCGCTACGACCTCTCTCCGGCGCGGAGCCATGCCCGGCCAAACCCCTGGTGGTGATCTGGAACCAGCACGCCCCGCGCTGCGCGTGCACGACACGCAACGACGTTGGCTCGCCGACGATGGCGACATCGGGTCGTACTAGTCGTTGCTCGACGAGGTAGCCCGCTCCGATGAACCCCATCGTCTCCTCATCGGAGACGAACGCTAGTTCAAGTGTTCCATCCGGTGCGAAGCCGGCGCGTCGGAGGATGGCGACGGCTTCGAGGGCGGCTGCGATCGGGCCCTTGGCATCCGATGTGCCTCGTCCATGCATGCGACCGTCGATGATCTTTGCCCCGTATGGATCCTGCTCCCACAGCTTGTGGTCCCCCGCCGGGATGACGTCGAAGTGCGAGCAGTAGCCGACCACTCGTTTGCCCGACCCCCACCGGGCGACGACATTGGGCCGCCCCGTCTCCAACTCGTGAACCTCGACGTCGAGCTCGAGATCCTGGCACTGCGACGCGACCAACTCCCCGACGCGTGCTTCCTCTCCAGGAGGGTTCTCCGAAGGCTCTCGCACCATCGCAACGAGACGATCGGTCAACTGCTCCCTATCCAGCAGTTCGGAGAATTGAGAGGCTGTGGCTTCCATCGTCTGGGACACTATGGTCGATGACCCCTTATCAGTTGTTCCTGTTGGTCGTGCTCCTGCTGTGGCCGGTCGTGATCATCGGCCTGCTCTTCCTCATGACGAAACTCGAGGATTACGTGAAACGGATCGACGCCTCGACTCCAGAGGAGGCGGGACTCGAGCCCGTCGCCGGCAAGCCCACCGACCGGGAGGTCAAGATCGTTTTCGGCGAGCAGGTCGTCGGCGAGAGAAGTGGAGGCGAAACTCAGACTCGAGCTTAGACCTGAGCGATGCATTCGATCTCCACACGGGCCCCCTTGGGGAGGCCTGCAACGCCGATCGTTGCCCGCGCCGGGGGATCGGCCGAGAAGAAGCGTGAGTAGGTGTCGTTGAATTCCGGGAAGTCATTCATGTCTGTGAGGTAGGCCGTCACCTTCAGCACGTGTGGGAGTGCCGTGCCCGCCGCCTCCAACACCACCGACAGGTTCTCGAGGCAACGACGCGTCTGGTCCGCAACAGACCCCTGCAGGAGTTCGCCGCTCGCCGGGTCGAGCGCCACCTGACCCGAACAGAATACGAGCCCGTTCGCGGAGATCGCCTGCGAATAGGCGCCGACCGCCTCTGGCGCCTGTGAGGTTTGTACGACCATCTTCGCCATGGGTCTGATCCCTTCTCGACTTTGACTTGGCAGGGCCTAGCTGGGACTCGTAGGCGGGCAACAGCTCCGCCAGCCCCTGTCCTGGAGCAGCACCCTAAATGACGCCGCGGACGGGAGGGCCGGGCCGTCTCCGGACGCCGAGGCGGGGGCGAGCGGGGTGCGCCCGGCGAGCGGAGGGCGCGGGGGGGCGGAGGGATATAGACCTTTGGAAAGCTCCTTTGAGCGGCCCTTCACCCGCGGGGTTTATGGACTTTGAGCAAGCAGGCGTCGATACCTCCCGACTTGCCAGCCCGGGAAACCCGTAGCGGCGGCGGGGCGACAAGGAGGGCCCCCGCCCTGACGGACGGGGGCCCACATCGGGAGCCGGCCTATAAGCCGGATCCTGTACCGGCCGTCGCTCTCGCTTCGGCCGGCGGCGGCCATCCATCTGGGACGGACGTCGCCGTCCGCCTCTTGCGGCCTACCCGGAGGCTGCCCCGAGGGGCGGGCGGGCCACCCATGCCTCCTGCTTGGCCTTGCTCCGGACGGGGTTTGCCTAGCCGCCGCGGTCACCCGCGACGCTGGTGAGCTCTTACCTCACCGTTTCACCCTTACCCGGCCGAGGCCGGGCGGTTTGTTTTCTGTGGCACTGTCCGCGGATCGCTCCGCCTGGGAAATTCCCCAGCGTCCTGCCCTGTGGAGTCCGGACTTTCCTCGACCCGGAGCGAACTCCGAGCCGCGGCCGCCCGGCCGGCTCCCACCTCTATTATGCGCGGTCTGACGTGCAGGCGCATCCGCCGCGACGCCCGGTCGAGGGCCGCCAGCAGCGGCCCCCCCAGCACGACGACCATCACCGCGTTGCCCACGGCCCGGGCGGAGTCCCACCACCCCGAAGTCGCCATATAGAACGTGACGTACCGCCAGAGATTGTCGATCGATCCGGCGGCGGGGTCCCAGCCGAGCTCGGACGATCCCGCGGCGAACGGCCAGAACCACAGGTTCATGACGGCCCCGAAGAGGAATCCTGCGACGAATCCGTAGGCGGCGAGGGCCGGGATGCGGCTGCGTCCACTCCGCGGGAGTAGCCCCGCTCCCAAGCCCATCCATCCGACGGCGACCATCTGGAACGGCAGCCACGGGCCGAGTCCGCCTACGAAGAGTCCCGACGCCATCGTCCCGACGGCCCCCAGCACGAAACCGAAGCCCGGACCGAATGCGTTGCCCGCCACCAGGACCACGATGAACATCGCCGAGAAACCGGCGACGAACCCGGGAAGTCGCAGAGCCACCATCGCCGCTCCAAGCACCCCCAGCAACGCCACAGTCTTCGGCCCCAATCCCCCACGTCCCAGCTCGACGAACAACAGTGTTCCGAGGCACAACAGGAGGCCGGCAAAGATCCACGGAGCGTCGATCCCGTGTGCCGTATCGGTTCCCACGGCCGCCGGCAAGAGGAAGGGCCAGGCGAACGCAGCAACGCCCACGAGGTTCGCGACCAACAACACAAAGAAGCGGAGCGCAGAGGGTCTCACGATGACATCGCCTCGGCCACGCGCTCGGGAGTCAACCATCGCGGCCCGAACACGCGCGCCGTCTGTGGCGCGAAGACCGCAGAGTCACCGATGACATCCTCGGGCCGCCCGTCGGCAATCACGCGGCCGCCCGCGAGCATCACGACTCGGCCGGCGAGAGAGGCAACGAGCTCGACGTCGTGCGTGGCGAACACGACGACGCGACCCTCGCGAACATAGGCGCGCAGCATCGCGGACAGCCTCGACTTCGACTCCGGGTCAAGGCCCCGCGTCGGCTCGTCGAGCAACAACACCGGAGCCCCTGTCGCTGCGATAGCGGCGACGGCCACCAGGAGTCGCTGCCCGGCCGACAGGTCGCGGGGGTGGGCGGCAGCGAGGTCGAGCAACCCCAGCTCGCGCAACACGTCCTCCGCCCTTCGGCGGCTTCGCGCTCGAGGAGGCCCGTTCGTCTCGATCCGGCGCGCATCCAGCGTGACTTGCACCTCTTGCGCGACCGTTTCCTTGAAGAGCACGTTGTCGGGCATCTGTGGGCACAGTGCAACGTTCGCTCCGGGCTCGGGTTCGCCGCCGGGAGCATTCACCTCGCCCAAGTCGGGTGCGTGCAACCCGCATAGACATCGCAGCAACGTCGTCTTCCCCGCGCCGTTGCGGCCCATGAGCGCGACGATCTCGCCGGCCCGCAGATCGAGCTCGATCCCCTCCAGCGCAACGCGCGCTCCGTACGATGCCGTCAACGGGTGAGTCGTCGACAGCACGACTTCCCCAGCCCGAGGAAAAGCAGCTCGGTCGTCGTCGTCCAGGATGATCCCGCTGGCGGCCGCGCTGCGGCGAGCTTCCCTCACGGTCAGGGGTAGAGGGGACCATCCAAGGGTGTGACCCAGACGGTGAACTGGGGGCCCGGCACCCGTCCACTCGAGGATGGCGCGCACTTCCCCGACCTCGACGCGGCCCGAAACGCATCCCAGGGCTATGTCCACGAACCCCGCTACACGCTCGAGCCGGTGCTCGGCGATCATCACGGTCAGCCCGTGATCGTGAACCAGCCGCTGCAACGCGGCCAGAACGTCCTCCGCACCCTGAGGGTCGAGCTGGCTCGTCGGTTCATCTAACAACAAGACCCGGGCTCCCGCCGTGAGTGCAGCGGCTATCGCAACCCGCTGCCGCTCGCCACCCGACAGCGACCGAACGCTCCGAGCGCGCAGATGCTCGACATCGAGCAGATCCAGCGTCTCCTCCACGCGCCTGCGCATCACGGCTTGCGTCGAGCCGAGGTTTTCCATCGCGTAGGCGAGCTCGTCCTCAACCACGTCCACCACGAAAGACGCGGACGGATCTTGCGGAACGTATGCGACCACGTCGGCCAGCGCGCGCGGCGCGTGCTCCAGGGTGTCGCGCCCCTGAACCAGGACGCGACCCGACCACTCGCCGCCGGTGAAATGAGGCACCAGCCCGTTCATGGCGCGCAGCAGTGTGGACTTGCCGGCGCCCGTCGCACCTGTGATCAATGCGAAGGTCCCCTCTGGAAGATCGAAGGAGACGTCCTTCAGCGCCGGTGTTTCGGATTCCGGGTAGGTGAACGTCACATCCGAGACCCGCAGGGCCTGGTTCATGCGGGTTCGATCGGATCAGCCGGCGGGACGAGAGCGGGCAGAGCCAGCGCGATCAGGGCTGCAACCGCCCCCAGCGAGACCTCGGGCCAGCCCAATGGATAAGCGGGCATGGTCAGTGGGGAGCCCGTCCACACCATCGCCGCTACGTACGCGAGCGGGATGGTGCCAGCCACCACCGTCAGCCACGAGGGAACATTCCACGGGTCACTCCGATAGCGAGAGCGACGTCCCCTGCCGTGCCCGCGCGCGTCCATGCTCTCCGCTAGAGTCACCGCCTCCTCCATACCGGTGGACAGAACCGGAACCGCGAGCGCGGGCATGTTCCGTAGCCGACCGGCATGGATGCCGCGAAGCCGTTGAGCCTCGCGGACACGCACTCCGGCATCGATCATCCGGGGCGCTATAGACAGAGCGAGAACGGATGCGAGCGCGGGCTCATGGAAACGTCGCGGCGCCAGGCGCAACAGACGCCATGGGTCGGAAACCGAGTTGAAGGTTCCGTAAACAACGAGCATCACGGCCAGACGGGCCCCCTCGAGCATCGCTGCGACCACGCTTCCCCGGCTCACCGGTCCGAAGAACACCAGCGCGGTGCGCGTCGCGATGGTCAGCAAGCCGAACGAAGCGAAGATCCCGAAGGATCTGATGCCGGGTCCAGGGTGTCGGTGTGCAGCATGGACGACCCACGCCGCCGCGAACACCAGGATCAGGTAGAAGGGGTTGGTCGTCGCCAGCGCCACCAACCCGCCGCACAAGGTCCACACGACCCACGCGGCGGGATGCACGTTCATCGCTCGCTCCCAGCCGAATCCCGGGCGGCAACGAGAACCTCATCCTCGTTACGGGCTCGCTCGATCATCCCGCGCTCGATCTCCGCTTGCGGGCAAGCAGGACGCCTGCGCCCGCCAGCGCGGCGGAGGCCCCGAGCGCGGCAACGCCGGCGGGGGGTGGCCCGCTCCCTCCGGGAGCCTTCGGCAGAGGCGGACCGGCGCCGGCCACACCTGACGACGAGGCGGATGGAGCCGGCGAAGAAGCGGCCGGATCTCGCTCGCGTTCCTTCTCGCCGTCGCGTCGACGCGAGGCCTTCTCTTCCTTCTCCTTCGAACCCGCGCGTTGCCCGGGACGAGATCCGTAGCTCCGGTCGCCCGCGCGAGTGCCGTCGCCGGACGGTTGAGCCGAGGCCGGATCGCTAGACCCCGGCGCTCCTTCTCCTGCGCTACCGGCTCCGCCGCCTTCAACTGGTCCGCGCGTGGAGGGGGGCCGCGACGGGTCCGGTTTCTCAGGCGCGGGACACACCGAGCGGTGCGTCGTCCTGGGTGGAGGGCGGTGGGTGCTCGGACCATCGCCGGTGTCCCACGACCATCCGTGTGTGCCGCCTTCGCCCACGCTCACCGAGCCGGCCCCCGATCCCGACCACGACCAACCGCCCGAGCCGTCCCCAACCCAGAATCCCCAGAAGTACGGATGCTCGCCGAAGCAGTCATCGCCGGTCGCGCCGACGTTGGCGAGCATGCAGACAGCCTGGCCGCCCTCGCCGAATCGGTAGGTCAGGCCGTACTGACTCGACGCGAGCTCGATGAGATGAAGCCCCGAAACCCGCGTTGCATCGAGGCGTACGCACAGGCGATAGACGTTGCCGCCCGTATCGACGACCAGCGCGGCCCTCGGTCCCTCCTCGGCTGCGCACGCAACCTGCCCGGATGCGGCCGGTCCCAGCGGCGTGAACAGCGCGGCCAGGAACGCCGCGCACGCGACGGCAACCCGCAACCTCACGCCGGCAACCTCACGCCGGCACCCTCATGCCCCGGCACCCCGACACGGCGCCCGGTCATCCGCAGTCAGGTCGCGCCGGAGCGGGCTGCGCGACATCGTGGCTTGGGATCGGAAGTGACCGGCCGAGGACGCCAGGTATGGCCGCGATCGTCGCCCCCACAGATGTCGCTCCCCCCAGCTCCGCGTCACGCCGCGTCGGTGAGCGGGACCACTTGCCGTTGGTGCGCGTCCACGTGTAGGCGAAAGCTCCGGCGGTGTCCCCACACAACTCGTACTGCAGGTCCCTGAGAGCGTCGCGCGATCCGCTCGGAGCGGCCTTGCCGCGCGCCTTGAAGGCCTGCAACACCAGCGACGTGGAGTTCGCGTCGGTATAGGAACGGAAACCGAAAGGACTCCTCCGGTGATCGTACTTCCATCCGCCTCGCGCGTCGTCGCGCGCATCCTTGAAGTACGAGAACGGACTCGAAGGCAACGTCACGTCCGGCGCGTGCTCGAGCGCCATGACGGCGTAGGCCGTCGTGTTCGAGTCCGATAGCGTGAAGTCGCCGTCACCCTCGTAGCAATGCTCGTCGTCGGTTTGTTCGTCGGGAGCGTCAAACTGCCACCCGCCGTCGCCGCATTGTGCATCCGCAAGCCACTGTGCAGCGTCGAGCGACGCGTTGGCGCCAGCGGCATGAAGGGCCAGCATCGACAGGGCATGGGTGTACGGCTCCGCGTTGTCGGGAAAGGGGTCGAGATACTGGCCCTCGGGGGTCTGCGACTTTTTGATCTCCCTCACCAGGTTGACGCCCCCGAACGCCCGCGGGTCCCGGTCACCGGCAACCGCCGCCAGAACCATCGACGCCTCTTCTCCGAGGGTCGCGGAGCCGGCATTTCTCTTGAGGAAGGCGAGAGCGTCGTCGATCGCTCCGGGAGCACGCCGCGCCGCAATCATGGCCACCACGGCGTCGGCGGTGGAAGCGATGGCGCCGAAGCCCGGAAACGAGCCGTTGCGCGCCTGGTGAGTGACCAGGTAGCGGACTCCCATGCGCGCCCTGCGGGCGTCCGTGGGCGCCGCAGCAACGGGAGTAGCCACCACCACGGCGGCGGCAAGGCCGCAGGCGAAAGCCCTCTTGCAGGTAGAGATCGACATCGTGCTCCTCTCCGCCCGGTCCTCGCCGGGCAACGAAACGGCCCCCAAGGGGGGCCGGAGGAGCGCGTATTACGCGCGGCCACGGTCCCTTTGCCTCGAAGGTAACGAGCCCCACGCCGGGCGAGGTGACCTGGCTCGTCCGCCGTTTTCCTGGTTCCTAGGAGCCAAGAACGAGCGGACCTACAGTTGCGGGACAGCGCCGGAATCTGACCGGCTTCCCCCCGCGCGGCGAGCGGATTCAATTGTCAACAACGGCAGGTTACAGGGTCATGCTCGTAGATGCCCGTCCTTCAGGAAAACCCTGCGGCGATGACCGGCGCCGAGCTCGAAGGCGACCCAGAACCACGCGAGGAGCGCCGCGCCTGCGAGTTCCCCGGCCCAGGTCCAGACGTGGTCGGCCGGCGCCGTTAACAGAGCCCAGGAATACGGTTCCTTGGGTGCCACCGCGAACGCGGTGCCGAAGAGGGGCCAGAAGAAGGTCTCCGGCGCGGCCCACATCCCGTCGGCGACGAGGTGCAGGAGCCAGCCGACGGCGAGCCCGAACACGGCGAGGCGTCGTTCTCCCCGGAATGCGAGAAGAACGAACATCGTCACCGCGAGGAACGCCAGCAAGGAGTGCGCGACCCAACGACCGGCGGGGCCATCGAAGAGGAAGATCCCGAGGATCGGGTCGACCACGTCGGGCAGCACGGCCCCCACCAGGATGAAGCGGTAATCGATGCGCCTCCGGCCCAACGTGACGTAGGTCAGCGCGGCCGCAACACCCAGGTGCCAGAGGATCACGCGACTACTCGAGGAGGCTTTCTTGCTCCGGCCAGCCGTCCTCGACATCCACCATCGCCGCGTCCATCCCCTGATTGGCGAGCGCATCTGCCGCGGCGTTCTGTTCCCGGCGCACGTGCTGGATAGTTATCGCATCGAACTTGCCCATCAAGATCTGAGCCTTCGCTGCCAGAGCCCGCAATCGCTCGTCCTTGATCTTCCATTCGCCCAACACCTGCGAAACCACCAGCTTCGAATCGAGGTAGACGTCGAGCTCGGCGATACCGCGCTCGAGCGCCAGCTCGAGCCCGGCTATGAGAGCCCGGTACTCCGCAACGTTGTTCGTCGTTGCGCCGATGCCCCGTGCGATGTCGGCGATAACCTCGCCATGTTCATTCGCGAGAACGACCCCGATGCCTGCTGGCCCCGGATTCCCTCGCGCCCCCCCATCGGTATGCAGGCTCGCAGGCATGGGACGTCAGAGGACGACGAGGATCCGGCGGCAATTATCGCACCGCTGCAATCCCGTTGCGGCCTTCACTTGCTCGACCTCGCGAGAGGGAAGCCTCGTGTGACACCCCTCGCACGTATCGCCTCGTAGGGCGGCGGCGCCGACGCCATTCTTCTGCTCGCGCAACTGCTCGTAAAGAGTCAGGACGGGTGCAGGGATCTCCGGCCCCAGCGCGCTGCGCTTCTCCGAATGCTCTGCGAGCAGACTATCGATCTCAGCCATCGATCCGGCGACCGTAGCTGTTAGCTCCTTCGCCTGCGCCGAGGTTCGATCATGTTCTTCCTGCAACGCCCCGAGGGTGGTTGTGGCCTGCTCGCGCTGCACCATGACTTCAAGTAGCGAATTCTCCATCTCGCCTCGCCTCGTCTTGAGGCTCGCGACCTCGGATTGGAGCGCCCCCAGCTCGCGCGGGTTCGAGACCCCGCCGGAGTAGAGCCGTCCCTCCTCCCGAACGATCTTCTGGTCGAGTAAACCCATCTCGCCCTCGATGTGCGTTTGCTCGTGAACGAGCTCATCGTGCTGTTTCCGCGCGATCTCGAGGTCGGACGACATCTCAGCCAGGGACTCGTTCAGCTCGGCGAGTGCCTTCGCCTCGGGAAGGTCCGCGCGCCGGCGCTGTAGCTGGTTGATGGAGGTGTCCTCGGTCTGGAGGTCGAGGAGTTTCCGAAGAGCCGCCGAGTCCACCTGAGTCGTCAACTGAGCTCCACGGGGTCGTCCACCCGGTCATGCTACTCGCGGCGAAAACACATTGACCCCGGAGCCTTCACGGGAGAACCTTTCTCATGGGAAGGAAGGTAATGGGCGCAGGAGCGAAGGCAACGCAAGCTCAAAGGTTGGAGGAGAGCAAGCTCCTTCAGGCGGTTGCGCGAGGTGACATGGATGCGCTCCGGCGTTTGTACCGGTCGTTCGAGCGGCCGCTGTTCTCCCTGGGGATGCGCTGGCTTTGCGATCCGCAACTGGCGGAGGAGCTCGTGCAAGAGGTCACGTTCCGGATCTGGCGCCGGGCCAAGAGCTTCGATGAAGCACGAGGCGCCGCGGGGTCCTGGATCTTCGGTGTGGCCCGCAACGTTGCTTCGGACCTCGCTCGCGCAAGAGGACGCGATCCGACGCCGGTGGCGGACCCGCCGGCTCGGGAGGAACCGTGGGATGAGGATGCGGCGTGGCGTGGCTGGCAGCTGGCGCAAACGTTGCGGCGACTGTCCATCCAGCAACAGAAGGTGATCGAACTGGTGTACATGGTTCAAATGACGCAGGCAGAGGCCGCCGAGGTCCTCGGGATCCCACTGGGGACCGTCAAGACGCGCCTGTATCACGGGCTTCGCAGGCTGCGTCGCGAGCTCGAAGGGATGGGGCTCATGGAGGAGGGACGCGGATGACTCCTCACGAGGGGATCCGCATGGATCTTGCGGCCTATCTGGCCCACGAGCTTCCCGGCCGGCGCGCCATCGAAGTGCAGAAGCATCTTGCCGACTGCCCGGTCTGCAGGCGAGAAGCCGAAGAGCTTCGAGACCTCACGGCTCTCGTTCGTTCGACCCCTCTAGAGCACGAGCCCCCACCACACCTGGAACGCCAGGTGATGACGTTGATCGAGCTGGACGGGGCTGCCGGGGACTCGATCGAGCTCTTGGGCGAACCTGACGAAAACTCTGTCCATCGATCGTTCGCGAGCCGGCTGCCCGTGTTCGTCGCGGCCGGGCTCGCTGCGGTGGGGCTAGCCCTCGCGGTCATGAACTTCCAACTGCGCGACCGGGCGGTGGAAGCGGAGTCTCGAAATCAAGCGTGGGTGGATGTGTATGGGAGCTGGGGCGAATCGGTGCACGAGGTACAACTCTCGGGCCGGGGCCTTGACCGCGACGACGTCGTTGCTACCTTCATCCATCATGGCGGCAACAACTTCGGGATCTCGATGCGCTCCGAAGGCTTGAGCGCTGCGCGTCCCGGATCGAAGTACGAGGTGTGGTTGTCGGATAACGAGGGTTGGATAACGACGGGCTCCTTCGAGATCTCCTCGGACTCGGATCGAGTCTTCTACTTCCATCTCGGCGAGGACCCGCGTGCCTACGACAAGATCTGGGTCACTGTCGAACCCAACGACGGGGACCCCGGGCCGAGCGGGCGCGCGGTAGCCCAGGCCGACCTCGACATCTAGCGACTGGCCCGGCGCAGGCCACTCCCCGACCGCGCGGCCCTTAGGGTCTCGCCATGGAGCTATGGCCGGGAAAGCCTTTCCCACTGGGAGCAACGCCCGATACAGAAGGCACCAACTTCGCCGTGTTCTCGGAGCACGCGAAGGCGGTCGAACTCTGTCTGTTCGACGAGCATGGCCACCAGACGAGCGTCGAGTTGGCCGAGACGACCGCGTTCGTTTGGCACGGGTACCTTCCCGGCATAAGGCCGGGCCAGCGGTACGGCTTCCGCATCCATGGCCCCTTCGCCCCGGTCGATAAGGGTCACCGGTTCAATCCGTCCAAGCTGCTGATCGATCCCTACGCCAAAGCGATCGACGGGAACGTCAAATGGAGCGACGAGGTCTTCGGTTACCGCTTCGACGACCCCAAGGAGGATGCCGGATTATTCGAGCGCGATTCGGCCCCCTTCGTCCCGAAAGCTGTCGTCGTCGAGGGCGGCTTCGATTGGGGCGACGACCTACCCCCTCAGGTCCCGTGGCACGAAACCGTGATCTACGAAACTCACGTCAAGGGCTTCACGATCCAGCACCCCGGGATCCCCGAGGAGCTGCGGGGGACGTATGCCGGGCTCGCGCATCCCGCCGCGATCGAACATTTCTTGTTGTTGGGGGTCACGGCCGTGGAGCTCATGCCCGTACATCACTTCATCCATCACAAACATCTGAACGAAAAAGGACTGCGCAACTACTGGGGGTACGACCCAATCGGCTACTTCGCTCCACATGCCGATTACAGCTCGTCGGGATACGGCGGAGGCCAGGTGTCCGAGTTCAAACAGATGGTCAAGGCTCTCCACGACGCAGGGCTCGAAGTCATCATCGATGTCGTGTACAACCACACCGGCGAGGGCGACCACAAGGGTCCGACCCTTTGCTTCCGCGGCACGGATAACGTCTCGTATTACCGGGTCGTCGAGGGCTCACCTCGGTACTACACGGACTTCACCGGAACCGGAAACTCTCTCAACGTGCGCCACCCGCAGGTCCTGAAGCTGATCATGGACAGCCTCCGCTATTGGGCAACCGATATGCGGGTGGACGGCTTCCGCTTCGATCTGGCGTCGACGCTGGCGCGCGAGCTCTTCGAGGTCGACCGGCTGGCCGCTTTCTTCGACATCATCCACCAAGACCCCACGCTGTCCGACATGAAGTTGATCGCCGAGCCGTGGGACCTGGGCGAAGGGGGCTACCAGGTTGGCAACTTCCCTTCCCTGTGGTCGGAGTGGAACGGAAAGTACCGAGACACGATGCGGGACTTCTGGCGCGGGGAGGAGCACGGTCTCGGGGAGTTCGCCTTCAGGTTCACGGGAAGCTCCGACCTCTACGAAGGGAACGGCAAAGCGCCCTACGCAAGCATCAATTTCGTCACTTCGCACGACGGCTTCACCCTTAACGATCTCGTGTCCTACAACCAGAAGCACAACGACGAGAACGGCGAGGGGAACCGAGACGGCGAGAACCACAACCGGTCGTGGAACTGCGGGGTCGAGGGCGAAACGGACGATCCGAAGGTGCGCGCGCTGCGGGAACGCCAGAGGAGAAACTTCCTTGTCACCCTCGCCCTGTCACAGGGCGTGCCGATGTTCGTGGCAGGGGACGAGATGGGCCGCACTCAGCACGGCAACAACAACGCCTACTGCCAGGACAACGAGGTCTCGTGGATCGACTGGAGCCTACGCGACGAGAACCTCGCCCTTCTCGGCTTCATGCGGCGGCTGATGGAGTTCCGCGCCAAGCATCCGGTCTTCCGTCGGCGCAGGTGGTTCCACGGACGGGACATCCACGGCTCCGGCGTTAGTGACATCGGGTGGTTCCATACCGACGGCCACGAGATGAGTGACGCGGAGTGGCACGAGGGCTACAGGTCGATCGGCATCTTCCTGAATGGCGAGAAGATCCCCACGCCCGGCCCCCGCGGGGAACGTGTCGTCGACGACAGCTTCCTGCTGTTATTCAACGCGCACAGCGAATCGGCCACCTTCGTCCTTCCCGAAGCCGTCTACGGCGAGGAATGGACCGCCGTCATCGACACGAGCGAGACGATGCTCGAGGGCGGGGGGCGCCGGCACAAGGCTGGCGAAGAGGTCCTGACGGTCGGGCATTCGGTGCTCGTGCTCCGCAAAGTGGCATAGCGCTCGGCGGTCTAGGAGGCAACGAACCTTCGATACAGGGGCAGTGCGAACCACAACAGGGCGAATACTCCCGCTGTGATGCCCGCGACGAGCGGGGTCAGCCCGCCACCGTAGATCACATCCGTGATGACCCAGGTGACGCAGACGATGGCGCTCGCAAGGAAAGCCGTTCCGGCGATCGCAAGGACGTTCGAGATCTGCAATAACGCTTCCTTGTCACGCTCCCGCCATTGCATCCGATGGATCGCCGTCGGCGCGATCAGAAGCGCGGACGCCATCGCCGTGCTGAGGAATGCTGCGAAGTAGACGGCCTTCTGCGTCCACGTGATGGACGCGAACCGCTGGCTGAAGGGAACCGTCAACAGAAAGGCAAAAAGGACCTGAACCCCAGGCAAGGCGACCCTCAGCTCGTTGAGCAGCTCCAGTAGCTCGCGGTCCTGACTGTGCTCGCTCTTCCCCGAAGACTTCCCCGACGATCCGGCCATCGTTCAGCCACTCCCCTTCTCGTTCCGCCCCCGCATCACGCCCACGTGACGAGGCCCAGGTCCACCAGGTTCGTCAGGTCCGGGTTCGACGGCAACACCCTGACCGTGAATCCGTGCAAGCCTGCAACGTCCGCGGTGAATGTGGCCGTGTAGGTCGCGATGCCGTCCTGTGCGCCATCACTCGTCATCTGAGTCAGGGATGGGTCGCCGATCTCGGCATTGGCACCTACCGGACCGTGCGCCAGCTGAACGTCGACGTCGTCGGTGGCCAAGCGCCCGAGCTTCACCGTTGCAACGACCGTTCGTTCCTCGCCCACATCGGATGCGATGACGTCACCCTCGACATCGAGCACGTGGACATCCGACCACGTGCCCGCCACGCGACCCTTCCACTCCGCCAGGGCGCGGGCGCGCTCGAAGCCGTTCGCGGCCAGTCGTCTACCTTGATCCGCCGCCGGCTCGTACAGCGCATTCGTATAGTCGCGGAGCATCCGGTCGGCGGTGGCGAATGCTCCGAGGCTCGAGATCGATGCCTTCATCCGCTCTACCCATCGCCGTGGGATCGGTCCCTCCGCCCGGTCGTAGAAACGGGGGATGATCTCGCGCTCGAGGAGGTGGAACAAAGAGCTCGCGTCAACCCTGTCCTGATAGTCGGCGTTCCCCACCGGTTCCGCCGAGCCGATCGCCCATCCGTTGCTGCCGTCGTAGCACTCGTCCCACCAGCCGTCCAGGATCGAACAGTTCAGCACACCGTTGATCGCCGCCTTCATCCCACTGGTCCCACATGCCTCAAGCGGCCGGCGCGGGTTGTTGAGCCAGACGTCCGCCCCCTGCGTCAGGATCCGCCCGACCTCCATGTCGTAGTCCTCGACGAACGCGCACCGGCCCCTCACTTCGGGATCGTTCGAGAAGTGGATGAGTTGCCGGATCATCTCCTTGCCGCCATCATCGTGAGGATGGGCCTTGCCGGCGATGACGATCTGGATCGGGCGATCGCTCGACAGCAGCATGGCTTTGAGCCGATCGGGATCGGTCAGCATGAGGGTCGCCCGCTTGTATTGCGCGAAGCGCCGCGCGAAACCGATCGTGAGGATCCCGGGGTCGAAGACGTCATCGGTCCAGGCGACCTCGGCGGCAGATGCCGAGCGCGCCATGAGCTGTTTCCGCAGTCGGTGTCGCACGAAGTACACGAGCCGCTCGCGTGCTCGCTCTCGGGCTCGCCAAAGCTCCGCATCCGGGACGTCGTTGATCCGATCCCAGTTGGCGGTGCCGTTCTCGGCCCAGCCGGGCGCCTGACGACGATTGAACACCTCGCCGATCTCGGGGCTCAACCAGGTCGAGGCGTGGACACCGTTGGTGATCGAGCCGATCGGCACCTCGTCCAGAGGGATGTCGTTCCAGAGGCCGTGGAACATGCCCCTGGAGACCTCGCCGTGCAACCTGCTGACGCCATTGGAACGACCCGCCAGACGGAAACCCATGATCGCCATGTTGAATCGGTCCTCTCCTCCCTCAGCGCGCGGTGTCACGCGACCAAGGGCCATCAGCTCTTCGAAACCGGCCCCGCACTCTTTGGCGAACGAATCGAAATGGCGTTCCATGAGGTCGCGATCGTAAACATCGATGCCCGCGGGGACCGGGGTGTGGGTAGTAAAGATGGTTGCCGCCCGAACGGCCTCGAGTGCCTCCGTGAAGGCGAGGCCCTGCTCCGTAACCAGCTCGCGGATGCGCTCTAGTCCCAGGAAGCCGGCGTGACCTTCGTTCGAATGAAAGACGTCGGCCCCATAACCGGCAGCGCGGAGCGCGCGCACCCCTCCGATACCGAGCACGATCTCTTGTCGAAGACGATGTTCACTGCCGCCGGCGTACAAGGCGTCCGTCACCGCGCGTTCCTCGGCTTCGTTCTCGTCGACATCGCAGTCCAGCAGGAGCAGGTGAACGCGTCCCACCTCGGCGCGCCACAGCTGTGCGACACAACGAAGGCCGGCGAGGAGCACCTCGATCTTGATCGGCGAGCCGTCCCCGTTCGAGACCAGAGTCAAGGGCATCGCGTGAGGATCGACCGATGGATATCGCTGCTGCTGCCAGCCGTCCGCATTGAGAGCCTGCCGGAAGTAGCCTTGCCGGTACAACAGGCCGACCCCGACCAGGGGGACGCCGAGGTCGCTCGCGGCCTTTAGGTGGTCCCCGGCCAGGACGCCGAGACCGCCGGAGTACGTCGGCAATGACTCGCTGACTCCGAACTCGGGCGAGAAGTAGGCCACGCGCTCCAGCGGAGCGGCCACGCCCTTCGACTGGTACAACCTTGGCTCTTGTAGATACCTTGTCAGTCCCTGATCGACGCTGCTGAGGAACGACATGAACGGCTGGTCCTCGGTCAGCTCGCGATAGCGATCGCGCGACACCAGGCCCAGCATCTGGACCGGGTCGTGTGCTGCTCGCTCCCATGCGTCGGGGTCGACCCACCGGAACAACTCCACCGCCCTCGCGTCCCAGCTCCAACGCAGGTTGGTCGCGATCGCGTGGAGTGGGCGAAGCGGTTCGGGAAGTGCGGCTCGGACGGCGAAGCTCTTGAGTGCCTTCATAGAGGCAGGACTCTGCCGCACGTTGCCCTTCGTGGCAAGCGGAACGCCCGGGAGAAGCCCCGGAGGGCGGCCGGGGAGCGGACGTTACGCTTGCTCCGTATCCGCGACCAGCGCAGAGAGACTACGAGACGGAGAAAGGAGCACCTTGGGCCCGGACGTCAAGAAAGGTCACATCGCGGTACAGAACGTCTCGCCCCGGGTGGACGGAGGCAGCCGGCGGGCCAAAGCCATAGTGGGCGATGCGGTCCACGTCGAGGCGGACATCCTCCGCGATGGAACCTCCATGTTGGGGGCGGTGATCCGTTACAAGTCCACCGGCGACTCACGCTGGAGTGAGGCTCCCATGACCCAGGTCGACGATCGTTGGTGGGGTCGCTTCCAGCCCACCGCCGTGGGCGTTTGCAAGTACACGATCGAGGCCTGGACCGATCGTTTCGCGACGTGGCGACGGGATCTCTCGACGAAGATCGAAGCCGGTCAAGATGTGGACGTCGAGCTAGAAGAAGGCGCTCTTCTTCTCGAAGCCCATGTGCCGGTCGTTCCGCGCGAGCATCGCAAGACCCTCCGGGAGGCGGTCGAGATGCTCCGCAGGCCTCCGACAAGCGGCGGCGCCGGTTTCGAAGATCCTCGCGTCGCGCTGGCGCTCGACCCTGCGCTCGCCTCCGTGATGCACCGGCATCACGACAGAACGGGCGGCACGATCTACAAGCCTGCTCTCGAGCTTACGGTCGACCGTGAGCGGGCCGAGTTCGGCGCGTGGTACGAGTTCTTCCCCCGCTCCACCGGCACTGCGAAGGAGCATGGGACCTTCAAGACCTCGAAGAAGCTTCTGCCGCTGATCGCCGACCTCGGCTTCGACATCGTCTACCTGCCCCCGATCCATCCCATCGGCGAAACGGATCGCAAGGGAAAGAACAACGCTCTCACGGCCGCGCCCGGCGACGTCGGCGTTCCCTGGGCGATCGGTAGCAAGGACGGCGGTCACAAAGCGATCCATCCCGAGCTCGGGACCATCGACGACTTCGACGACTTCGTCACTGAGGCCGAGAAGCTCGGGATCGAGGTCTGCATCGACTTCGCGATCCAGTGCTCACCGGATCATCCGTGGGTCGGCGAGCATCCCGAGTGGTTCCACCACCGGCCCGACGGGTCCATCAAACACGCCGAGAACCCCCCGAAGAAGTACCAGGACGTCTATCCGGTCAACTTCGACACTGACAACGCCGAGGAGCTGTGGCTCGAACTGAAGAGCGTGATCGATCACTGGATCGCTCATGGCATCAAGATCTTCCGAGTCGACAACCCGCATACGAAGCCGTTCCCCTTCTGGGAATGGTTGATCGAGGAGGTTCGCTCGCAGCATCCCGAGGTCATCTTCCTGTCGGAAGCGTTTACCCGTCCCAAGGTCATGAGCGAGCTGGCGAAACTCGGATTCACCCAGTCCTACACGTACTTCACGTGGAAGAACACGAAATGGGAGCTCGAGGACTACCTGACGAAGCTAACGCAGACGGAGATGGCTCATTTCTTCCGTCCGAACTTCTTCACGAACACGCAGGACATCCTCCATGAGTATCTTCAGACCGGCGGCCCGCCGGCCTTCAAGGTGCGATTGGTTCTGGCCGCCCTTCTGTCCCCGTCGTACGGGATCTATTCCGGCTTCGAGTTCTTCGAGAACACCCCTCGCGAACAGGGAAGCGAGGAATATCTCGATTCGGAGAAGTACCAGCTGCACCCGCGCGACTACAGCAACCGGCCAGGCACGTTGATGCCGTACATCAAGCGCATCAACGAGATCCGCGGCAAGTACCCGGTACTCAGTCGTCGCGGCAACCTCCGGTTCCACCCGGTCGACAAGGACAACCTGATCGCGTTCTCGAGATCCGCACCCGGGCTGGATCCGATCCTGGTCGTGGCCAACCTGAACCCGTTCCACTGGGAGGAGGGATCGGTCACACTCGATCTCGGCGCGCTGGGGATCGACCCCTTCAGGCCGTTCGAGGTTCAGGACCTCATCTCCGGCGCTTCGTTCATGTGGCACGGCTCCCACAGCTACGTGCGGCTCGACCCCGCCGAAGAGCCGGCCCACGTCTTCGTCGTGCGGAGGTAAGGCTCTCTTGTCGGCGCTGCAGAAAGATCCCAACTGGTACAAGACGGCGGTCTTCTACGAGCTCTACGTCCGCAGCTTCTTCGATGCGAACGGTGACGGGTTCGGCGATTTCCCCGGACTGATCGAGAAGCTCGATTAC